>Ga0209011_1000056_pt1 | contig 73833 bp, 70 predicted proteins | sample BlaSpr_A8_OM1_M3_FD_187986 | JGI IMG/M metagenome (GOLD analysis project Ga0209011, IMG submission 187986) | Forest soil microbial communities from Thunder Bay, Ontario, Canada - Black Spruce, Ontario site 2_A8_OM1_M3 (SPAdes) (version 2) | ecosystem: Environmental > Terrestrial > Soil > Boreal...
GGGTTCGGCGACGGTGGGACGGAAGCTCAGAAATGTCTACGCGGAAGGAGGTGCGCGCGAGGCGCGATGCACTGCAAAGGAGTCCAGCGGGGAGGCGCTAGCGGCCGGCGCAGCATACCTTGTTACGTGTTGCGCCTCTGCAAACAGGGCGAGAGGAGCAGCCGCCAAGGCCGGCACGTGCAGCGATTGGCAAACGTGGCAGGCAGTATCCGGCCCAATGGGGTGCTGGTGGACAAAGGCGCCGCCCGCGGCGAAATACAACAGGGCAGCGCAGCCTAGTATGGCTATCGCGCGTTTGCCGGAAATGAACCTAAGAAAGTCCATCTGTCTAAAGCTGCACACCTCAGTGTAGCAGCTTAGACGGACGAGCGGGACGCTTGGTTGCTCTAAAGCGTACCGATTCGCGCCACGGCTTGACCCTGCAACCGTTCCTCCCTAAGCTCCGTCCTACTAACCACATGCATGGAATGCTGTTACGGGTATCCATTCGGTTGGCGTTTCCAAATTATTTCAGGGGAGCAGTGCGATGAAGAGACTTGTCTTAGTGTCCTCTCTTATTCTCTGCGCGGCCTCGGGTGTATTCGGACAGCAACCGGCGGAATCACGCGCGTCTGGGATCCACCAGGCGGATGACGCTCCCGCCGAGCAGCGGATGACGGCGCTCGAGGAACGGGTGCGTACGCTTGCGGAAGAGGTGGCGCTGCTGCGCGGAGAGGTGAAGGCGCTTCGTGACGCTAAATCCTCCGAGCCTTCGTCGGACGGGCGGGTTCTGCTGGCGTCGTCGCACGTGGAGCCGGGAATGGTTGGCAGCAGCTCGGCTTCTGCGCCGCCCGAAGCCTTAGCTTCGCAGTTACCGCAGACGCAAGCCAGTGGCGGCACGCAACTGCAAACGTATGGTGGCGCGACATCGAATGCCAAGCTGCTTAACCCGGACATCAGCCTGATCGGCGATTTCATTGGGACTGCAGGACGCAACGCGGTTTCCCCGTCGCCTTCCCTGCAGCTCCACGAAACCGAGGTCGGCATGCAGGCAATCATCGATCCTTACGCTCGGGCGGACGCCTTCATCTCCTTCGGCGAAACGGGCGTCAACGTGGAGGAAGGCTATGTAACGTTCACTTCCCTTCCGGCAGGCCTCTTGCTCAAGGTCGGCAAGATGCGAGCGGCCTTCGGCAAGGTCAATACAATTCATAACCACGCGCTGCCATATATTGACCGCCCACTCGTAACGAATAACCTTGTTGGTGGTGAAGATGGGATTAATGACGCCGGCATGTCGCTCTCCCACTTCATACCCGCGCCAAAAGGATGGTTTATGGAGGGCACCGCCCAGGTTTACCGCGGCGATTCAGACGATCTATTCAACTCATATCGCCGTCAAGACCTGGGTGTGGTGGGTCATCTGCGGGGCTATCGCGACCTCAGCGAGTCGACCAATCTCGATCTCGGAATCTCTTACGCGCGGGGAAACAGCGCAGGCCTCGCCGCCGCGCCGAATCCCTCCACGTTCTTCACGAACCTCTACGCTGCGGACGCCACACTCCGGTGGAAGCCGTTGCGGCGCGCCATTTACAAAAACTTCCTCTTCCGCACGGAACTGTTCTGGAGCGCTCGCGACCAATTGTCTGCGCTCAACGCCTTCCAGACGCAGCATGCCTTCGGCATGTACTCCTCGGCGGAATATCGGTTGAATCGCCGCTGGACCGTAGGCGGGCGCTTCGATCGCAGCGGCCACGCCGCGAATGCCAATCTGACGGACACAGGCTTTTCCGGCATACTTACCTATTGGCCCAGCGAATTTAGCCAGATCCGTGGGCAATACCGTTTCGGACGCTTGGCGGTGGCCAATCCTGGAGATTTTTCAAACGCCAACGAGTTTCTGTTCCAGTTTCTATTCGTGATGGGCGCGCATGGGGCGCATCCGTTCTAGTTTTTTCGACACCTAGGGAGACGCACGATGCATAGATGTAGCTTTGGTCCGCGCCTGACGGCGGTTTTCACGGCGCTGGCATTTTCAATGTCGCTGCTCGGCCCGCTCATCGCACGCGCGGACAGCAAACTCAAGATCATCACCGCCACCACGGACCTCGCCTCGCTGGCCCAGGAAGTCGGAGGAGACAAAATAGAGGTGGAATCGATCGCACGCGGCTACCAGGACCCGCACTTCGTCGATGCCAAGCCAAGTTTCCTTCTGAAATTGAAGCGCGCCGATCTGCTGATTGTCGTCGGACTCGACTTGGAGATTGGCTGGTTGCCTCCGCTGATCACGCAATCGACGAATCCGAAGATACAGGTGGGTGCCCCGGGATATCTCGATGCCTCGCGCTTCGCGAAAATTCTGGAAATTCCCACCGGGCAAGTGACCCGCGCGGAGGGCGACGTACATCCGCTGGGGAATCCGCATTATTGGCTGGACCCGGAAAACGGCTTGCGCATCGCTAAGGGCATCGCGGACAAGCTCAGTGAGATGCGCTCTAGCGACGCGGCGTACTTCGCGCAACGCTATGCCGATTTCGAGCACCGCCTGAAGCAAGCGGATGAGCGCTGGCTGGCGGAGATGAAACCGTACGCCGGGCGCAAAATCGTGACGTATCACCGGTCTTGGCCGAACTTTGCGGAACATTTCCACTTAAATGTGGTGGGCTACGTCGAGCCACGCCCTGGTATTCCGCCGAGCCCGCAGCACACCGTCGAGTTGATACACCTGATGAAGCGCGAAAATGTAAAAGTGATTGTCGTGGAACCATATTTCGATTTGAAGACGCCCAACGCGGTTGCCCGCGAAACCGGCGCACAGGTGCTTGTGCTACCGCCGTCGGTCGGGGGCGAAAAAGAGATCACCGATTACTTCAAGCTGTTTGACTACGACATCAGCAAGCTGAAGCAGGCGTTTGACGCCGCGCACTAAATCAGGAGAGCGTGCCAATGGAGATTTTTCTTTTTCTGCTCGCGCCGTTCGTGGCCAGCCTCATTCTGACCGGCATCCACGCCTATCTCGGCGTGCATGTCGTGGAGCGCGGGGTAATCTTCGTGGACCTGGCGCTCGCGCAGATAGCCGCGCTGGGCGCCACTGTGGCAATCGTAGCGGGCATGGATCCGCACGGACGCAACTCGTATTGGATCAGCCTGGGATTTACGTTTCTAGGCGCGGCGATTTTTGCGCTGGCGCGGACGCGGCGGGGGCACATCCCGCAAGAAGCCTTTATTGGCATCGCCTATTCGGTGGCTTCGGCCATGGCCATCCTATTGATGAGCAAGGCTACTGGCGAGACCGAGCACCTCAAGGACATGCTCGTCGGAAACATTCTGGCGGTTTCCTGGCCGGAAGTGCGCAAAACGGCGATTCTGTACGCGTTGGTCGGCGTCTTTCATTACGTGTTTCGCAAGAAGTTTTTGCTGATCTCAATGAACCACGAAAAGGCGGAAAGCCTCGGCGTAAACGTGCGTTTCTGGGACTTCCTTTTCTACGCTTCTTTTGGATTTGTTGTTACTTCGTCGGTGGCCATCGCTGGGGTGCTGCTGGTCTTTTGCTATCTGATTGTACCCAGCGTGGGCGCCATGCTATTTGCCGATCGCATCGGTCCGCGGCTGGCCATCGGATGGACCATGGGGACGCTGGTCTCTGCGCTCGGCTGCTACTTGAGCGTGCTGTTGGATACGCCAACGGGAGCAACCATTGTGGTGACGTTCGGAGGAGTCCTGGTCGTAATGTTCCTACTGCACCTGGTCGTGCACCATGGGCGAGGAGCAGAGTTGGTGGGAGCGCGGGCTGCGCAGCGGGAACTCTCCCAGGAGGGAGTAGCCAGCCCTCGTTCGTAGTTTTGCAGCAGGATTTCGGAACCGGGTCGATTATTCGGCGGAATTGCTGACTGGCATCGCGGTCCGCTCTGGGCACGAGGTTGTGAGAACCACCTGCTTGGTTTGCAGATCGAAGATTTGGTATTCGCCGGGCCAGAACGACAGGAGCTTTTCCACGCGGGATTTTGCCACGCTAAGTTCCGGCGCGCCCTCCAACCAGAAAACGGCTTTTTCGCTCTCCCTTCTAACGATGTCATAGCGCAAGGTTGTTTCCATTTCGCTCCTTAGCGGCCCCTAGTAATCGCGTGTGGACATTCCATAGAACTCATTTCCAGAGCGTATCCGATTCCATAACCGAGGATTCGGCACAACCCCCTGACGAGTTCTCCAACTCTTTGTGTGAGGCGCGCGCCGCCGGACTTGCGACGACCGTCCCGCTGCTTACCATACGGCCGCTTCTTTGGCTGAAGACCACATATTGCCCCGGTGCCGCTGCGGAGAGTTCAATGATGCGGGTTTTGGCTGTCTCCAGATCCCGGGCAGCCTCCAACCAGACGGGATGCCCGCCTGGGTCGCGCCTGAATATGTCGTAGGATTGTGACACCATGTGACAATCGAAGCCCTTGGTGTAGGATACCGGAGGGCCAAGAGCGTGCAATTGGGTAAAGACCGGATTTTGCAGGCGGGAATTTATTGGGGGTAGGGAGAAATCTAAAGTCAATCCTGTATTGCATTGGTGCCAAAAGGGCGTAAGTTTCGCATACTTCGACGAAACGAGGGTCTGTGCGCTCGTGACAAGCATTTTTGTGGTCGACGACAATCAACTCATGCGCCAGCAAGCGCTTCGCTTGCTAGAGCAGCAGGATTCCTGGCAGGTTTCCGGTGAAGCGGTGAACGGCAAAGATGCCGTAAGCAAGTACCGCGATCTGCTTCCGGACGTCACGATCATGGATTTCGAGATGCCGGAAATGAATGGGCTGGATGCGGCGCGCGAAATCCTCAAGGAATATCCGAAGGCCGCCATCTTAATGCTGTCAGTGCATCTTCCAGGTCAACTGGCGGTGGAAGCGAGAAAAGTGGGCATCAAAGGGGCCTGCCCCAAGTCTGAAATGTGGTGCTTGCCGGATGCGATTCGCGCTGTACTCCGCGGCGAGACGTATTTTCCTCACTAAGTACTTCGAGCGGCTGGGACGAGATCCGCTCCCTGAAAGTCGGAATTCCTCCCGTTGATGTGGTAAAATAGCGTTTCCCAAGATGCTCCAGGGAGCGATCACCGCATGAAATTTGGAGTAGTTGTCTTTCCGGGCTCCAACTGCGATCACGACGCGTTTTACGCCATCGGCAACATCTTAAAAAAGCCCGTCGCGCTCATCTGGCACCAGTCGCAGGACCTCGCCAATTGCGATGCCATTATCCTGCCTGGTGGGTTTGCGTATGGGGACTATCTGCGCACGGGAGCCATTGCTCGGTTCTCCCCGGTGATGAAGTCCGTCGGCAAATTCGCCAAGAGCGGCGGGATGGTGCTGGGCGTCTGCAACGGCTTTCAGATTTTGCTGGAGGCGGGTCTGCTGCCGGGCGCCATGATGCGCAACAGCGGTCTGCGCTTCATTTGCCGCCATGTCCACATTCGGGTGGAGCAGACGGATACGCCGTTTACTAATGCTGCTACGAAGGGGCAGATTCTCAAGATTCCCATCGCGCATAGCGACGGGAACTACACTTGCGATGAGGCCACGCTTGCGGAACTCGAGAGGAATCGGCAAGTCATATTTCGCTACACCACGCCGCAGGGGACGGATGATACAGCCGGAAATCCTAACGGCTCGACCGCCAACATTGCCGGAATTTGTAATCGCGAGCGCAACGTCGCCGGTTTAATGCCTCATCCGGAGCGCGCCGTTGAGTCCGCGTTGGACTCCGCAGATGGGCTGGTCATTTTCCACTCCATGGTCGAAGCGTTGGTTGGCGCAGCAAAGGCGACCGCTTGAACCTGGCAAGAACTACCGATTTCGTTCGCAGGGGCACGCACTTCGTGCCCCTGTCGTTTCTTGTCGCAATGCCCTTTCGTTTGGAGATATGAACCCGGAAATGGCGACCGCATCCACTGAAATCAGGGTCACCCAGGAAATTGCGGCGGAGCATGGTCTTACCGCGGAAGAATACGCGCGGGTGAAGCAGATCCTGGGTCGCGAACCGAACATCACGGAACTGGGGATTTTTTCAGTGATGTGGAGCGAGCACTGCTCGTACAAGTCGAGCAAAGTGCATTTGAAGCGGTTGCCCACGCGCGGCAAGCTTGTGGTGCAAGGGCCGGGAGAAAACGCCGGCGTTGTAGACATCGGCGACGGGCTGGTCGCCGCGTTCAAGATCGAATCGCACAATCATCCGAGTTACGTGGAGCCGTTTCAGGGCGCGACCACAGGTGTCGGCGGTATTTTGCGCGATATTTTCACCATGGGCGCGCGGCCGGTGGCCGTGCTCGATTCGCTGCGATTTGGCCCGATTGTCGCCGGAAATGGCGTCAGCGAAGAAGAAGCTGCAAAGAATCGGCGCATCCTCGATGGCGTGATTCGCGGGATTGCGCACTACGGAAATTGCTTTGGCGTGCCGACCGTTGGCGGAGAAGTCGGCTTCGAGCCTTGCTATTCGCAAAATCCACTGGTGAATGCGCTGGCCCTGGGGATCGCCAGGAAGGAAGATTTGTTTTTCGCCAAGGCGCGTGGAACCGGCAATCCCGTAATCTACGTTGGCGCCAAAACGGGTCGCGATGGCATTCACGGCGCCTCGCTGCTGGCCTCCGCGGAATTCACCGAAGAATCGAAGCAGAAACGGCCCAACGTGCAGGTGGGCGATCCCTTCATGGAGAAGCTGCTGCTGGAGGCTTGCCTCGAGGCGATGCAGACGGGTGCAGTCGTCGCGATTCAGGATATGGGCGCGGCGGGGCTGACCTGCTCGACGACCGAGATGGCTTCGCGCGGCGGCACCGGCATCGAAATCGATCTGGCGAAGGTTCCGCAGCGCGAATCGGGCATGACGCCCTACGAAATCATGCTCAGCGAATCGCAAGAACGCATGCTGCTGGTTGCCGAGAAAGGCCGCGAGCGCGAAGTTCTTGACGTGTTCAAGAAGTGGGGGCTCGACGCGGTGGTTGTCGGCGAAGTGACCGACGGCGGACTGCTGCGCGTGAAAGACCGCGGTAAGTTGGCAGCGGAAATTCCCGCCCATCCGCTGGCCGAAGAGGGACCGGTCTATCGTCGGCCGATCGCGCAGCCGCTGCTGCGCAACGAAACGCCGGCGGACTGGTTTTCGTTTTCCGCCGAAGGCGCCAATCTCACAGCGAATTTCGTGAAACTGCTGGGTTCGCCGGCGATTGCATCGAAGCGCTGGATCACCGAGCAGTACGACACATCGGTACGCACCAACACGCTCGCCGGACCTGGAGCAAGCGATGCTGCCGTCATTCGCATAAAAGATCCCGAGACCGGCGTCGTCAAGCGCGCCCTGGCGCTTTCCACGGACGGGAACGGCCGCTGGTGCCAGCTGAATCCGCGCGTGGGAGCGATGCACGCCGTGGCGGAAGCGGCTCGCAATGTCGCCGCGAGTGGCGCGCGACCGATGGCGGCGACCAACTGCCTCAACTTCGGCAGCCCGGAAAAACCGGAAGTGATGTGGCAATTCAGCGAGGTGATCGACGGCCTGATGGTTGCATGCAATGAGCTGGGCACGCCGATTACCGGCGGCAACGTCAGCTTCTACAACGAGACGCTGGGCAAGTCGATTTATCCGACGCCGGTCATCGGAGTCCTCGGCATTCTCGAAGACGCCTCGCGCGTGCTGAAGATCGGATTTCGCGAAGAGGGGGACGCCATCGTCCTGCTTGACGGAGCTACCTCGGTTTTAGGGGCGGAGCCCACCGCGGCGGGCGGGCATGCTGCGCCCCTACTCGGCACGCAACGTGAATTCTCATCCAGCGAATATTCCAATACGGTTGCCGGCATTGTCGTCGGCGAGCCGCCGGCCATCGACTTGGCGGCCGAGAAGCACCTGCAGGAATGTCTGGTGTCGCTGGCGGCGAGCGGCGCGGTGTGTTCGGCGCACGACGTGAGCGACGGCGGCATCGCTGTTACGCTCGCGGAATCCTGCTTTGCAGCGAAGTCGCAACATGATGCGACGCAACTCGGCGCCAAGGTTAGTCTGCTGGAGGAATCCTCGCCAGCCGAATACGCGCTCTTCGGCGAACGCGGCGCGCGCGCCGTAGTGTCCGTCGCACCAACTTCGCTTGCCCGCGTTCTCGAGACTGCGAGACAATATGAAGTGGCGGCGCACCAGATTGGCCGGGTCATCGGCAGCGATGCTTTCCGCATCGAATATAAGGGGAGCGCGGTGATCGATACATCCGTCGCCAAGCTATACGACACCTGGGCTCATTCGCTGGAACGCACGCTCAAAGCTCGTTGATCGCCATGCGGTCACACGGAAAATGACGCAAAAACTCGCTTACGTCGACGATCGTTTTCACGACGAATGTGGTGTGTTCGGCGTGTTCGGCCATGAAGAGGCGTCCAAGCTGACCTACCTGGGCCTGTATGCGCTACAGCATCGCGGCCAGGAATCGGCTGGAATCGTCTCCAGTGATGGCGCAGAACTGCATCTGCACCGGGCGATGGGCGAAGTCGAGGAAATATTTACGCCGCCTGTGCTGGCGGAACTTCCCGGCAATCTTGCTATAGGCCACACGCGCTACTCCACCGCGGGCGACAAAGCGCTGCTAAATGCTCAGCCCATCATGATCGACTGCAACAAGGGCAAAGTGGCGCTCGGCCACAACGGCAACTTAACCAACGCCGCAGAATGGCGGCGCAAGCTCGAGCATCGCGGCTCGATATTTCAGACCAATAGCGACACGGAAGTGATCGTGCATCTGCTGGCGCGGTCACAAGCGCGGAATCTCACTGGCGCGCTCGGTGACGCGTTGAATCAAGTCGAAGGCGCGTACTCGTTGCTCGTGCTCACCGCGGACGAGTTGATCGCCGTGCGCGACCCGCGCGGCTTCCGCCCGCTGAATCTCGGCAAGCTTGGCGACGCCTGGCTGGTGGCCTCGGAGACCTGCGCCTTCGATTTGCTCAATGCGCAGTATGTGCGCGAAATCGAGCCGGGCGAAATGGTGCGCATCTCGCGCTCCGGCATCGAGTCCATTCATTTCGCACCGGAAAAGCCGCTGCAGCAATGCATTTTCGAGCATGTTTATTTCGCGCGGCCGGATAGCATCATCTTTGGCCGCTCTGTCAATGAGAGCCGGGAAGCGCTCGGCCGCACGCTGGCCAGAGAACATCCCGCGAGTGCCGACATTGTGGTGCCGGTCCCGGATTCGGGCGTACCCGCGGCGGTCGGCTACGCGCTCGAGTCCGGCATTCCATTCCGCATGGGCCTGATCCGCAATCACTACATCGGACGCACGTTCATCGAGCCTTCGCAGGCCATTCGTAATTTTGGCGTGAAGCTGAAGCTCAACCCGATTCGGAGCTTGATTGAAGGCCAGCGTGTCGTGCTGGTGGACGACTCCATTGTGCGCGGCACCACCAGCCGCAAAATCGTCCGCATGGTACGCGAGTCAGGCGCCACGGAAGTGCACATGCGCATCAGTTGTCCGCCCACGATTTCGCCTTGTTATTACGGCGTTGATACTCCTACGCGCGAAGAGTTGATCGCGTCCTCCAGTACGCCGGAGGAAATCTGCAAATTCATCGGAGCCGATTCGCTGGGCTATGTTTCCCTTGCCGGATTGAAGCAAGCGGTGAACGACACGAAGGGCGACTATTGTACGTCCTGCTACACGGGCGTATATCCAACCGACCTGGTCCAATTGGAAGTGCGCAATGGCATTGCAAAGAAGACAGGTGATGCCATGAACGGCAACGCGAATGAAGGCTCAATCGAACATCCCGTGGCGGTGGAACATGAAAACTGATGCCAAGCGCAACAAAGAAGCGCAGCCCAATGTGCCCGTGGGGCAGCGCGTGCAGCGCGAAATCATTGCCTGGTTCTGGGTAGCGCTGGTGTTTTTGCTCATTAACGGCACCATCGGCCAGGCGCGGGTGATTCCCTCCGGCTCCATGGAAAACACTCTGCTCATCGGCGATCACTTGATCATGAGCCGCATCGGCTATGACGCCGGCGTGCCTTTCACCAATTGGCATGTGCCGTTGTGGCGCAATCCGCATCGGCAGCAGGTCATCATTTTCAAGCCGCCCTTTGCGCCGGACACGCCGGATTACGTCAAGCGCGTCATCGGCCTGCCGGGAGATTCCATTGAGATCCACGACAGCTCCGTGTGGGTGAACGGCCAAAGGCTCAATGAAAGCTACACCAGGGGCCGCACCGATCCTTACGATCTGCACCAGCCGTTCAAAGTTCCGGACAATTGCTATTTCGTAATGGGCGACAATCGCAGCAATTCCTACGACAGCCGCTTTTGGGGCTGCGTGCCCCGCAAAGACATTATCGGCACGCCGGTGATGATATACATGTCGCTCGATGTTCCCCCGGACGCTTGGGAACCTGGCCAGATTCGCGAGCGCTTTTTTGCTTACGCGAATGCGCTGGTGCATCCGGGTCTGGTGCGCTGGAAGAGATTGTTTCGGACTTTTTAAGCTGACTGTCCCCAGCAAAAACGAACAAGTGTTGCCGAACCCCGCTCGGCGGCACGCAGTATTCTCCCGAAAGAGAACGACAGGAACTTCCGTGCGCCCGTACGACAAACGAACGCCAGCAGGACTTCCATGAAATACGCCGACGCTGGAGTGGATATAGCCGTTGCTGACGCAGCCAAGCAGAGCATTCGCCACCACGCGAGCAGAACCTTCACGCCGGGAGTTCTTGGTGGCATCGGCGGATTCGGCGCGCTGTTCGCGATGGACACTAAAAAATGGAAAGAGCCGGTGCTGGTCTCGAGCGCAGACGGCGTCGGGACCAAACTTAAAGTGGCCATGGCCACCGGCGTGCACTCCACCGTCGGCGGCGACTTGGTCAACCATTGCATTAACGACATTTTGGTGCAGGGGGCGGAGCCGCTGTTTTTTCTCGATTATCTGGCCATGGGCAAGCTCGATCCGAATGTGGTCGAGCAGCTCGTCGAAGGCATGAGCCGGGCCTGCCGCAAGGCAGGCTGCGCGCTGATTGGCGGCGAAACCGCGGAGATGCCCGGCTTCTATCCTCCGGGCGAATACGACCTCGCCGGCTTCATTGTGGGAGCCGTCGATCGCAAAAAGCTCCTCACCGGGAAAAATGTGAAGCCCGGCGATGCGCTCATTGCGCTACCCTCGGCGGGCTTGCATACCAACGGTTATTCGCTCGCGCGCAAGCTGGTGTTCGAAATTGCCAAGCTCAAACCGGACACCTACGTCGCGGAAATCGGCAACAAAATCGGTGCCGAACTGCTCAAGCCGCATCTATGTTACGCGCCAGCCCTGAAAGATAGTCTTGCGCGCGGATGGGTGTCCGCGCTTGCGCATATCACAGGCGGCGGCATTCCGGGCAATCTGCCGCGCGTGCTGCCCTCCGGCGTACGGGCGGAAATCGATCTGGCCGCGTGGCCCGTTCCGCCGATCTTCAAGTATCTTGCCAAGCTCGGGAAAATTGACGCGGATGAGCTTCTACAATCATTCAACATGGGTGTGGGTATGATTCTCGCGGTCCCTCCGCAAAACGTGAGGTGCGTGGAAACGGACCTGAAGCGCCGGCGCGAAAAATTTTTTCGCATCGGCCGCATCGAGAGAGGCGACTCCGGCAAAGCCCGCTTAAAGTTTTCCGGCACACTTGGTCTGTAGCCACACGTATCCGTATTCTACGGAGCACTATTTCGCCGCTAACGGATGACGCATGGGCCCGTGTGTTCAGCGGCGCAGGTGTTTCTTGGGCCGTGCCTTCGATTTTCTGCGACGTCGATGTCTCTTGCTCGAATGTTCCGCTGCGGCCAGTTCGCGGCGTTTGCGCGAAGCCCAGCGTGGTTTGTTGACTTGCCGGCCGCGGGCGATACCTAAGCCGTCCGGAGGAACATTTTCCGTAATCGTGGAACCGGCAGCGACGTACGCGCCATCGCCGATGCGCAACGGTGCGACTAGCGTCGTGTCACTCCCAATGAAAACACCCCGACCGATGGTAGTGGGGTGTTTTCCGAAGCCATCATAATTGCAGGTGATCGTGCCGGCCCCGATGTTCGTCTTTGCACCAACTTGCGCGTCGCCCAGGTAGGTCAGGTGTGGAACCTTCGCACCTTCGCCAATCACTGCCTTCTTCAATTCCACAAAGTTTCCCGCACGCGCGCCGTCCTTGAGGTGCGCTCCTGGCCGCAAGCGGGCAAACGGCCCGATGATTACATTGTCGTCCAGGCGGCTCTGCACCGCGACGCAATGAGGTTCGACCAGAACGTCGTCGCCCAGAATCATGTCGCTTAGTACGCTGCCGGTCCGAATCGTGCAGCGCTCGCCGATTTTCGTCTTACCGAGAAGCTGCACGGCGGGCTCGAGCACGGTATCTTCCCCGGCCGTTACGTCCGGATCGATCAAAACCGTTTCTGGCAACTGGATGCTGACTCCCGCGTTCATCATCTCGGCGCGTTTCCGCTCACGGAAAATGCGGTCGACCTCCGCAAGGTCGGCGCGCGTGTTGCAGCCCAGTGCCTCACGCGAATCGGATGCGACATGAGCCAGCACGATTTCATTCTTCGCTGCCAGCATGGTGACAGCGTCGGTTAGATAGAGTTCGCGATGTTTGTTGTTGGGCCTCACCTGGGCAAGTGCAGGCCAGACTTTCTCTAAAGTGAAGCAGTAGATGCTGGAATTGATTTCGTTCAGCTCGCGCTGCTCATCGGTGAGCTGCGATTCCTCGACGATGGCCTGAACCGCGGTTTCGGATTTCCGTAAGATGCGCCCATAGCCGCTAGGGTCGCTGACTACTGCGCTTAGAATGGTCGCGGCGGCGTTCGCGGCGCGGTGCGCGGCGATCATCGACCGTAGAGTCTCCGTTCGGATCAGGGGCGCGTCGCCCGGCAAAACAAGAGCGAATTTCGCCGTACCCAATGCGCGGCGCGCCACCTGCATGGCGTGACCGGTCCCGCGCTGCGGCTGCTGCAATACGCTCTCCGCCTCCAGCGGCTCGACCACTGCGGACACCTGCTCAGCCTGATGCCCAACCACGACTACAATTTTCCGCGCCTTCAGTGGGGCGCAGGCGGCCGCGACGTGTTCAACCAATGACCGTCCGCCGGCTCGATGCAGAACCTTCGCCAAGCTGGACTTCAGCCGCGTGCCCTTTCCCGCGGCGAGAATGACAATGGCAAGATCGTTGGCCGGCATAATTCCAATCATTCTGCGGGAGCAGAATCAATTTCGCAATGCATCGATTTCTCGAATATTCTCGAAGTGCTTAATCGGCGGCGGCGACTGGCGCAAGAGCAGCTAGAGGAGCCTCCGCTTGCTCGTGAAGCGCTTCCCGAGTCGTGACGGTCCAAAGTGTGGGATCCGCGAGCAAACGGCTGACGAGCTGAGTATGAAGGGCATGGCCGGCCTTGTGTGCTTCCACGCGGCCCAGCAACGGGAGCCCTGCTAGAGCCAAGTCGCCAATCAGGTCGAGCGCCTTGTGGCGGCCAAATTCATCGGGAAAGCGCAGCGGCCCATTCATTACTCCATCCGAGGTCAGCACGATGGCGTTTTCCAAAGAACCTCCGCGAATTAGTCCCATGGAGCGCAGAGGCTCAATGTCGCGCTCAAAGCAAAATGTGCGGGCGCGCGCCAGCAGATGCCGGAAGGTTTCCGGGCTCACGAGCATCTCAACTTCCTGCTGGCCGACCAAGGGATGCGGGAAGTCCACGTAGCAGCGTACGCGGAATTCATCGGCTGGATAGATGCCAATGCGCCGGTCACCCTGCACGACCTCCAGAGGCTTCAAAACCTTGAGGAAACGGCGTCTGCGTCGAAGCCGTCGCGTGCCAGCTTCCTCAAGCATCTGCATGAACGGCTCTGCCGAGCCATCGAGGATAGGTACTTCGATGGAATCCAGATCGACGTAAACGTTGTCGATGCCGCAGGAGTAGATTGCAGCGAGCAAATGCTCCGTGGTGGAGAGCAGCACGCCTTGCTTCATCAAGCTTGTGGCGTAGCTCACTCGCGCAACATTGTGCCCCTGCGCTTCGATCAGGAAATTGTCGAGGTCGACGCGGCGAAACACGATGCCAATATCGGCGGGAGCAGGTACGAGACGGATATGCCCGTAAACGCCGGTGTGCAGCCCCACGCCTTCGGCGGAAGCAGGCTTCGCAATGGTTGTTTGGAGCATCTACGAGCCGGATTCTAGCATATTGTCATCCAAGAATTTCGTTGTTTGTTCCTTAGTATCAACAACTTATAACCGTCAGAGGGTCGTTTGGCGGCTCGCGTGTGGTAATTTGGCAACATTTGGGTGCTTATGTGTGTCTTTGTGCAACGATACCCTCCCCGGGGGGCACCTGCTAGGCCGGGTTTCCCTGTGGACTCTTTCTGCGTCCCATTGCTTGCGGTGTTATACTGAGGTTCAGGTTTTTCTTCGGCAAGGTGAGCGATGAATCGAGCAGCTCGTATCGGCATTCTAGTAGCTTCCGTGGCCATCTTTTGCTACGCAGGAATTGGCCACGTCCTCGGACGCACGCCCGACGACAGGGCGTACAAATCGCTGACTGTCTACGGCGAGGTCTTGCAAAAGATCCAGTCCGACTATGTTGATGAGCCGAACATGCGGCTGGTCACGGCCGGTTCCTTGCATGGACTGCTGGAGTCGCTGGATGCGCAATCGAGCTATCTCACCCCGCGCGAATACACCGAATACAAGCAAAAGGCGCAGAGTGCCGGCACGGGAGAGACGGGCCTCAATCTGAGCAAGCGTTTTGGGTACGTCATCGTGATTTCAGTTTTGCCGGACAGCCCCGCGGAAAAGGCGGGCATACGTAGCGGCGATATCTTTGAATCGATCGCTGGGTTCACCACGCGCGACATGTCCGTTGGCCAAGCGCTGAACCTGCTGAATGGTCCCGCCGGCAGTGGTGTAAAGGTCGGCGTTATTCGGCGCGGCCGTGCCCAACCTGAAGAGGTCGATGTGGTGCGGCAGAGGCTGGCCGTGCCAAAGATCACAGCGCAAAAAATAGATCCTGACATCCTAGCGCTCCGTGTGCCTTCTCTGGATGCCGGGCGAGCCGACGAGATCCGCAGCCGCCTTGCGGATGCGGACAAGCAGGGAATTCACAAGGTGATTCTGGACTTGCGCGAATGCGGCCGCGGCCCAGTTTCGGAAGCCGTCAATGCCGCGCGCCTCTTTATTCCTTCCGGAACGATTGCCACGCTGCGTGGGCAAACTGTTTCCGCGCAAACCTTTACCGCCGAGCCTGGCAAGGTGGTTTGGCGAAATCCAGTTTCGATTTTGATTGATGGTACAACATCGGGAGCAGCGGAAGTATTGGCGTCGGCAATCTCTGCCAATCACCGCGGCGACTTGGTAGGCGAACGCACGTTCGGCTTGGCCTCGGAGCAGAAGCTGATCACGCTGGATGACGGCTCGGCGCTGTTCCTGACCGTGGCGAACTATTACAACGCCGGCGGCAAGTCCATTCTGGACGACGGCGTGACACCCTCAGAGGTCATTCGCGCCGCGGCCGATGACGATAATGATGTCAGCGACGACGCCTCGGCCTCCTCCAAAGAGCCGGCTTCCGGGCCGCGCCCATTGTCTCCAGAAGACCCCGTCTTACATAAAGCTCTTGATTTGCTGAGAGCGCCCGCAAAAAAGGCCGCCTAATATCCCGTGGTGGATAGAAGTTTTCCGCGTGCAGCGGTTTCTTATATTTTGAAACCGCGCGGCATTTGCCTCGCGATGGCTCTTACCATCTTTGCTGCGGGCTGCAAAAAAGAGGGATCACCGGCTCCACTCAAAGCCTCTCAGATCCATACGATCACGCGCGAAATGCTGCGCGCGGCCGCAGCCGTTGTTCGCGAACCGGGCCACATCGAATCCAAACTCGAATTTGAAGGCGCCCGCAGGGGCCAAGTCGATCACATTCGTATCACGCTGAGCGCGGGGGCATCGCCGCAGTCACAAGGTGAAATGCTGGCGCGGCTCATCCAGGCACTGGATCGTGTCGCGACAGCAAACGCGCTGACTCGTGACGCAGCCAAAGCGGCGGACTCCATCAGCCATTTGGAGTATCGCCGGGGCGGCCTGCCGACGCACGTAGTGGACATCGCAACGCGAGCTCCGGTGCCGCCAGTTCCGGCACCCACAGAAGCGGGTTCTGCCCGGCTGGCGATAATCCTCGACGATCTGGGCAACGACCGCGGCGCGGCGCAAGCCATTTTCGCGATGCCTTATCCGCTGACCATTTCGGTTCTGCCCAACCATCCGCACTCCGCGGAAATCGCGCAGGAGGCGCGTCGCCGGGGCTTCCAGGTGATGCTGCACCTTCCGATGGAGTCCATGGGCAACGAGCGGCCGGAAGCGCAGGAGTTGCGGCCGGGTATGTCCGAGGGCGATGTAAGCACACTGGTGGATGATTTCCTGCAAGCGGTGCCAGACGTCGCTGGCGTGAACAATCATCAGGGCTCGCAATCCACTGCCGACGCAGCACTGATGGATGAGCTGATGCCGGTGCTGAGGGAGCATAGCCTCTTTTACGTCGACAGCCGCACCACCGCAGCCACCGTTGCTTACGACACGGCGCAGCGCTTCGGCGTGCGCTCCGGGTTTCGCAATGTTCCGTTTCTTGATGATGTCGCGGAAGTGAGCGCGGTCCGCAAGCAACTCCTGCTTGCGCTGCGCGATGCACGCAAAAAGGGCGACGCAATCGCTATCGGGCACCCGCATCCCGCCACCCTGCAAGCGCTGCGAGACGTTCTGCCCAAGGCAAAGTTGCAAGGTGTACGTTTGGTCTTTGCGTCGGAAGTAGTGCACTGATTATCGCGAACAAGACTCGGGCCGCTTGGAAAATCACGCGCCGGCTGGAAGGCAGCACCAAGCGATGCCTCAGTTGTCTGCCTTCTCTTTTTTCTTCTCGTCTTTGTATTTCTTGCTGCCGACTTCGGAGGAACGCTTGTCTAGAGCGGCTTTGGTGAAGAGATCGTCGGAAAAACCGGGATTGTATTTGCAGGACTGAAAGAAAACCTGGTTGACGCGGCGGCCGTTGCGTTCGAGCGTAATCTGCAAGGGCGTCTGCACGCCGTCCATTAGCTGATAATTCGTGTAGATGCGAGTTTCGACGCTGCGGTCGGGGGAAGTATCGTCCGTCAGGGTAACGACGCTGCGCACCAGGAAATGCGAGCTGCGGTCCACGGCCAGGCGGAAATCACGCTGCTCCGTATCCGTGATTTCGACCCAATCCACGGTCCGGAGATCCACGACGTCGGTTCCGCCGTAGCGAATGGTCATCCCCGGCTCTTTCAGGCGCACGCGGAGCAGATTGTTGATGTCGCGCTTGGCCTGCTCCTGAAAATCCGCAACGGCCGCGGTGCTCAGCTCTGACACTCCGCCGCGATCGAGCGTCCAGCCACGATCGCCGTTATAAACGTTGACGATGACGCCTTTTTTTGAAAAATCAGTGCGATTTTTGTCCGGATAGCGCCAGTACACCTTGAAATTCGTGTAACCGGTCATTTCACCGCTGTGGCCAAACTGCGCGAGGCGCCCTTCGCAATTGCTCTCGCGAATATCAAGATAGGTCGGGCCGCCGAGCGCGGTGATCAACTGATCCAGAATCTGTTTTCCTTTGGCCGCGCGCTCCTCCGGCATCATATTGTCCGGGTTTTGAGCGCGCACATGCCGCGCAGACGAGGCCGCTAAAAGCGCGGCCAGCGCCAGAATCCCGCAGACACTGTTAGCAGACCTCAACCGCACAGCACCGCCCCTCCGTTTACATTGATGATTTCACCGGTCATGAAGTTGGCCAGGTCGGAAGCCAGGAACAGGATCGGTCCGGCAATTTCTTCGGCAGTGCCCGGGCGTCGCATGGGAATCGCGGCCGCAATGGCTTTGCCGCCGGTTTTCGAGTTGATTACCGGTTTGGACATGTCCGTGGCTACCCAGCCGGGCGCGACGCAGTTCACCAAAATGTTGTGGCGCGCGAGTTCCGTTGCGAGCCCCTTCGTAAAACTGATAATGCCGCCTTTGGAGGCGCCGTAGTGCGTATGAAAGGATTCGCCGCGCTGCCCAGCGGTCGAGCTGATCGGGATAATCTTGCCGGACTTTTGCTTGATCATCTGCGGCACGGAAAAATGAATGATGGAGTAGACGCTCTTCAGATTGACCCGGATCATCTCGTCCCATTGCTTCTCGGTCATTTTTTCAATAGGCAGGTCTTCCAGGTTCCATACGCCGGCATTGGCCACCACGATGTCGAGCCGGCCCAGGCGCGAAATCGCGAACTCCACAAGTTTTTTGTTGTCCGCATGGCGCCCAACGTCCGCTTTGAATGCTTCGACGCGCGTGCCGTGCTTGCCCGCTTCCTGCTGCACTTGCTCCGCCGCTTCTTTCGCTTTGTTGTAATTGAAAACGACGTCCGCGCCGGCCTGCGCAAACAGCTTCACTGCTGCAGCGCCAATTCCCCGCGACCCCCCGGTAATGAGCGCCGCCTTGCCAGCCAGTGAAATCATCAAGCCCCCGTTGATCGATTGGTGTCAGAAACTGAAAGCCATAGCTACCGAGCAGGCACGCGCCTGATTGCCGCGGCCCATGTACGTAAGTTCACCTGCGCGACGTGGCTGCGCGCGTGGCCTGCACCAGCGCACGAAAGAGCGCCCCCGCAAGCGCGTCATCGGCCATTCGTTCCGGATGCCACTGCACGCCGAGAACCCAGTGCTTGTGCGGCTCGTGCTCAACAGCCTCGATCACCCCATCGGGTGCAACCGCGGCAATGCGCAAGCCGTGCCCAAGGTCTCGAATCGACTGGTGATGCGAGGTGTTTATCCTCACGTTGAATCCTCCGCTACGCTTCTCAATGCCGCTGCTGGCCGCCAATTGAGCGAGTTCGCCGCCCGAGTCAATCAACGCGGCATGGACAGGGTCAGGCGCGTCAGGCGGAAGGCCTTCCTTGCTATGCTGGATGTTCGTGTGTAACTCGCTCGCGATGTCCTGATATAAGGAGCCACCGAGACAAACGTTGAGACTCTGGCAGCCATAGCAAATAGCCAGGACAGGCTTGCCGGAGGCGAAGGCGTGTTCCAAGATACCGAAATCCGTCTTCTCTCGATTTGCATCGGCTTCGTGGGTCTTTGCGTGAATCGGAGTGTTGTAGAGGGCTGGGTTAACGTCCGCGGGCGCCCCCGGGAGCACGAAAGCGTCCACGTCGCCGACTTCGGTCGCAAGCTGGGCTTTGGACAGGCTCAGCGAAATAGGGACCGGAGCGCCTCCGGCTCCCTCGACACCCTCAAAATAGTAGCGAAGCTTGGTCGTGATGCGCCTGTCCTGCTCCAGAGAGGTGCGCCAAGGGATCCCTACGCGGGGGCGAAACACAGGATTCTCAGATGAGGCGGCGCGGGACATTGAAACGAGAATCGTAGCATCTGCCCGATGCGGGCGGCAACTGAGCGCTCCCTAGGAAATTTGCGCGTCTGATGAAAGTTCAAGCACGTGAGGAGACGCTTCGGTTGAGCGCCGCGTCGAGAGCAAATTCGGGGCGGTGGAAGTAGCCTGGAAGCTCGCCGAGCCGGGAAGCGAGCTGCTCTGGAGAGGAAGCGCGCAGCGTGACGTGGCCGAGCTTGCGGCCGGCGCGTGCGGATTTGCCGTAGAGGTGCAGATGTGCGTCGCGCACGGCAAGAACCTCGGCCGGCTCGGGGACCTCGCCAATCAAGTTGAGCATGGCCGAGCAGCCGATTGCGCTGGTCGAACCTAGGGGAAGGTCGACGACGGCTCGCAAGTGATTCTCGAACTGGCTCGTAATGGCGCCCTCGATGGTCCAGTGGCCGGAATTATGGACGCGGGGCGCCATTTCGTTGGCCAGCAAGCGCCCTTCGTGCTCGAAAAACTCAATGGCCAGCACGCCGACATATTGCAATGCGTCGAACACGCGGCGTGCCGCATCTTCCGCCTCGTTCTGAACTGCGCGATCAAGCTGCGGCGCCGGGGCCAAGGACAAGCGCAGGATTCCTCCGCGATGGTGATTTTCCACCAGCGGATAAACGGCGGTTTCGCCCGTCCGCCCGCGCACCGCCAGAACGCTCAGTTCGCGAGTGAAAGGCACCAGGCGCTCGAGCATAAACGGCGCATGCTGCTCGGGTTCGGTACTTGTGCGTCTCCCCGCTGCAGCGTTTGCCGCCGGTAATTCGCTTTTGGCCTTGGAGACATCTTCGGCGCTGCGCAGAATCCATTGCCCCTTGCCGTCATAGCCCATGCGGCACGTTTTCAGAATCGCGGGCAAACCGACCTGCTTGACCGCGCCATCGAGCGCTTCTCGGTCGTTGACGGGCGCGAATTCGGTGGTGGCGATGCCCAGTTTTTGGAAAAGGCGCTTTTCGTTCAGGCGGTCCTGCGCCGCTTCGAGCGCGGCGGGAGGAGGAAGCACCGGCACGCGCTCAGCAAGAAAGCGCGCCGTTTCAACGGGTACGTTCTCAAATTCGTAGGTCACCAGCTCCAGTCCGGTCGCAAATTTCTTCAACGCAGAGCGGTCCGTGAATTGGGCGGTGATGCGCGTGGCGATGCGTCCGACCGGAGCTTCCGGTGAAGGATCGAGAAAACGGAAGTGAAGACCCAGCGGATAACCCGCGAGCGCGAGCATGTATCCGAGCTGCCCGCCACCGAGGATGCCGATCGTCACGCGCGCGTTCCTTTTTTTTCCGGCGAGGAGGTCGTGGTTATTCCCAGCGCGCGAGCCGGGGCCTTCGGGTCCGGATTGGCGAGGACGCGCTCAGTTTGCGTACTGCGGAATTTTCGGTACGCTTCTCGCACTTCGGGGTGTTTCGCGCCGAGAATCGCCGCCGCCAGCAAGGCCGCGTTGATGGCGCCTGCTTTGCCAATCGCTAGCGTGCCGACGGGAACCCCGCCGGGCATCTGCGCAATGGAAAGGAGTGAATCCAAACCTTTTAGCGCTTTCGACTCTACGGGGACGCCCAGCACCGGCAGTACCGTTTTCGACGCGGCCATGCCGGGTAGGTGCGCGGCACCCCCTGCGCCCGCGATGATCACTTCGATCCCGCGTTTTTCCGCGGAAGCGGCGTATTCGAAGAGGAGATCCGGGGTCCGGTGGGCGGATACCACGCGTGTTTCATGTGGAACACCGAGCTCCTCGAGGACTTTCGCGGCGTGCTCCAGGGTTTCCCAATCCGAGGAGGATCCCATGATGATTCCCACTAGAGGAGTCTTCCCTGCCAAAGTAGATTCTTTCGCCATTCTCGCTTTCACCGAAGAGAGCGGATATTTTACGGTGTTTTTCAGCCCGCCGCGACCTGTGCGCGTTGTTTCCAATATTGGCGGAGCTGCCCGACGAGGTAGAGAGACCCGGTGACGAAAACGGCGTCTTGGGGCGCTGCTTTGGACAAAAGATAGTCGAGCGCTTGCTCTGCATCGGCAATAACCGAGCTGCGGGCCGCATGGTGCGCCGCGATCTCGCTGAGCTGCGAGGCAGAGATGGCGCGCGGGGTGCGCGCTTCGGTGAAGACAACCTCGGATGCATGTGGAAAGAGCACACCGGCGATTTCGTCGACTGCTTTGTCGCGCACCGCTCCGTAAAGAAGCACAATTTTGCGGCCTGCGAAGTTTTCTTCCCAGAAAGCGGTCAGCTCGCGCGCTGCGCCGGGGTTGTGCGCCCCGTCAACATAGAGGTCGGGCTGCGTTTGCAGTCTTTCCAGGCGCCCCGGCCAAACGGCTCCAGCGATGCCTTGCTCGATTGCGTTCTCCGGGATCCGGTAGCCGCGTGCGCCCAGCGTGCGCGCCGCTGCCACGGCATTAATCGCGTTCTGCAACTGGAAACGCCCGGCCAACTGCGGGGCGAGCTGTGCGGACCAGCCTGAAGCCGTCTCCGTAATCCGCGCGCGGGCTCGGCCGTTTTCCATCGCTTGCTGATCCACCCGATACGCAAGAGGCGTTTCGATGACCGAGCAGCCCAGCTTCTCGGCGCGAGTCAGAATGACTTCGCGCGCCTCCGGCCCCTGCGCGGCGAGGACAACCGGCACGCCCGTTTTTAGAATGCCGGCTTTTTCCGCCGCGATTTCGCGCAACGAATGCCCCAGAAAATTTTCGTGATCAAAGTCGATGCTTGTTATCAGAGAAATCGCTGGAGTCAGAATATTCGTGGCATCGAGTCGTCCGCCCAGGCCAACCTCGAAAATTCCGAAGTCCACCCGAGCTTGGGCAAAATATTGAAATGCCATGGCCGTCACGCACTCGAAGTAAGTGGGATGCGCGCGAAGCTTTCCGGCGGCGAGAAGTTCTTCGATGAGCGACTGAATGCGCGTGAGCGTTTCCGAGAAATCGGAATCACTAATTTCTGCGCCGTTCACGCGAATGCGTTCATTGATTTTTTCCAGGTGCGGTGATGTGTTCAGCCCGGTGCGAAATCCGGCTTGCCTCAGAATCGATTCAAGGAACGCTGCCGTCGAGCCCTTGCCATTGGTCCCGGCAACGTGCGCTGATGGATACGCGCGGTCGGGCCGGCCGAGGCGCTCGGACAGAATGGTGATGTTTTCGAGATCAAACTTTGCAGCGGCCGCCTGCGTCGGCGCAGCCAATTCCCTGCCGAGAGAGAGCAAGTACCGCACCGCAGCGTCGTAATTCATTTCAGCTCAGCAAGAGGTCGAAGGAATTGGCGATGAAGTTCTTCATCTCTTTGCGGGGGACTACGGCATCGAGAAAACCGTGTTCGAGCAGAAATTCAGAGCGCTGAAAGCCGTCGGGGAGCTTTTGGCGAATGGTCTGCTCGATGACGCGCGGCCCGGCAAAGCCGATCAGCGCACCGGGTTCCGCGATGTTGAGATCACCCAGCATGGCAAAGCTCGCGGTGACGCCGCCCGTCGTGGGATCGGTCATCACGGAGATATATGGCACTTTCGCTTCGTCGAGCTTGGCAAGTGCGGCGGAAACTTTCGCCAACTGCATCAGGCTGATGGTCCCTTCCATCATGCGCGCGCCGCCGGAGCAGGAGACGATCACCAGCGGCTGGCGGGTGTCGAGGGCCAATTCAATGCCGCGGGTTACTTTTTCTCCGACCACCGCGCCCATCGAGCCGCCAATGAAATTGAACTCCATGGCGCAGCACACGATGGGCCGGCCGTTGAGCTGGCCCTCCGCGGTGATGATGGCGTCGCACATGCCCAATTTCTTACGCGCTTCGCGCAGGCGCGTCGCATAAGGCTTGGTATCCACGAAGCGGAGCGGGTCGGTCGAGGTCATGCGCGCGTCGTGTTCGGTCCAGCGGCCGTCGAGGAGCATTTCCAGGCGCTGCTTTGCGCCCATTTTGAAATGAAACTGGCACTTGGGGCAGACAAGGAGATTAGCTTCGAGATCTTTGCGGAAGACGATGGTGCGGCAGGATTCGCACTTGACCCACAAGCCTTCCGTGCGCACGCGGCGTTCTTCGGGCGGCGTGGGCTGATCAATCGATTTTTTGTCGCGCTTAAACCAGGCCATTAGAGGTTCTTAGTTATTAGTTGTAAGTTATTAGTACAGACCGTCCGCTTGGCGCTTCTTTTTCAGCTTCCAGCATCTAGCTTTTAGTAGTCGATTCCTCGCTGAGCCAGTATACCCTTCGTGTACGGGTGTTTCACCTCGCGCATCTCGGTGACCAGGTCGGCCAGTTCCACAAGCTTCGGATGCGCGTTCCTCCCGGTACAAATTACGTGCACCCGCTCCGGCCGCTTACGCAAGGCCTCCACCACCTCATCCGCGTCCAACATCTTGTAGCTGATGGTGTAGTTGATCTCATCGAGCACGACCAGATCGTATTTGCCGCTGTAGATCGCATCCCGGCCAGCCTGCCAGCAGTCGTATGCCATTTTGATGTCCTCAGGGTCCGTCTCCGCGCCGCCCACTTTCACGAAGCCGCGGCCCATTGGCCGAATTTCAAACTTGTCGTCGCCGAGCATCTTGGCGGCATCCAGCTCCCCGTAGTGCCAGGAGCCTTTGATGAACTGCACCATGAGCACCCGCAATCCTTGACCGACAGCGCGAAATGCTGTCCCCAGCGCGCAGGTCGTCTTGCCTTTGCCCGGCCCCGTGTAAACAATCAGCAGTCCCTTTTCTTCCGGCATATCTCCCGTTTACGCGATCTGTATTCTCTGGTTAGCCGCGAAACCAGTCGGCCCGCGAATGGAGCAGCGCGCCGGTTCATCGTTTGCACGACGGGAACAATACCGCCACAAACGGCAATCTGCAAATCAACTGTCTCGATGTTATCAGTCGAGTTGGAGCCGCTTGGCTAACTCCGCCGCAATCGCGGCGATCCGTTCCCGGGTCGCAGATGGGAGCGCAGTTTTGGGCTTGGCATGCGGATCCTGCAAAACAATCCACAGGCCTGGCATGTACACTTCACCGTCGCCAGGACAGATCGCGCCGGTCAGTTGCGCAACCACAAGAGGAGAATCTGAAGCGAGATCGAGCCCTGGGTGGTGCGCGGCAGGGTGCGCCAGCAGGTCCATCAAAATGCCGCGCGTGTCATCGACGAGATCGCGAAACCCTTGGGAGACCAAAATAGCGTCCACGTCGCGGGGCGTGGGATGCTCGACTTGTTCAAGATCATAATCGGGTAGGGGCTTTTCCAGCGCGATCTCAATGGAAGCGGAAGGCTGGTCTTTGTCCGAGACGATGCGAATAGACATAGGGAGTATGGTTGCACACCAGCGGCCACCAGTTGCGATAGGGCGACAAAGAGTAAACGGCAGAAGCGGCGTAAGGCTTCCGCGGCACTCCCTAAATGGCCTGCCGATAGCAGCAACGAAACAACGCCGCGATGGCGCTTGCCCGAGTATGTTATTTTGTTGGGAACCGAGTGGGGTCGGAAACGGAGTCCACGTGCCCGCAACGGAAACGCCGCCAAGCCTAGTGCGCATCAGCGGATCCACGTTCAGTCTGCGGGTGCTCGCCGCGGCGATTATTCTTCTGTTTTGCTACTACGCGCAGGGCGTAGTGATTACGCTGCTGCTCTCGATCTTGCTGGCGTATTTTCTGGATCCGGCCGTAGAGTTGCTGGAACGCGTTCACGTGCCGCGCACGGTGGGCGCAATGACCATGGTGCTGATACTCATCGCGGTGCTAGTGGCGGTCGGCTATGGACTTGGAGAACGCACCGCGGATTTTGCCGCGAACTGGCCGAAATATAGAGGCATGCTGAAGCAAGCGGCGAGCACGGTCGAAGGCAAAATCAGCGGCCTCGAGGGGCGCGTGACGGACATTGGGCCAGATGCAGCGAATGCTGCGCGCGCGGAAGTACGCACTGAGCCGGGCGTCGTGCGCACGCTGATACTGCGCAGCATCGGATCCTTGTACGCGCTATTCCTGGAAGTCACGTTCGTGCCGTTTCTGGTGTTTTTCATGCTGGCGGGTAAACGCGAAGTGTGGCACGGCACGCTGCAACTGTTTCCGGTCTCGCGGCGAACGCAGGTGAAAGAAACGCTGGAAGATTTGCGCGATGTTTTGCGCGATTACCTTGCGGGAATGACCTTGGTTACGCTGATGGTGATTGCGGCAAGCAGTCTGTTTTTCTGGTTCATGGATATGGACTACCCCATTCTGACGGGAATCGCGTCCGGGCTACTGAACATGGTGCCGTATATCGGAGCAGTGATGGCCTGGTTGCCGGCATTTTTAATCGCGCTGGCGAAATGGAAGACCATCGGATCTTTCGTGCTGATTGCCGGAGCGCTGACGGCGATACACGTCCTTGCGCTGAACCTGGTCGCCCCGCAACTGGTGGGCCGTCGCGTGCGGCTCAACGCCGTCGCGATCACGATCGCACTGCTATTTTGGGGCTGGGTGTGGGGAGGCATGGGGTTGCTGTTGGCGATACCCATTACCGCGACGCTGCGAGTGATTTGCGATCATACAGAGTCCTGGCGCCCGATTGGGCGCTGGCTCAGCGCTTAGGGAGGCTCCGATCAAGCGCCATTTGGTGTATCAGTGTGTCGCGCTGTGCTTGCCATATATCGCATGTGCGCCAGCAGCGGAAGCCTGGGGTTGCCGGGGTCATGAAACCGTCGCGGCATTGGCGGAGAAGCACCTCACGCCCCAGGCGAAACAAGCACTGCTTGCATTGCTGATAGCAAACCCGATCGATCCGCAATTGAAACGGTATTGCGGACAAAGGGGGCTGGACCCCTTCATGGATTCTTCCACCTGGGCCGATGATGAGCGCGGCCGTGATCCAGCCACGGCGCCGTGGCACTTCATCGACATCCCGTTGGGTGTGACGCAAGGCCCGGCGCAAAATTTCTGCGGCGCGGGCGGATGCGTGTTACAGGCCGTCACGGACCAACTCGCCATTCTGAAAGATAAAAACGTGCCGGGAGCGAAGCGCGCCGCGGCCCTGCGATTTATCATTCATTTCGTGGGTGACCTGCACCAGCCGTTGCACGGATCGACCAACAGCGACCGCGGAGGAAATTGTGTTCCGGTGAAATATTTCAGGCGCAATCCGCACGCCAGGAATAACTCCTACACGCCGAATCTCCATCATGTTTGGGACACGGAAATTCTGGAAAGCGAGATGCAAGGAGCGGATCCCGTGGAGTTTGCGGACACACTCGATGCCGCATTCGAGGGTTCATTCGCCGCCTGGCAGCAAGGCGGCATGCAGTTGGACGCGTGGGCTTGGGAAAGCCATGACCACGCTGTTGAAACAGCGTATGGCGCTTTCGGCAAGTCAATCGCCGTCGAGCCGGACGTTTCTGTGAACACCTGCGCGGACGACAACAACATCGGACAGCGGATGCTGCACAAACACCTGGTGATCGGGGCAGCTTACGGGGACCAGGCGGCATCGGTAGTTGAGGAGCGGCTGGCGCAAGCGGGAATACGGCTGGCAATGATCTTGAATGACGCGACCAAAGCGGGCCTATAGCAACATCAATTTTGGAATGACGGCCATCCGTTGTGCTACGGCTTTTTCGGAGTGTAGTCCGCGGTTTCCGAAGGTACGACTCCTAGCGATTTGATGTAGGTCACCAACTGCCAGCGTTGCGGTTCCGGGAGCTTCGACCACACTGGCATACCCCGCCGAACCACCCCGTTGGTCAGAATCCAGAAGATAGCTCCAGGGCTGGCACTCTGGATTTCCGCAACCCACAGGCTGGGTCCTTTCTTTCCGCCGAGCGCTGCGACGCCATGGCATTCCGCACAGTGCTGCTCAAATAGATTTTTCCCCGCGGGAACGGCGTCAGCATCCTGCTCGAATGGGTTGCGTTTCGCGCGGGCCTTCTCCGGTGCCTTCTCAATCTCGCCATACACCGAAGGCTTTGCTGCTTTCCTGGATGTCGCACCGTCTTGGCGGGCGAGCGCGGACCAAGCGACCAATGTCGCCGAGATACAAAGTCCTGCCAAGGACGCCTTCATCGGCCACGTCCAAAGAGGTGGCCGACCATCTCGCCGAAGCCGCTAATTTCATAGGAAAGTCCCCAGCGCAGAAGGAAGCCGTGGCTGTTATCGTTGAGGCCGAATCCTGGGGAAACGCGCAAAGTCCAACCCGAGGGCAAATTCCAAGCGGCCACCGGAGCCAAGTAGTGCGAAGTATCCTTCAGGCCGAAGCTATGACGATCGCCCAAACCGCCATACATCTCCACTCCTGCAACGAAGTTTTGCGGACACAAACTGCAGCGTTTGGGGGAGGCCTTCAGGCTTAGCGACCGGTTCGCCCCAAGCGCATAACCGAATTCCCAGGGTGCGTTCGACAAGTTCTTGGCGGCGATAGTGTTTTCGGCGAAATTCCACCCCTTGTAAGTGCTTGACAGGATCAGCTTGAATTCCAGTTCGTGTTTCGTCTCCTGCCTAAGGAGAGAATTTGGCTCCCCGTTATCAAAGGCAACGTCGTGGCCTTCGATCTCTTTCATAACTCTGTCTGCGCCGTTGAGCTTCGCATATTCGACGTAGAGCACCGGGTTGATGAAGTGTTCGTGCTTGAGCGGGCGAAAACGATTTTCCCACCGGAACCCCGTGAAAAGCGTGCTGTCGTTAAACGTGGTCTGGCCGTCGAGAGAAAACTCCGTCGTCCACCATGCAGTAGCACCGTATTCGAACTCAGTCCAAAAGGAATGGAAGTCATTGCCGCCATGCTGTGTGCCGAACGTCGAAAAGTATTCAATCTCTAGATTGCCCGGCTCTTCAAGATAGTGATCGTAGGTGACAAAATAGGGGTTCTCCTGGCTCCTGGCGGACATAGGGACAAATAGCGCGAATAGGGAGAGGGCCAGACCGCGAAGGAACGGAGAGGGGCCGATGGGCATTCAAATCTCCTTGCAAGTAAGTTGCAACAAGTAAATAAGACTAACTTAGTCCTATTTCAAGTGCAACTCACTTGCAACTCCCTTCCCTGCCGCTTTCGGCGCGGTTACCTTCCCTGACCCCCGTCATGATTCGTGCCTATTGCTATTCCCGCCGCAAGTGATAGCCTGAATCTGCAGGGCGCACGCGTTTTGCTTGTTGAGAAGTAAGTGTCCTGCATTTGCCCGCCGGCCCGACCCTCTCGCCAACGGGAAACCCTGATCCTTCCACGAACGCCCTCCCCGTTCTGAAAGACGAGAAGCAAAGAATGCCGCCCAGCCTGCGGCCGGAACACTTGCTTGCCGCAATACTGTCCTCGACAGAGGACGGTCTACTCTCATTTTCACTCAATGGCACAATCCAATCCTGGAGCCGCGGGGCCGAGCGGCTCTATGGATATGCCGCAGCAGAAATCACCGGGCGGCCTGTGACCATACTGCTGCCGATCTACGAGGTACCGACCTGTGAAGAGTTCTTGCGGACCGCGAAAGACGGAACGTTCCATTGCTCTGAAAAGACAGAACGTCTGCGGAAAGATGGATCAAGAATCCGCGTGGCGCTGAAGCGGGCCGCGGTGCGCGACGAAAGCGGCGCGGTCGCGGGAATCGTGGAGACTGCCAGCGCCGATGGCTTGCATGCGCAGAGCCCGGCGGCCGAAGGGCAACTCCGATCACTGGTGGAACAGATGCCCGCGATCCTCTGGACTACGGACCAAAGCCTGAGAATTACCTCCCACTGGGGAGCAGGGTTAGGTCCATCGAAGGTGAGGGCGAAAGATCTGGTAGGCCGAACGCTTTACGATTACTTGAAATGCCAGGATCCTCACGCTGCACCCATCGCGCAGCACGCCGAAGCGCTAAGAGGTGTTTCTTCTTATTTCGAGTATCGGCACGGCAACCGTCATTTTGCTGTGCATCTCAGCCCGCTGCGCATGGCGTCAGGCGAAATCAAAGGTTGCGTCGGCGCGGGCATCGACATTACGGACCGCAAGAAGACCGAGGATCAGATCCGTTACCAAGCGACCCACGACGCACTGACGGGGCTGGCGAATTACCGCGAATTTATGGATACGCTGGAGACCGAAGTGCGCCGGGCCGAACGCAGCAAGCATTTATTCGCGCTGCTGCTTTTAGACCTGGACGAATTGAAGGCGATCAACGACAAGTACGGGCATCTGGTAGGAAATCGTGCGCTCACAAGACTGTCAGAGGTAATCAAGGATCACTCTCGGGCGACCGACCTGGCGGCGCGGTATGGGGGCGACGAGTTCGCAGTGGTACTGATCGACGCCGACCCAGGTATGGCAAATCGCATTGCGCAGCGCGTGGAGCGGGCATTCCGCGACGGGCAGGAGCGGCCGCCGCTGACCGTCAGTATCGGCATCAGCGTATATCCAGAAGACGGGCGCACAGCGCCGGAACTGCTCGAAGCCGCGGATCGGCACTTGTACAAGCGCAAAACGCCGCACACGCACGGGGAGTCAGCGAGGGTTAAACTCCACAGGAAACGAGCTCGTTGACATCAATGCGGCCAGAGCGCCATTCTGGCAGCGTTTCTGCGTGGACATTTTTCGCCCTTGGGAGAACCCGCCGTGGATTCCGTCGATCTCGTTCTCGCCCTGCTCGATGAAGCCTATAAAAAACGCACGTGGCACGGACCAAATCTGAAGCAGTCGCTCCGCGGAGTGACGGCAAAGCAGGCAGGCTGGCGCCCCGGCCCCGGCCGTCACAACATCTGGGAGGTCGCCTTGCACGCGGCGTACTGGAAATACGCTTTGCGGCGCAGAATTGAAGGCGGCAAGCGCGGCTCGTTTGCACTGAAAGGCAGTAATTTTTTTCTGCGGCCTGGGCCCGGTGCGAATACTGAGGCGGCGTGGAGCGCAGACAAAGAGCTGCTCGAGCGCGAGCACCGCGCCCTGCGGCAAGCCGTGGCAAATCTGCGTCAAACGCCGCAAGGGGAGAAGCTGCTGCCCCAGCTGTGGGGCATTGCGTTTCACGATATTTACCACGCGGGTCAAATACGGCTGCTGCGCCGGCTAATGCGCTGCAAGAGATAGTGCTAGCGCCGCGACGTGTATGGGTATTCAGCAACGTCGAGTTCATTGACTTGCGCGGTAACGAAGCCTAAGATGCGCCTTATCTGCCGGATAGGGCGCAAACACTGCGCCGTCCTTCCTGGCCGATTCTGCGTGGTCCCCGGCGGTGCACGTTGCCAAGCTCCGTAGTGTCGCACTATCGTCTGCTCAATCCGCTGGGCAGCGGCGGAATGGGCGTGGTCTACCGAGCTGAGGACACAGCTCTGGGCCGCACGGTAGCCCTTAAGTTTCTCTCCTCGCAAATTGTGCAGGACCCCAAGCGCGTAGAGCGCTTTCGCGACGAAGCACGCACCGCATCTGCCCTGAATCACCCTAACATTTGTACTATCTATGAAGTCGGAGAGCAGGAAGGCGAGCTGTTCATCGCCATGGAGTACGTTGAGGGTCGGCCGCTCTCAGAGTTTTTGCGCGATGGTGGGATGGCCGTCGAAACCGTCCTGCGATATGGGCGGCAGATCTCTGGCGCACTGGAACACGCGCACGAACGCGGCATCGTGCACCGCGACCTGAAACCCGCAAACGTGGTTGTGACGCCGAACGGTAACGCGAAAATCCTCGACTTTGGCCTGGCTAAACGCAGCGATTCCGAACAACTCCAGCGCAAAACCACGCAAGGCGTGGCGACGGAAACCAGCGTGGGACTGACCGGAACGCTTCCGTATATGTCGCCGGAACAATTGGAAGGCGGTGAAACGGGGCCGCGAACCGATATCTGGTCCCTGGGTGTGATGTTGTATGAAATGGCGTCGGGCACCCGGCCCTTTCGCGGGGAGAACCTGTATCGGCTGTGCACCGCGATTATTCAAGAGCCCATGCCACCGCTGCCGGAGAACGTTCCAGCGGGGCTTGCGGCGGTGATCAAGCGGTGTCTGCAGAAGGAGCCGGCGCGGCGCTATCAGCGTGCAAGCGAGCTGCGCGCCGCTCTGGAAGCGCTGGAAATCAGCGGCACGGCCGTCGCGGCGCCGTCGCCAGTGGAGAAGGTAGGCGTTGCCTGGAAGCCTGTGTTGTGGGTTGCGCTGGCCGTGGCTGTCGTGCTGTTAGCCAGCGTGGGCATCGGCCTGGTGTGGCGCAACAACAGCGCGATGAAGAGCCCGGGCAAGGGTGGCATCAGCGTTCCCGAGAGGATGCAACTTGCGGTTTTGCCCCCGAACGACGCAAGCGGATCCGAGGACAGCGCATTTAACGACGGTCTGGTGGAGACGCTGACGTCGCGCCTGACGGCGTTGACGGAAAAGCATCCGCTGGCCGTGATTCCGGCGAGCGAGGTGCGCGCACGAAAAGTCGCCACCGTGGACGCCGCGCGCGCGGAATTCGGCATCAACCTCGGACTCGTCATCACCGTGCAGCATTCGGCTGGACAGGAGCGCGTAAATTACTCCCTGGTGGACGCCAGTTCACACCAGCAATTGCGCGGAGGAACCATTACCGCGCCGCGCGGCGATCCCTTCGCATTGCAAGACCAGGTATCCGAGAGCGTGACGCAAGCGCTGGAGTTGGAACTGCAACCTCAGGAGAAGCGTGCGCTGCAAGCGCACGGCACGACGGAACCCGCGGCGTATGATTTCTATCTGCAAGGACGCGGCTATCTGCAGGACTACGTCAAGCCCGAAAACGTAGAGAATGCCATCAAAGTTTTCAACTATGCGCTTAAGAAGGACCCGGCATTTGCCGCTGCCAACGCGGGACTTGGAGAAGCCTACTGGCGCAAATACCAGTTGACGCATGACAAAGAGTGGGCGGACGCAGCCGTAGAGAATTGCCGGAAGGGCGCTGAACGCGACGCAGCACTTGCGCCGGCTCACATCTGTCTCGGCCGCGTGTTTGTTGGCACCGGCAACTACGAGAAAGCACTTGAGGAATACCGCCGGGGGATAGAGTTGGAGCCGACGAACGACGCCGCGCACGGAGGTCTTGCCTACGTGTACGAGCAACTCAACCGTTTGGATGCCGCCGAAAAGACGTTCAAGCAGGCTATTGCGGTGCGCCCCAACTACTGGGCGACGTACAACTGGCTTGGTCTCTTTTACCAGCGTCATGCGCGGTACGAAGACGCCTCAGCGATGTACTTGCAAGTGGTCTCCCTGGCGCCGGATAGCTTTACCGGCTACTACAACCTCGGAGGCGTGCGCACCTTGCAAGGCAGATATGCCGAAGCGATTCCGCTGCTGCAGCGCTCGCTGGAAATCCGCGAAACGGCGGACGCGACATCCAACCTGGGAACGGCATATTTCCAGTTGCACCGCTACGCGGATTCGGCGGCCGCGTTTGAGCAGTCCACGCGACTCGATCCCCAAGATTATTTGCTGTGGGGAAATCTGGGCGACGCTTATTACTGGGCTCCAGGGAGACGCGCCGAAGCCACGGCGGCCTATGGCAAGGGCATCGCGCTGGGAGAACAAAAACTCCGGGTCAACCCGCGGGACGCCGAAGTACTGAGCAGCCTTGCCATGTACCACGCAATGCGGGGAGAACAAAAGCCGGCGCTAGACAATCTGGACGCCGCGCTCCGCATCAATCCAAAGAACCCAGGACTGCTCTTCAATGCCGGCATTGTCTATCAGCAACTCGGCGACACGCAACGCGCTCTTGACGCGCTCGAGAAAGCCGTCGCGACGGGCATATCGCCGGCAACCTTGCGCGACACGCCAAACTTTGATGGTTTACGGGCCAATCCCAGGTACCTGAAGCTCGTCGGAAAATGAGAAGAGTGAAGGAGGCTGAAATGTTTGAGATCCCCGTAAGGCGGTCCATCGCAAAGGTCGCGCTGTTGCTGCTAATAACCTTGGGGGCGGGCAGCTGTGGTGATCATTCTTTGAACCTGAACCCGCATGTTCACCCACCCAAGACGGCAAAAAAGCAGAGAGTGGTTCCGTGCGATACAACGATAACTGCGGACGTCAACACGGGGGGAGTCGATTTGGACGCAGCGTTCCTGTGCGAGAACGATACCGTAACTTGGCAGGTACAAAATCGACATACCTTCCAAGTAGAATTCAAGGGGGGCTCTCCCTTCAAGGATGGAAAGAGCAAATTTAGCGACCAAGATCCGTCGGGAACGGTGAAAGACGAATATAAGAAACTCGAGGTCTACAAATACTCGATAACTGTAGACTCTAAGCCGACGGTGGATCCCCAAGTGATTGGGGGCGGTAATCCATAGAGAGCTGATGGAGCCGGCGGACCGTAAGGACGGGATCGGGTGCGTCTTGGAAGAGGCGGATGGCGGCTAGGCCGGCGGCGCCGGCTTGCAGGCAGGAGTTGGCGTTTTCGGGGGTGATGCCGCCGATGGCCAGGACCGGAATCGAGACGGAGCGGCAGAGTTCAGCTAGCCGCGTTAGGCCTTGCGGTTCGCCGTAGCTGGCTTTGGACGGCGTGGGGAAAACGGGACCGAAGAAAAGGTAGTCGGCGCCATCGTGCGGCGCCGCCTGGGCCGCCTCGAGCGAGTGGCAGGACACGCCGATTAGGAACGACTTATCGACAGCCCGCTTGCGCAGCGCTGACTCCACCAATCGCTTGGCATAGGCAACAGGCAAGCTCTTTTCGCCCAAATGGACGCCACCGGCGCGTTCGGCGACGGCTACATCGAGCCGATCATTGACCAGAATGCGAGTGGCGCAGGAACTTTTTGCGGAAGACCTCGCTGCAATGCGCAGAGATTTCTGGGTGAGCGATGCCAGCTCGCCCGCTGTCAAATCCTTCTCGCGGATCTGCACCCAGTCGACGCCCGCGCCGGCGATCTCTTCAATCTTCTGAGTCAACGCTACGAGCGACTCTCCCGGGTTTGCCACCCGCAGGCTGTGGCGGTCTGTGACGTAACAGAGCAAGGCAGACTCTTGCCCCGCGAGAGGATTATTGCGGGCGCACACGGGAAGCGGCAGATGGAGCAGATGGAGCGGGCTCAGGCCCAATCATGTTGATAGCCAGAAAAATGTCCAGCACGCCCAGGCCGCTTACCGCGCCCCGGAAGGCAGGATGCAGCAGAATGCGCATCAAGGATGGAAAGCGACTGAGAAAATAATTCTTCTCCCAAATCGAAGTCCACGGGAGATAAAACAGGATCGCACCCATGATGCACAGGCCGACCACTAGCAAAGCGCTGAGCATTCTATTCATGAATGAAGGGTAGGTCCGGCGGGTGGACCCCAAACATCAACGAATGGGCTTCTGAAGAGCAGCGATGCGCTCACCCACATCGCGATAATCGATGTTTATCGCGTAGACCTGGGAGAAACTCTTCAGAGCCGCGTCCGGCTCGCCCGCCGATTCCTGGGCTACACCTAAATCATACCGCAATGCGAGGGCACTTTCCGGGTCGAGGTCCGGCGTGCGCAGCGCGCGCTCGTACCAGATCGCCGCGACGCCGGGCTGTCCCTTTTCCATGAAGGCGAGCCCCAAGAGCGTGCAGCACTGCATTGTGTAACGGAACGCACGGCCGCGATCAGTGGCCTTGGCCACCTTTTGAAACTCGCTGATAGCCTCTTCGAGCAGCCCCATTTCACGAAACGCGATGCCCAAGCTGTAGTGTGTCTCGAGGTCTTCCTCTTCTGCGCCCATCTCGCCCAGCTCGGCGCGAAATTCGTCGAAGACTTCCTTGAGCGGGCCAGTCTCCATGGGGTTCGATGCAGGTGGCGGCGCAGGCTTGGAAGAATTCTTTCTTGTCGCAGGCACCTCGGCCCGCGGAGTCGAAGCGGTCCTTGCCGGCGCGGGTTCGCCAAGGCCAAGTTGGTCGATCTCGTTGGCGAGTTCCGCGAGAAACTGATCGGAAGCGAAGCTCGCATCCGCTGCCGCGGGCGACGCATTCTGGTGTACCGGCTCTGGTTTGCGAGCTGTGGGCGGAGGATCAGGAGGTTTCTGCTCGTGTGCAGGAACGAGCGGCTCGGCGTCGAGAACCAGCTCGTACTCCTGCTCCACGTCGAACTCCGGTTCTGAAGCCTTGGGTTTCTCCTTAGCCGGCGGTTTTTCTTTGGGGGGGTTGGCCACTGCAGGAGGCTCCGCCCGCAAGAACGGCTCGGCAGGCGCTCCCAGTGGAGCTTGCTTCTCGAAAATAGACGCGGTCTCGTGCGCTTCCCGTCGAATGGAGATGTCGGGCAAATCTTCCGGGGAGGACATGTCTGCTGAGATTTCGGCGAAAGGATTCGTATTCTCCGGCACCGCAGCTTCAATGGGTACTTCAAATTCAGGGGCCGAATCCTCGCGAACGGCGGGCCCTTTCGCGGCAGGCTCGGCGGGCCGAGTGTCGCTGAGCATCGACGCCCATTCGTCCGACAGATCGACTTCGTGAACTTCTTCCTTGGCCGGCGCAGGCAGCTCGGCCACCTCAGGCTTCTCTGGCGCAGCGTCTGCCACACTCGGCTGGCGTTCAGGCGCCGCAGGCGGCGGAGCCAACTCCTCGTCGGTCAAACCTGCAGCGCGTTGGAAGCGGCGGCGAAGTTCCTCAAAGCGTTCTGCGCTGCGGACGTCTCCGCGCTCTGTGTGGATTTGCTCTAGTTTTGCGGCAAGTTCTGCTGTGCGGCGGTCGTCGCCCGCGCCGAGCACGAAATCCAGCAGTTTCTCCAGTGTCGGCGCATGCCGCGGCGCTCGCCGCAGGATCGCTTCCAGCAAACCTATGGCTTTCTGTGTCAGCCCATAACTGGCAAAAAGATCGACGTCCGTGAGTGACTGCATAATGAATTTTTGCGTTTCGTCATCGAGCTCGCTCTCCGCTGAGTGCGCCGCCGGCTTTGCTTTTACTTCAGGTGTCTCTAACTCCGTCGGTAATTTGGGAGCAGCCGGCTTGGTCAACTCGACCGGCAAATCCTCTTCTTCCCTTTCCTCCGGTACAGGAGCCTCTTCCGGAACGTCATGGCCCAGCTTGCGTAGAACTGCGCTCAGCTTGCGCTTGGGCGAATCGCTTTCCGGCTCACGAGCGACTAGTTGCTCGAAAATCTCCTTGGCCCGATCGTATTTCTTGGCCTCCACCAGGGCATCACCGAGGTGCGTGAGAGCATCGGGTAGGTGGAATGAGTCGTTGCCGCGGCTATAAAGTTCGACCAGCCATTCCAACGGCTCCACACGCCCGGGCAGCCGCGCGCTCAAGTCGCTCAACAGACGGCCGACTACCTCGTTCTCGCCGGCGTCCAGCATAGGGAGGCGAATGCGCTTGAGGAGGGTGAAGGCTTGCTCGCCTTCATCGGCCTGCAGCAGGGCCTCCACCACTTTTTGCGAGGACCCGAAATTCTTTATGTCGGAATCGAAAACGCGCGAGGCCAGGGCCGCAGCCCGTTCCCAGTCCGAGTTCTTCAGATACAGGTCGAGGAGCAGCTCGGTCTGCTCGCCGCCCTTGTGGAGATCGCCGACTTGCTCCAGAGCCTTCGCTGCCTCCGCCACGTCACCTTTGGAAGAATGAATGCGCGCCTTGACGATCACCGCCGCCATGTTTTTCGGATCCAGCTTTAATGCTCGATCCGCCAGCTTCTCGCACTCGGTTGAATCGCCGCGCGCCAGAGCGCGTTGCGCGGCGGAAACATACGCCTCGATGGCGTCGGCGGTCTGCCCCATAGCGGTGTAAAGATCAGCTAGGCGAATCTGAATGCGCAGGTTGTCGGGCTCTGCGAGAAGCAGCTTCTTCAGCAACGCCACAGCTTCGGGTTGGCGATTGCTCTTTAGGTGGATCTCGGCGAGCTGTAAAAACAGCGGCCGCGCTTCGCTCATCACGCCTTGCTGCACATAAAGATCGGCGAGTTTCTCGAGCGGCCTAATCTCTTCGGGAGCCAGTTTGGCGATGCGCTTGTAGACGGCAATTGCCTTAGTCAGAAAGCCGTCGCCCACGAAGATCTGCGCGAGACGCTCAAAGTAATCAATCGCCTGAAACGTCTCACCCTGGCGGATGTACAACTCCCCGATGGTCATCAGGGTGACCTGGTCTTTGGGCTCGTATTTAAGGATCTGTTGATATTCCGCGATGGCCTGCGGGACCTTGCCCTGATTTAAGAGCTTCTGCGCGGCTTCAACGTATTTGCTTTTGCTATAGGCCATTCGCTAACTCAGACACAGCGCCGCCTGCGCCTGCTGGAGAGGGTTGTCCTCCGCGCCCGAAGGTGAAAAAGGCAGGCAGAAGCTGTGCTTGCTTACGCTAGCAGGCGGAGAAAAGCCAAGTCAACGAAGCCGGATTTTCGTGTGAGCAGCCAGTTATCCCCGTTGGACTTAGGAACCGGGCGGCGAAAACCTGGCGAATACACGGAAACGCGTCTAAGGTGGAAATCACAGCCGACCCGGAGATATTGTTTCTCTGCCTCCCGTGCCGCCAGCCTCAGGGCAGAATCGCGTCCGGCAACAGCGCTATCTGGATGGCCCCGGCGGACCAGCAGCCTGCGTCGCGAACCGGAGCGAACGAATACCGGTGGAGTGGCGTCGGGCCGTGCTGGCGCAAAGCGTCCAGGTGATCGGCGGTGGCATAGCCCTTGTGGCGCGCCAGGCCGTACTGCGGATAGACCGCATCCCACTCTTCCATGCGGGCGTCGCGGTGCGTTTTCGCCAAGATCGAAGCGGCAGCGATCGAAACGCTGCGACAATCGCCTTTGATCAGCGGTTTTTGCTCGATCAGCACGTCGAGTTGAATGGCGTCGATCAGCAAGTAGTCCGGAACGACGGCAAGTTGCTGTAAGGCGGCGGTCATAGCTTGGCGGCTGGCCTGGTAGATGTTCCACGCGTCGATGCGCTGCGCATCGATCTCCGCAACCGCCCACGCCAGTGCGTGCTCGCGGATGCGCTCAGCCAGTTGCGCGCGCCGCTGCGGCGCAAGCTGCTTTGAGTCGTCGAGCCCTACAATACGGCGCTTTGGGTTCAGAATCACCGCGGCGGCAACCACTGGGCCGAACAGCGCGCCACGCCCGGCTTCGTCTAAACCGGCGATGCGCGTCCAGCCAAGTTTGCGCGCCGCTCGCTCGAAACGGGAAGAGCAGAGGCGGCTCATTTCGGCCGCGATTTTAGCACGAGAGCAGAAGCTGGAAGTCGAAGCCCAAGAGAAAGCTATTCGTAACGTAGCGCGACCATCGGATCCACGCGCATCGCCCGGCGCGCTGGTAGCCATGCGGCGAGAAACGCTACTGCGAGAAGAATCAGCAGCGCCAGTCCCAGTGGCAGCGGGTCGTGCGCGTGAACTTGAAATAATAAAGATTTCAGCAGACGCGAGCAGAGCCATGCGCCGACTAGGCCCAGCGCGGCGCCGGAAATGGTCCAACGAGCCACGCTCGAAAGCACCAATCGCAAAATGCCCCGGGGAGTGGCACCCAGCGCCATGCGCACGCCGATCTCCCGCGTTTGTTGCGCCACCAGAAATCCCACCACGCCGTACATGCCGATCGCTGCCAGCAGCACGCCCATCGCCGCAAAGATCGACAGCAGAATGGCGTTGAATCTCGGGCGATCCGCGAGTTTGCCGACGCGCTGGCTCATGCTTTCGACACGGACCGGGAGAGCCGCATCCAGCCCGCCCGTTTCCGAGCGCATCCATGCCGCTACAGCCCTGGGATTCATTCGGGTACGCACGATCACGTGAGCAGCACTGGGAAATTCCACGGGATCGTTCTTCCAAGGAAGGTAGAACTCGGGATCGGCATTAGCTGCGAGGCCATCGTTTTTCACGTCCGCCGCGACACCCACGACCGTGCGCCACGGGCTCTGCATGCGAAACAGACGCAACCGTTGGCCAGTTGGATCGGCATTCGGAAAAAGCTTCCGAGCCAACGTTTCGCTGAGGATGATCGTATTCTCTGTCGGCAGGCGGTCCGTTTTTTGGAATCCCCTGCCTTGAATAATTGGGATCCCCAAAGCCGAGAAATACTCCGGGGTTATCGCTCGCCATCCCACCGTTCCACCGGTGCCCTCGCTCGCATGCGGGCGGCCTGCGACTTCGATGGCCGCGAAGATCGTGGAGCGCATTTGGCCGGAGGGCGGCAGGGAATCACTTAAGGCCACCGATATCATACCGGGCAAGCGTTTCAGACGGGCTTCGAGTTCGGCGAAGAAGGCCAGTTGCTGTTCGACATTGGGATAGCGGTATTGCCCAAGCGATATGGATCCTGTCAGGACATTTTCAGTCTGCATTCCCAGTGGAGTGTTTTCTAGATTCCAAAGGCTGCGGAGCAGCAGGCCTGCCCCTGCGAGAAGAATAAGCGAGATCGCGATCTGCGCCGACACCAGCATCTGGCGCATAAAATTGCGGACCGTTGCACGAACTTCCCTCCCGATCAGAAATTCCGGCGCGGGATACTGGAGCGACGGAGCAAGCCCAAAAAACGTGGCGGAGATAAGGGCGACTCCAAACGTGAACGCCACAACGCGCAAGTCGAGCCGAGCTTGTTCCAGGCGCGGAATGCCTTCCGGCGCGATGGACACAAACAAACGGAGCAGCATCTGCGCCATCGCGCATCCCAGTGCACCTCCCAAAACACCGAGTAGCAAGCTCTCTGTAATGGTCTGACGCACCAACCGGCTACGGCTAGCGCCCAGCGCGGCGCGGACAGCAAGTTCCCGCTGGCGACCGGTCGCGCGCGCCAAAAGCAGGTTCGCAACGTTCGTGCACGCAACCAGGAGAAACGCTATCACCGAACCTAACAGCAGCCATGAAGCCAAACGCGCATCTTGAACCTGGCGATCACGTAATGCCTTCACGGACAGCCGAATTTCCTTGCGAAACTCGGGAGGCGCACCCCGCAGCGCCTGTTCAAAAAACGGTTGTAGACCGGCAATAGCCCGTGGCACATCGATTCCGGGCTTCAAGCGCGCAAAAGTTCGAAGCACTCTACCCGGTTCGGATTGGTGCTGCTGCTGTTCATCAAGAGCCAGCGGAAGAAGAATATCCGCTGGACCAAGCGTGGGCATTTCGAAGTTCGCGGGAAGGACACCAACTATCTGGGCGGCGCTGCCATCCAAGGAGATCGTTTTGCGGCAAATCCCAGGGTCGCCTCCAAAGCGGCTTTTCCAAAATGAATGAGAGAGCAGAGCAACGCGGGGTACACTCGGCCGATCCTCGTTCATAGTGAAATTGCGCCCGAGGATCGGCTCCACGCCGAGCGTTGGAAGAAACGTCTCCTCTACCAAAGCGCAACTCAGCCGAACAGGACTTTGCTCTGTCACGTCACAATCGATACTGCCTGGAGCCATCGACGTGATCGCTTCAAAAGGACCGGGTTGCTTCCTGAAGTCGACATAGCTTGACCCCAGCATGAAGTCGTGGCTTTCAATAGGTGCTAGTAAGCCGAAGGAAACCAAACGGTCCTCACGCGGATAGGGCAAGCTGCGAAACAAAATGCGGTCCACCACGCTGAACACCGCGGAAGTCGCCCCGATGCCGACGGCAAGTGTAAGAATCGCGACCAACGCGAATCCCGGCTTCTTGGCCAGCATGCGCAGGGCAAAGCGCACGTCTTGCAGCAACGTGTCGATAAAAGGAAGACCGCGTTGCTCGCGATACGCCTCCTTCGTTTGCTCGACGCCGCCGAATTCGCGACACGCCGCTTCGCGTGCCTCTCGCTGACTCATGCCGCGGCGAATATTCTCCGCGGTGAGCAAATCGAGATGCACTTGCAACTCCGCATTCAGTTCGGAGTCGCGGCGAGAGCGACGAAACATGCCGAGCAACCGCGAGAGCCAGCTTCGCAAGGAAATCATTTTCGGTCTCCTACTCGTAGCGAAGTGCAGCGATGGGGTCGAGCCGCGTGGCGCGCCGCGCCGGGACATAGCAGGCCAAACCCCCAACACTGAAAAGAAGCATGCCCGCGGCTGCTATCGTTAACGGATCGCCGGCACGCACACCGACCAAGAGCTGTGAGAGCAGCGGCGTAAGAGCCAGCGAAAGCCCCAGCCCGACGCAGACTCCGATCATCACCGGCAGCATGCTCTGCCGCATGATCAGGGCAAAAATCTCGCCCGGTCGCGCACCAAGCGCCATGCGCACTCCGATTTCGCCGGTGCGTTGCAAAACCGAATACGAAGCGACGCCGTAGATTCCGGTGCAGGCCAGCAATACAGCGATCACGGCCATAATACCGGCGAGTGTGCTGGTGAACCGCGCGGAACGCCGCGCCTTTTCCACGTATTCGTTCATTGGGAGAATGCCGTAAACCGGCATGTCCTTATCGAGGTTTGCCACCTCGCGGCGAATCAGCCGGACAAGGCTCTGCGAATCGATATTCGATCTCACTGTGACCGCCATGTGCGCCCGTACCGCTCGCGGATAGAGCAGATAAATTTGTCCGCGCACCTGGTCGGTGAGCGAGTGCGATTGGATGTGTTTGACGACACCGATGACTTCCACGGTGTCGCGCACGAAATTTCCATTTTCTACGTTGAGCTTTTTTCCAACCGCGCTGCCGCTGGGCCAGGCTCTCGCCGCAACATTGTCATCAATGATGGCGATGGGCCGATTTTCTTGCGTGTCGATGGGATCGAAGTCCCGCCCGGCGACGAGTTGTGCTCCGAGACTCTGGAAATAGCCAGGGAGAATCGAGCAGTGGTCAGCCATAACCGTATTCTGTTCGGTTTTCGGCGCGCCTTCCGGCCAATAATAGCCGTACCAGTTCGGGAGCGTGTCATCGAAGGGCAGATGAGAAGTCACTCCGACGGAATCAATTCCATTGGCTGCCGCGAGATTCTTCTGCAGCTCGCGAAAGAAATGGATGGCCGATTCGGGCGTTTGATACTTCGCTCCGGAGACGGAGAGGCGAACCGTCATAACGTGTTCCGCATTGAATCCCGGATTCACGCGGAGCAGGCTGGCAAGCGTTTGCAACAGTAGTCCCGCGCCAGCCAGCAACACGAATCCCAAAGCCACTTCGGCGGCGACCAGCACGTTCCTGGGCCGTTGTTTGCCAGCGGCCATCGCCCTGCCGCCCTCTTTCAGCGACTCGACGAGGTTCAGCTTGGTCGTTCCGAGAGCGGGAGCAAGGCCAAACAAGATCCCAGCCAGAATCGATAGCGTCAGGGTAAATCCGAAAACCGGCAGGCTGAAAGAGGTCGCAACAAGGCTTTCCATTCCCGCCGGGCGCAAAGACAAGAGCAGCTTCATGGCCCACGAACCCAGCAGCAGCGCGGCGGCTCCGCCGAGACAAGAAAGCAAGACGCTCTCCGTCAAAAGCTGGCGAATTACCCGGCCGCGGGCGGCACCCATCGCCGCGCGAAGGGTGATCTCTTTTTGTCTTTCATTCGCGCGAGACAGAAGAAGATTCGCCACGTTGGCGCAGGCGATCAGCAAAACCAGGCTCACTCCGCCGAAAAGCGCGATAAGCGCCGGCCGAACATTGCGCACCACGTCTCCGTGCAGTGGCACCGCTTGAAGTCCTAGCGCCTGCTCGGAAAACTCCGTGAACTCCGAGCGCAATTGTGTCGCGATGGATTCCAGCTCGGCCTGCGCCTGTGGAATCGCTACTCCTTTTCGGAGGCGACCGATCACGCGGATGTAGCATTGGTCGCGAGGATCTTGCGCCAGATTGCTGGCGAAGGGAACAAACGCGTCCATTTCCGGAGGAACGCTCGAGCCCTCCGGGAAAATAATCTTGAAGTCCGGAGGCATCACGCCCACTACGGTGATGGGATGTCCGTTCAGACGAACCGATTGTCCAATCAGCCGCGGATTCGCTCCGAAGCGATGGCGCCAGAGAGCATCGCTCAGAATCACGGACTTCGCCGAATAAGTGCCTTGCTCTTCGGGCACGAAAAAGCGCCCAAGCTCCGGCTTGGTGGCCAGCATGGAAAGAAAATTCGATGTCACCAGGCCCAGCCGCACGTGCTCCGGCTCGCCTTCTCCGGTGAGCGCGCCGCTCTGCGCCCAGATGCCCCCGAACTCCTCGAAGAGCCGGCTGCGCTCGCGTAAGTAAACCAGCTCCGGACCGGAGGCAGGCGCTCTTCCTTCAGTGCCAAAAATCGACCACACCACCGTGAGCCGCTTCGAGTCCGGATACGGTAAAGCCTGAAGCAAAACGGAGTGCACCACGCTGAAGATCGCCGTGTTGGCGCCGATGCCGACCGCCAGTGTCGCAATGGCGATGGTGGTAAAGCCGGGCTTCTTCGCGAGAATGCGGACGGCAAAGCGCAAGTCTTGCCACAGCGCGTCGAGGAAAGGCAGCCCGCGCTGCTCGCGGTAAGACTCTTTCGTTTGCTCCACGCCGCCAAATTCGCGCCGCGCGGCGCACCTCGCCTCGTCAGGGCTCATGCCCCGCCGAATATTTTCTTCTGCGAGAAGCCCCAGATGCGACTGCAGCTCATCGTCCAGACCTTGTTCTCGTCGGTCCCGGAGAAAAAAGCCAAGCAGGCGCGAACCAAGCGTACGCATCCGCCTCATCTCACGCTCCCTCCGCGCCCAGCAGCCGCGCGATGACACCAGCCATGCGCTCCCAGCTCTCGGTTTCTGTTGCCAGTTGCTTCCGCCCGGAACGTGTCAGCGAGTAATACTTCGCTTTCCGGTTGTTGTCCGAGACGCCCCACTTGGACGTAATCCACCCGCGCTGCTCCAGCCGCAGGAGCGCCGGGTACAGCGTCCCTTGATTCAGTTTCAGCAAGTCCTCGGACACTTGCTGGATGCGTTGCGCGATGCCGTAGCCGTGCAGCGGCCCGAGCGCGTCGAGCGTCTTCAAAACAATCAGGTCCAAGGTTCCCTGGAGAACCTCGCCTCGTGGGGGTCTCATGGAGCGGCTCCTTTAGAGAAGCAACAGGAGGCTACCCAACTTCCTGTTGACCGTCAACAGGTCACCTGCCTCTCCTAGACGCACAAGTCCCGCAAATGTTTCACGGCAAGTTGACCCGCGCGCCGAAACGGCCCTAGCATGTGCGGGCAAACAGTTGGTTTCATTCGCTTCAGGGGGGGTTCATGCGTCGATCGTTGCTTTGTCGGAAAAGGGCCTCAACCGTTAGAGCCTGGCACAATAAAAAGCCCCGCCTGCGCGGGGCCTTTCACAAAACGAAGAACTCAAGAGCTGTTTACGCCTTGGTTTCTGTTCCAGCAGCAGCAGCGGCCGCAGCCGGCGCTTCCTCGCGCCCAGCTCTCTTGATTCGCGCCGCCTTGCCGCGAAGTTCGCGCAAGTAGTACAGCCGCGCGCGCCGCACTTTGCCCTTCCCCACCACTTCAATCGAGCTGATCGTCGGCGAGTGCAGTGGGAAAATTCTCTCGATGCCTACGCCAAAGCTCACGCGCCGCACCGTAAACGTCGCGCCCGAAGCCCGTCCCTTCTTCGAGATCACCACGCCCTCAAACGCCTGCAGACGCTCTTTTTCCTTATCGCCTTCGCGCTCTTTCAGGCGCACGTTCACACGCACCGTGTCCCCAGGCCGGAAATCGGGAAGGTCTTTGCGCAGTTGCGCTTCATGTAGTTTTGCAATCACCGGATTCATGTTCGTATTCCCTGCAGACCCACTCGGGCGGGGCCAGCACACCAAAGGCAAACGTCAATTATAGGCAAATCCCCGCAATTTGCCTAGCAGAATCGCTGTTACGCCAGCGCCGAGGCCGCGCTGCGGCGCCGGATCACGGTTTCCGCGAAGCGCTCCATCTCCTCAAGCTGCGGGCTGAATTGCAGCAGCAGCAAATCCACGCCTACGGACTCAAATTGCGCCACGCGCTCGGCAACCTGCTCCGCCGTCCCGACCAACCTCGACCGCAACCCGCGATTCGATACCGAATAATCTTCCAGCGATACGCGCTGCTCGAGCTGCGTACCCGCCAGCCATTGCTGATAATTTTCATACCCGGCCGCGGATTGCTGCACATCTGTAATTCGCCGCAGTTCGTCCTGCGCTTCGCGCTCCGTCTCGCGCACAATCGCGTAGCCCGCCACGCCAAATTTCAGCGGCGGCAAATTGTGTTTCGCGCGGCGTTCCCGCAAATCCGCAATCTTCTCGCGCACGCGTTCCGGCGGATCACCATGCATCAGGTACGCGTCGCATTTTTCCGCTATCAACTCCTTAGCAGCCGGCGATTCGCCTCCGGCGTATAGCGTCGGCCTCGGCTGCGAAACCGGCTTTGGCTCCAAAACGTTATCTTCGACCCGGTAATATTTCCCGGAAAACGAAAAATGGTCCTGCGACCACACGCCGTTCAGCACCTCCAGCCATTCGCTGGTCCGCGCGTAACGATCATCATGCTGCTCAAAACTCACGCCATACTTCCGCGCTTCGTCCGCCCACCACGACGACACCACGTTCAGCGTCAGCCGCCCGCCGCTGATGTGATCGATGTTTGCCGCCTGCTTGGCCAGCAGCGCCGGTAAATGAAACGTCGGCCGCACCGCCACCATCAACTCGATTCGCTCTGTGACCGCTGCCAGCGCCGCCGCCGTCGACCACGCATCCAGTGACGGCGCCTCCACTCCCTTTATGTCGTTCAAGTTCAGCTCGGCAATCAGCGTGACGTCAAATCCCAATTCTTCGCTGCGTTGCGCCAGCCGCTTCACGTACGCCCACGTCGCCTGCATGTTTTCATCCGCGACGTTGCGCAGCCATCCCCCAAACACCGGAAGCCAGTATCCGTACCTCATGCTTTTTCTCCCGCCGCCACCAACCGCGCCGGCCGCTTCGCTTCGTGAACGCGCGCTTCTTCAATCAGATAGTCCGCCAAGCGCCCGTACGGATTGAAGCCCAGCATGCGCTCCGGGTCCGCCACGAAATTCGAAAGCGCATTGATGTCGTAATACATCTGCCGCCCCGTCCGCTCATCGACGACAAACTCCACGCCGCCCACCTCGATGCCCGCGTTCTGCATGATGCGCTCCACGTTTTCAATCACCGGCGGCGGCGCTTCATACGCCTCGACGGTCATCCCCGTCTTCGGCGCGTCCACCGGACAAGCAATCCGCGTCAACTCCTCGCCTTTCGTGTTCTTACAAATATCCGCCGGGCACAAATCAAACGTCTCGCCGGTAATATGAATTTGAATCGCATACAAATATTTCCCGCCAAGAACCTCCACGCGCGTGATGATCCCATCGCGCGCCGTGAAGCATTCCTGCACCAACGCCGTACTGTCGATCCCAAAATGCAAGCTGCCCTCATCGACCGCCGCGCGCAACTCCTCTCGCGATGAAAAGCGTTTGATGCCTGCCCCGCTGCCGCCGATATTCGGCTTCACGATCAGCGGGTAGCCAACCGCCTCTGCGGCGCTCACCGCCTGCGAGGCATGATTAATCACCCGCGCCTTCGGGTACGGGAGCCCCAGCCGCTCCAGCAGCGCCAGTTGCAGCGCCTTGGAAGTCTCATGTGTGAACGCCCGGGAACCGTTCACCACGCGCACGCCCTTGTCTTCCAAATGCTTCAAATAATTTATGGTGTAGAAAATCCCGTGCCCTACGCCGCGCTGCCAAGCAGAGGGGCTCATGCGATTGAACAGCAGCGAATATTCGCGCTCCGGCGACGCCGCATCATATTGGTGATAGCGCGCGTCCAGCTTGATCCAATTCACGCCGCGCGCGTCCAGTTGCTGAAACAGCGGCACAAACCAGTTCGGCTGTTCGTAGTAAATCGCGATGGGTTTGCTCACGGCGTTTCCGTTTCTGCTCGTCGTCTCGCTCATAGACCCTCTGTGCTCTTCCTAAAATCAAAAGGCCGCTCGTTCGGAGCGGCCCTGGAATCCTTGCTGGCTGAACGTCGCGCGCTAACCCGCAGGATGTCCCGTGTCGCTCGACGCGGTACACATACACGCGCGGCATGGACAAGCACAGGCTCGACCCTGCAGCAACAATCCGCTTTGGGGCTCGCAATTCACAGAACCGCCAGTATATCGCGCTGAATCATCCCCGCAAAAGCAAATCCGGCCGGTTCCGCCGCGTCTTCTCGAGTGCCGCTTGACGCCGCCACTTCGCCACCTCCGCGTGATTCCCGCCGATCAGTACTTCCGGTACCGCCCACCCGCGAAACTCCGCCGGCCGCGTGTAATGCGGATAATCCAGCAGCAAGCCATCGCCGTGGTCGGTGTCTGACGCGCGACGTTTGTCGCTCCGTTGTAGGGGCGCAATAGATTGCGCCCCTGTCGGCAAGCTGCCGCCCGCACCAAACGACTCATTCTGTGCCGAAGCCTCATTCCCAAGCGCCCCCGGCAAAAGCCGCGTCACCGCATCCGCCACCAACATCGCCGGCAGCTCGCCGCCGCTCAAAACAAAATCACCAATCGAAATTTCCTCTGTAGCCAGGTGTTCTGCCACGCGCTCATCTACGCCTTCGTACCGCCCGCAAATAAAAACAATCCGCTCCATCCCCGCATAACGCCGCGCCGTCTCCTGCGTAAACCGCTTTCCCGCCGCCGACAGCAACACGACCGCGGTTCCCGCATCACGCTCCGCTTGTCGCGAGGAATCCCCAATCCCATGCCCCAGCAGCGACTCCACCGCATCGAACAGCGGCTCCGGCTTCATCACCATTCCTTCGCCGCCGCCAAACGGTCGGTCGTCCACTGTCCTATGCCTGTCATGCGTAAACTCGCGCAGATCCCGCACGTGCACATCCATCAGGTTCGCTTCGCGCGCACGCCGCACAATTCCGTGCTCCAGCGGACCAGCAAAAAACTCCGGGAAAATCGTGATCAGGTCGAATCGCATGCGCGTTCAGTCTAGCTTATTTCGAAATCGAGGAACCCAGCGCGGCACTCGCTGGCAGTAGGCCTCATATTCGGCTCCGAACTTGTGGCGCAGCATGGGCTCTTCATAGACCATCACGAACAACGCCGCGAACGCGAAGAATGCGCACCCGACCTCCGCGAGCGGGACCGAGCGAAAAACTAGCGCCTCTCCCACCATCACGAATGCCACGCTCCAATACATGGGATTCCGCACGATTCGATAGGAGCCTTCCAACACCAGCCTCTTTGGAGGATCAATAGGCGCTGGAGTTCCTTTGCCACGTAACGCAAAGCCCCAGAAGGCGCAGGTCAAATAAAGCGCAACGCCGGCGACAACAAGAAACCAGCCAGCGACAGCCGCGCCGCGCAACTCGAGCCGTGCGCCACGGCCTACCACCCAATAGGGCACAAGGACGGTCCAAAAGCCCGGCACAATTATCGTGAAAACGAGAGTTCGCAAGAACGGGGACATCGAGGCTAGCGTACAACGGTTTCGTCACTGCTTGTTGAGTTCGCGGAGGCCCTCCGGCAGCAGCACATCGATTCGCCGTGCCGCAGAATCGATCCTCGTGCAGATGTCCTCGGCCAGCGGGATCAGCAATTCACCTTCTCGCGTATCCACCACCAGCAGCGGCGTGCCAGACACACCTTCACCGGTAAACTGAACATCCGTGACACTACCGAGCAAGGAAGGCGCTGTGGACATTGAGCACGGCGAAGAAGTAACCGGCGAAGCCTCGCGAGCGCACTGAAATACCGAGCACCCAATCAGGTCAGAAATAAAGTAGTGTCCAGCAGGGAGCGTAACGCGCTGTTCGATGGGAAGGAGCACATCCTGGCCGCGAAACTTTTCAGCGTCGCTAATCGAGGAACAGCCTTCGAAGTGAAACACGGCCTGCCCGGGGTGATTCTGGCTCAGCCAACAGGCCTTAATCTGCATGCGCCGCGGCCCGGATTGCTCACCGCCATCGTCAACAAACGCTTCTCGCAATCCCGTGAGCCGCTGCGGAAAGTCCGTCAACACTTCCGCCGCCACTTCGCCCTTGTTCCCGCGCGGACGGAGTATGTGCGCAACCGCCACCCAACGTTGCGATTCGCCGCTCACTCTTCCAGTATTTCAAGCGTAAATCGCTTGCGCACTTTCATTCCCGCCGCGCCAAGCAGCGTGCGCACCGCCTTGGCCGTGCGGCCCTGCCGCCCAATCACTTTGCCAAGATCTTCCGGATGCACGCGCAATTCTAAAATTGTGGCTTGTGAACCCTCGACGGACCTTACCTGTACTTCTTCCGGATGGTCCACGAGAGCCCTGGCAATGGATTCTACCAGCTCCTTCATAGGGGCACCTCTAGGAACGCGACTTTCATCTACTACCTACATGAGCCTGGGAAAGGCGCCCTGACTAGGAAGAGGGTGCACCAACCAACAAAAAACTGGGAACTTTACGCTATCTTTTGCAAACGGATGAAGCTGCGCACGGTGTCGCTGGGCTGTGCGCCGACTCCGAGCCAATACTTGATGCGTTCCGCATCCAGCTTGATCTCTGCGGGCTTCTTGAGGGGATCGTACGTCCCCACCAGTTCGCGAACACGGCCATCGCGCGGCCGCGTCCTCTCGATCACCACCACCCGATAAAACGGTCTTTTCTTCTTGCCTATCCTGGACAGTCGAATCGTCAGCACTAAGCCATTCCTCCGTATATCATTCTAGCCTTTCCAGCCACCCCCCGGCAATCCTTGAACTTCCCCTCCGCAGCAGATGCCCCCGAACCTTGTTGTCGCGACGATCATCTCAACTAGTAGCGCCTACTGGGCTTTGGGCAGCTGGTGCCGAGATGTGCAAGAGCAAGTGTCCGGGACTTCTGGGATTATATAGTTTCGTCAGGTCTCTAATATTTCTGGCGTTCGTCTTTGCCGTGCCCGCCCGTTCGCAAGAACCACCGCATCCTGCGGAATCGGTAGCCGAGGCCGCCCGGAATGCTCGCGAGCATAAAGCAAATTCCACTGAGCATCCGAAAATCATCACCAACGAAGACCTCTCCATGCCGTATTCGGTGCCCGACCCAGCTTTCGATCTACAGTTCTCGTCACCTTACGGGGCCGAGGCGGCAAATCCTGCCGGAGCGAGCTGCGACAATCCTGAGGTCGCGAGGCTCACAAGGGAGTTGCAAGCTGCCCAGCAGGAGCTGGATCAGCTTCGCCGCGAGCTTTCATACCGGCCCCAGATCATCTCCGACCACGATCTCGATTTGCGTCAGTTCAGACCCGGGTACTCAGGATTTTACGTTGGCGCTCCTCCGCTGCTGGAAACGGAACCACCGGCGCCTGCGCGAGTGACTGAGGTCGAACTCGAGGAGAGGATTGCGTCCTTAACGAGAGCCTTGCGCGTTGCTTGCGAGCCTCCGGAAGCCGCAAGAATCCAGAGGGAACTCGATGAGGCGGAGGAAGAGCTGAACCTTCTGCAGCGCCAGTTTGCTCTGGACCAAGACGCTTACTACTCCAGGCCCGACTACGCCGAAGACACCGCGGGCAAAGCCCGGCTGGATGCCGAGCTGGAGCAAGTCGCGCAGTTGCAGTCGGAGATCGAGCGCCTGCGGCGGCAGCTCGCTGTACAGAACACACCTTAAATCAATGTAAGGTTTTGCCGACGCAGTTGGCGCCCCAAAGCAACGTCCCACCGGTGATATGCTGCGCCTTGAGGCCGCCGCGTGTTCCGCAAGGTTCTTTCTCTTTTCTTTATCCTCCTCCACGTTTCTTCACCGCACGCTCGATCCTCTCAAGACCAAATAACGGACGCCCTCGACGCAATTTTCTCCCCGCTCGCCAACGCAAGCTCCCCCGGCCTAGCCGTCCTCGTCCGCAAAGACGGCCGCACCGCCTTCGAACGCGGCTACGGCGCCCGCGAACTCCGCTCCTTCGCCAAAATCGATCCGCAAACCAACTTCCGCCTCGCCTCCTGCTCCAAGCAATTCACTGCCATGTCCATCATGTTGCTCGTCCACGACGGCAGGCTCCGCTACGAAGCCAAACTCACCGACGTCTTCCCCGAATTCCCCGCCTACGGCAAAGCCATCACCATCCGCAATCTCCTGAACCACACTTCCGGCCTCCCCGACTACGAAGACTTGATGGCCGCCGCAGAAAAACGCAGGGGCGCCCCGATCTGGACGCCCAACCGCCAGATTCAAGACGCGGAAGTTCTCGATCTCCTCAAACAGGAAGCCGCCGGCAAGTTCGTACCCGGCACGCAATGGAGCTACAGCAATTCCGGCTACGTCGTCCTCGGATTAGTGGTGGCAAAAATCTCCGGCAAGCCGTTCCGCGAATTCCTCCGCGAACGAATCTTCGCGCCGCTAAAAATGTCGCAAACGGTCGCTTACCAAAAAGGACAAAGCGAAGTCACCCGCCGCGCCTATGGCCATTCGAAAGAAGTTAGCGCCTGGAAGGAAACCGACCAAAGCCCCACCTCCGCCACGCTAGGCGACGGCGGAATCTATTCCTCTCTAACCGATCTCGCAAAATGGGATGAAGCGCTCGCGCAACACACGCTCCTAAGCGAAAAAGAAATGCAGCCCGCCCTGACCCCCGCGCAGCTCATCAACGGCACTCAACCCAAATGGCCCGCCAACTCCGACCGTCCCGAAGGCGCCCCAGTCTCCTACGGCTTCGGCTGGTTCCTCGACCCCTACCGCAATCACGCGCGCATGTGGCATTACGGCGACACCATCGGCTTCCACACCTACATCCTGCGCTTCCCGTCCGACCGCCTCACCATCATCATTCTCTGTAACCGCACCGACCTCGACCCCGAGTCCCTCGCAATAAGAGCGGCCGAACTCTTTCTGACGCCCTGAATTGTTCCGGACGCTCAACGTCCCCGCCGAGATTCTTCCTGCGGCATTTTCTCCGCTAGCCATTGCCTTGCCCACGCTTGGTGAGCACTCCACGCTTCCCAGACGGAGGCCGCCCAGCGGCGCACCCGCTCGCCGTGCTCTGCGGGTGTCGTCACACCATGGACGTCCACGATAGTCACTTGTCCTCTATTCTTTGGAGGCTCGAGTTTCGGAACCGCTGGCCGACCGTCAAATTCCTGTCGCATCCATTTCGGCATAACGCCTGGACCGGACTTGTCTCCATGTTTCAATTGCCAGCAAAGACTGAGAAGATGCACTGAATTACTTTTGTATCCGTGGTTCTCGGGATGCTGCAACGAATGACAATCTACGGCAAGCATGTGAACCGAACCGAACAATGGATTCGTGTAGTCTCGCGCGAGGAGTTGGTTGAAGAGTTCCTGGCAGCCGCCATCGCCCCCGGGGAGCAGCGCCCCACATCCAGAGCAAGGCTTCAGCTCAGTGTTATCTGAATGTCCCTTCTGCAGAGTCTTTCGCCACTGCATCGCACCACCCGATATGCAAAGTTCGCTCGTCTCAAGACAGCCCCGCCAGCTTCCCCAGCCCCTTCATCTTTGCCCGCGCCGCCATCGTCCCATACTGCTTCATCATCGTCCGCATCTGCATGTACTGCTTCAAAACCTGATTCACTTCCTGCACCGAAGTCCCGCTGCCCTTCGCAATCCGCTTCCGCCGCTTCCCGTCAATCACGTTGTGGTCGCGCCGCTCCTGGTTCGTCATCGAGTTGATGATCGCTTCCAGCCGCTTCAACTGGCTCTCATCTACTTTCGCGTCCTTTGGCAAATTCGCCAGCGGCCCGATCTTCGGCAGCATGTCGACGATCTGCTCCAGCGGGCCCATCTTCCGCACCTGCTTGAGCTGATCCCGGAAATCCTCCAGCGTGAACTCATTCTTCCGCAGCTTCCGTTCCAGCTCCGCCGCCGCTTTCTTGTCGACCGCCAGCTCCGCCCGCTCGATCAGCGACATGATGTCGCCCATGCCCAGCACGCGCGAAACAATGCGCTCCGGATAAAATCCCTCCAGCGCATCGTATTTCTCGCCCAACCCCACAAACTTTACCGGCGCCCCGGAAACTTTCGCAATCGAAAGCGCCGCGCCTCCGCGCGCATCGCCGTCCAGCTTCGTCAAAATCACGCCGGTCAGCCCCAGCCGCTTGTGAAATTCCCCCGCCGACCGCACCGCATCCTGCCCAATCATCGCGTCCGCAATAAAAAGCATTTCCGCCGGCTGCAATTCCTTCTTCAGCGTGCTCAGCTCATTCATCAACTCATCGTCGATGTGCAGCCGCCCCGCGGTGTCCACCAAAATCACATCGCTAGCCGAAAGCTTCGCCTCCTTGATCGCACCCCGGACAATCTCCAGCGGCTTATCTGTCCCCGTCCCCGGCCACAATTGCGCGCCCACCGCCTTGGCCACCTGCGCCAACTGCTCGCGCGCCGCCGGCCGGTACACGTCGGTGGAAACCACAATCGGCCGGTGCCCATGCTGCGCCAGCCATTTCGCCAGCTTGCCCGTAGTGGTCGTCTTGCCGGACCCCTGCAAGCCCACAATCATCCACACCGAAGGCGGCCGCGAAGCGAATAGAGGTTTGGCGTGCTTCCCTAGCATCGCGGTCAGTTCGTCGCGCACCGTCTTGACCACTTGCTGGTCCGGCGAAAGCTGCAGCATCACCTCGCTGCCAATCGCCTTCTGCCGGATGTTCGCCAGTAGCTCATCGGCGACGCCCACGTTGACGTCGCCTTCCAGCAGCGCCTCGCGAATCTCCGCCAGCGCCGCGTCCAAGTGCTCCTCGGTCAGCTTCCCCTGCCCCCGCAGATTCTTGAACGTCCGTTGTAGCTTTTCCGTCAAATTCTCAAACATATCCGCCTTTTCCCGAGCCAGGATCCTCCATTGTATCGAAAGTCAGGCATAGCCGCGCGAACGCCCGTCACGATGCTATCGGCGAGGATCAAGAGGACCAAAAATAGGAACCGCCCGGGAGGCTAGACCAACCGGGCGGCAGGTGCTTCGGATTACCGGATTCGCTTAGGGGTTAATTTTCTCCGCCGAACTGTTCGCATTCTCGGCCGGCAGGGCGCAATTCGCCACGCATTTCGAAGCAAAAAACTCAATCTCCGCCTTCTTGTGCGGCACCTTCCCAGTTTCCTCCGGCACCACGATCAGCGACTGCGGCCCGTCCGCCGCATTGAACGTGCACTGAAACGTCTGCGACTGCACGCCACGTTGCTGGCAGGAGTTCTTCTCCAGCGCCGGCTCCAGCATCTCCGGTTTCGCATGCAACTGATTCGCGACCGACGACGGCACCACCGCCACCAACATTGGCACCGGCGCCTTGATCTTGATGCTCACCACTTCCCCGTCGCGTCCCGGCGTGTACCCGCCATAGACCTTCAAAAACGAAGTCAGCTCGAACTTCTCCTTCGCTTGTTGAATCCACTGAAACTGCGGCGGGAAGCAATTGCTGATGCAAGCCCAGCGGTAATATTGGATATGCACATCATTCGGCGATTTAAAACGGCGAGTGGGCGAACCTTCTTTCTTCAGGATCGCCGCCAAGCCCACGCCTGCGCTGATAGCATCGCCTCTAGGATTGTTGAGGACTGCGGAATCGCGCTTCAGTACCTCGCCCAGCCCTGCGAAGGCCGCCGACTCGGCACTGCCGCGATCGTCGCGAACAACCAAGGTCATCGGCTCTGCGGGAAGATCGCAAAGATACGTGGTCTTCACCACGTGCTCGCGCAAGCAGAGCTTTCTCAGCGTCGCGATCGTTTCCGGATACTGCAGCGCCTGGTTCCACTCCCCTTCGCCCGTCAGGAAAATCGTCACGGGCTGCTGCGCTTCGATATCCACGTGAATGTTCCCGCCCTGCGGTCCCGGCCGGTATGTCCGCGCCGTGTGGTAGTTCGCCGGATCGAGCCGGACGGCTTCATCGTTGGCCGGCTGCCATTCGAACATTTTTTGTTGTGCGGATGCCGTTCCGGCAAACGCCAAAGCCGCCAAAAGTGTGAGGAAAGGTGAGAGTTTCATAGTAATGACAGTATTTCCGGGGAAAAAGCGCTGCGCAATTGCCCCAAAGGTCAGGTCATCTCTAGCAGTATCGTATCCAGATGGGCACATCCCGAGCCGGCAAAAGGCGACCCGTTGGACTTCCCACGACCGCCGAGGTGGCCTAGCATCTGGGGCCAACCATTGCGCGCAAAGCGGGCCAGATGTACAGTGTCGGCCCGCCGTTAAATGAAAGCGGAAATGGAGTCGGGAGCTTCAATGCGAAATCTTGGGATTTTATGGGTCCTGTATGGAATTTTGCGCCTGGTTGCCGCGCTGGGAATCTTTCTGTACAGCGGCACACTGACCGTGATGTGGGGAGCGCTGCTCGCTCGTGTCCCTAACCCATTTACCTTAATGGACTTATTTCACGTCTTTTTGATTTTCGCGATTATTCTGGGCGTCGCATCTGGTGTTGTTTCCCTCATGGCCGGTCTGGCCCTGATGTCCGGCGGCCAATCCGCCCGGAAGCTTGGTCTGCTCGCGGCGTTCTTGGCCGTAATTGACGGGCCACTCGGCATTGCCCTTGGGACGTACACCCTCGTTGTTCTCGTTCCCGCAAACCCGAGAAACGCCTAGTATTTTTTCTTGCCGCAAGGACTGCGTAATTGCACATTCTCTAGCCATAAGGCAGCGCCCGTGGCATGCTATCTAACATGGGAAACAAAGACAGACGAAGCCGCGAAGCAAAAAAGCCGAAGAAAAAAACTCCGAAGTTCGCTCCTCCAAGGCGCGACTCGAGTCAGCCGACGCACGTCATCTCCACGGCCATCAATCCTGAAAAGCCTCCGACAGGTTCTCAGTAAACTTGTCGGCTGGCTCTCTGCTGCGCCCCAAATCTTATCTGCGCAATTTCTTGCCTCATGGTCGCGTAGCTCCCCCGGTCAATTTTCACGCCGCCAATGCAAACCCGCCATCAACCTATGCTAGACTCACCCGTTCCCCGGAACGTCCATTCAGGACGCTTGCATCTCACTAGGGTTTTAAAAACCTATGCGTTCGCTATGCCTGTGCCTCCTCGGCCCGATCCTCTTCTCGCCGTCTTTCGTCTTTGCTCAAACCACCGTCGACGGCGCCGTCCATGACGCCTCCGGCCTCCCAATAGCCAACGCCTCCATCTCCCTCCAGCACCAGGACGGCGCAAAGCTCCAGGCGGCCACCACGGACGCCAACGGAAAATTTCGTCTCCTCGCCCTCCAAGCCGGCGCCTACTCCCTGCAAGTGCAAGCCCCCGACTACTTTCCTCTCCATTACGAATTTGTCCTGCGTCCCCGCCAACCTCTCTCCCTCAACCTTGATCTCCAAGCGAAACAAACGGTGAAGGAAAGCGTCGAAGTTCACGCCGGCTATCTGACCATCGACCCTGAAAAAACCGGCAGCTCCTACACCTTCACTCGCCAGGACCTCGAAAAACTCCCCGAGCCACTGCTCGAAAGCACCAACGACCTCGTCAACAACCTCATGCCCGGGGCCAGCGACAGCCACGACAATTTTCTCGCCGTGCGTGGCACGGAGTTTTCCCTCCACGAATTCATCAACGGCGTCTCCTTTTTGGACAACACTCAGCCGCAATTTTCTCCCGGCGTCAGCCCGCAAATTTTTGAAACCGTAGACCTCATGACTGGTGGCTTCACCCCTGAATACGGCAACCGCTTCGGCGGTGTGCTGGATATCACCACGCGCTCCGGCGCCGAGTTGGGCGGCCACGGCGACGTTAATTTCCGCGGCGCCACGCTAGACAATTACGACCTCAACGCCGACTACGGCGGCCAAACCGGCCAGCTCGGCTACTATTTCTTCGTCGACGGTTTTACTTCCGGCCGTTACCTCGATCCCCCCGAACCCAAGGAGCTCTTCGACTTCGGCAAGGGCTCGCGTGCCACCACGCAGCTCGACTGGAGCGCAGGCAAAAGCGACACCCTCCGGTTGCTCCTGCTGGGTTCCGGCGCCAATTTCCAGCAACCCAATATCACTGACGACCAGCAAGTTGGCCGAGACGCGCAGCGCCACCTACGCCAGTACACTGCGATTTTCGGCTGGACCCACACCTTCTCACCGGAAACGCTGCTGCACACCTCCCTCTATGAGCGCAGCAGCTCGGATCACGTTCTGCCGACCAGCGATCCCATCACGCCTCTTTCGGACGCCTCGCGCTCGGGCTTCACCCTCGGCGTCAAAAGCGACCTCTCGCACTCCTGGCGCGGTCACTTCTTCAAAGCCGGAATCGACCTCGTACAGTTGCGCGAAGGCGAAAGCTTCTTCTTCGAATCTCGCGGCGACCCCGACGTCTTCCCACCCTTCCAAGGCTGGGGCAAAGGCGGCCAAGCCAGCTTCTACATCCAGGACCATTTCTCGCCCATTCGAAATCTAACCGTCGATCTCGGCCTTCGCTTCGATCATTTCGATCTCATCAACGCCGACAGCCAGGCCAGTCCGCGCGTCGGCCTCGCGTACCACATCAACAAGACAAAATCCGTGATTCACGCCGCGTACAATCGCTTGTTTTCCCCCCCGCCCATCGAGTATTCGCTCCTCGCCAGCTTTATCGGCAACAACACCAACGCTCCCGGCCAACGCGTCGGTAACGTGCGTCCCTACACGCAAAACTATTACGAACTCGGGTGGTCCCAGGAATTAGCTCCGCGCGTCAGCCTCGAGCTAAACGCCTATCTCCACACCGGCCGCAACAGTTTCGAAAACCACGAAATTTCCATCTCGCGAATTTTTGCCCCCATCAATTTCGACAGCGCCCGTTCGAAAGGCCTTGAATTCGTCCTGAATATGCGCCAGCTTGAGCGCCTCGGCATCTCCGCGCGCCTCCAATACGCCGCCGCCAGGACAATTTTCCACGGTCCCATCACCGGAGGCTTCGCCGGCAACGAGCCGCTCGTTCAGGGACAACGCATCGTTCCGGCTTTCGACCAGACCCACACCGGCACGGCGCAGATTTTTTATCGCAATCGCTGGCGCGGTTTTTGGGCTGGCAGCGCCATGCGCTACGGCAGCGGCACCATCATCGAACACGGTCCGCGCCTGCCGCAACATTTCACCGCCGACCTCGCCTCTGGCCTCACCCTCTGGAAGACTGAGCCGCGCCACCTCGATTTCGAACTCAACATCACCAACGTCAGCAACAGCATCTACCAGATCGCCAAAGAGAGCGAAGAAATCCCCATTCAATACGCCCCCTCCCGCACCGTCGGCGGCAGCCTCAAGCTCCATTTCTAGAAGGATTTCGCCCGTTCGTCGTAGGGGGCGCAGCATACTGCGCCCCTACTCGCCCAGACTGCCCCAGTTGTAGAGGCCGGCTTCAGCCCGGCTAGCGAGCGCAGGCGAGCGCCTCTGACTTTCTGTGCCGTGCGGCTAATTCTTTAGCAAAAAAAGTGAGCGGCCGGTGGGGGGACCGGCCGCTCGGGCGTTGGGGATGGAGGGTACCGTGGTCGAGCCCGGTTGGGCCGGTCCCGATCACAGTCGCGATTCTGCTCCCGCCAGCTAGCAGCGTCGATAGTCCTCGGGGTTCATTCCGGCCAGTACTCGGCGCGACCTCCTGCGCACCCGTCTCCTAGTACCGCCGTACTCCTACGTCGCCGTTGCTTTCTTGAGCATCTCCGCCAAGTCTTTGTGGCCGCGGTCCGTGGCCATGTCGGCCGGCGTCTTGCCGTCATCTGCCTTCGCGTCCGCATGCGCACCATGTTGCAGAAGCAGTTGCACAACCGGGACGTTTCCATTCGCCGCGGCCGAGTGCAGCGGCACAAAACCGCGTTCCTGCCGCGCGTTCGGGTCTGCGCCGGCTTCCAATAGCATCTTCACAATCTCGGCGTCTCCCTGCGTCGCGCCTGCATGCATCGATGTCACCTTTTGCGCGTTGCGCGCCGCAGCCTTCACATCCGCGCCGTTCTTCAGCAAAAACTCCACAATCGCGCGATGCCCAAAAAATGCCGCCAATCCCAGCGGGTAAAACCCGTCTGCTGCAAACGCATTAACCAATGCCCAATCGCGGCCAACCAAATTCCGCACCGTTTCCAGATCCCCCAGCGCGCTGGCCTCAAACACATCAGGTTTCGCTCCGTGCCGCACAAAAACTTGCGCCAACTCCGCATGCCCGTAATACGCCGCCAGCAGCATCACTGAAGACCCATTCGGCGCCGTAGATCGCAACAATCCCGGCTCGGCACTCAGCAGCGCCTCCACCCCAGCTTTGTTCCCCGCCCGAATCGCCTCCATCAATTTCTTCGTCGTCTCTTCCGGCATCGCAATCGTCCTCCGGTTCTGCGCTGACCGCCGTGGCAAGTTCTCCAGTCAGTCTCGGCCAGCCTCAGCAATGGGGACCAAGCACCCGAACCAACACGTAAACTACGAAGAGAAAAATACAAATAGCTTTGAGAACCATGGCTGTTCTCCTTCCATTCGTACACTACGCGTGTAAAGTCCCCAAAATCCTATCCAATCTTGCTATTTATCTGGGGCGCCGCGCGCGGGATGGAAAAGGAGCGAGCGGTATTCTCGCGGGGAGTATCCAAACGTTCGCCGGAACAGCGCGCTGAAAGAAGTCATACTTTCAAAGCCGACAGCAAGGCAAATCTCGGTCACGCTTTGGTCCGTGGACGCAAGAAGACGCCGCGCCTGTATTAGTCGCCGCCGCTGCAGATACTGGTTTGGTGTTTCGTTGAAAACTTCGCGGAATAGCCGGTGGAAGTGGTATGGAGAAACGCAGGCAGCGCCGGCGGCGTGATGCAGTTGCACCTCGCCGGCAAAAAAGGAATCCAGGTAATCTTTGCCGCGCAGAAGCCGCCGGTAAAGCTCCTGCCGCGTCGACATTTTTTTCGCTGGAATCCGCGCGGCCTGTTTTTCCGACCGCCCGCGAACCTTCAGCATCGCGCGGGCGACCGCAAAAAACTGATCTTCCAGCCAGGCGGCCGTAGCGCTCTTGTCCGAAATCCTCTGACGCATTCGCCTCAGCAGTGGGCTTACCTCTGCGTCGTGCGGATGCAAAGTTTCAAAAAACTCCAGCGGAGCTCCGGAATCAGGCGACTCATCCAACAACGCCATCGGCGCGCCGCTCTCCACGCGATTCACATCCTCGGCAAAGCCCGCGTGAAAAAACAAACAAAACGTCTCGACAATTTTCTGCGCATCAATCGTGATCGAATACGGCCGCCCGGCATTCAGCACCAAATAGCTTGCGGTGTCCACCACGCGCTCGGCCTCTGATGTTTCCCACACGCCCGAGCCGCGCACCACGCTCTTGATCGACAGCGGCCCCGGAAATTCCGCCACATGATATTGCTTCGCGCGTCCCCACAGAATCGCATTCACCCCGCCGATCTGCGACGCGGTCGGATTGATCACTACTCGCGGTTCCCGCTTGGTTTGATTTGCGGCCACGGCTAAGCTCTAGTTCTGACGCTCTACCTACTTCGACCGGGAGGATACCATGCTCGGCTCGTACAAAATCATGGCTTTCGCACCCACCCTCGACGCTAACAAAGCGCGGCCCTTCTACGAAGGCGTGCTCGGTCTGCGCGTCCTCAGCCAGGATAATTTTGCCCTCGCGCTCGACGTCAATGGCATCATGCTCCGCGTCACCAATGTTCCGCCTGGATTCAAGCCGCAACCTTTCACCATTCTCGGCTGGCAAGTTCCCGACATCGCCAAAGCTGTCTCCGCTCTCAAACAAAGAGGCGTGCAGTTTGAAGGTTACGGCTTGCCCACTCAGGATGCAGAGCGAATCTGGACGGCCCCAGGCGGCGCCAAAATCGCCTGGTTCAAGGATCCCGATGGCAACATCCTCAGCCTCGCCCAAATGCCCTGACGGATTTGCCAATTAAGCGATAGCTGGGCCCAGTAATTTCCTCAGTTTGCCCCTTAGCGGCACAGCTTTGCCGAGCTTCCATCGATCGGTTCGAGCGGCTTGGGTTAGCCCTGTCAATTCAGTGACTTAGCAGCAGCCAATCCCAGCGAATTGGCAAGCTGCTTGCCACAGTCCTGCAAAGGCTCCCTCTGTCCCAACAGCTCGAGAGGATTCACATGAACAGATTTCCCAGCCGTCTGTTGTTTGTGCCTGCTCTTTTGTCTCTACTCCTGTTCATCCCCGTCGCGCCTCTCGCGCTCGCCCAGTCCGGCCAAGGCCGCTGGCAGACTCTGCCTTACACCATGCCGATCAATCCGGTGCATGTGGCTCTTCTCTACAACGGCAAGGTTCTAGTCGTCTCGGGCTCCGGCAACGTCGCCGGCAACAATAATTTCCAAGCCGCTCTTTGGGATCCCCAGGCCGGCACCATAACCACCCAGCCCGTAACCTGGGACATGTTCTGCAACGGCATGGTGGTCCTCCCCAACGGCCGTCCCTTCGTCATGGGCGGCACCCTCCAATACGATCCTTTCCACGGCGAGCTGCGCACCTCCGCCTATGACCCGGCTACCAACACCTTCATCGACCAGCAATCCATGGCGCACGGCCGCTGGTATCCCACCGGCACCGTTCTCGGCGACGGCCGCACCATGATATTCTCTGGCCTCAGCGAAACCGGCGGCACCAACACTTCCGTCGAGTTCTACAGCGCCAGTTCCGGCTGGAGCGCGGCCTTCTCTGCCCCCTGGACTCCGCCGCTCTACCCACGCATGCACGTGCTTCCCAGTGGCAAAGTCTTTTACTCTGGCCCTACCACTGGCTCCAGCTTTTTCGATCCTGCAACTCACACCTGGACAACCAACATCGCGTTCACCAATTACAGCGGCACGCGTACTTACGGCTCTTCGGTTCTCCTTCCATTAACTCCCGCGAATAACTACGCGCCGAAAGTAATGGTCATGGGCGGCGGCAATCCTTCCACCGCTACCACAGAGGTCATCGATCTCTCCTCCTCCACTCCGAAATGGGTATACGGTCCCAACATGTCCCAGCCGCGCATCGAAATGGACGCCACCATTCTCCCTAGCGGCCAAGTCCTCGCCCTCGGCGGCTCTCTCCATGACGAAGACACCGCCAGCGCCAGCCTCAATGTCGACCTCTACAATCCCGGCTCAAACACTTTCAGCTCCGCCGGCGCTGAGATTTACGCGCGCCTCTATCACTCTGTGAGTCTGCTGCTTCCCGATGCCACGGTTTGGGTCGCGGGGGGCAACCCGCAGCGCGGCACCTACGAACCGCACATGGAAATCTACTCGCCCGCGTATCTTTTTAACGGCGACGGCACTCTCGCCACTCGCCCAACCATTACCGGCACTTCCTCCGTGATCGGATACAACGGCGCCTTCCAAGTTCAAACTCCCGACGCCGCCAACATCTCTTCCGTCGTCCTGATGCGCAATGGCGCCGTCACGCACGCCTTTGACATGGACCAGCGCTACGTTGGACTCGCCTTCACACCCGGCACCGGCGTTCTCAACATCGCCGGCCCGCCCAACGGCAACATCGCCCCTCCGGGCTATTACATGCTCTTCATTCTCAATAGCGCCGGCGTCCCCTCTGTCGCCACCATGGTGCAAGTCTCCGCTGCCGCCAACGACATCCCGCCCACAGGCACCATCACCAGTCCAGCTTCCAACGTCACCATCACCGCCGGCCAGTCCGTCAATTACTCCGGCACAGGCTCCGACCCCGACGGCACTATCAGCGCTTACTCCTGGTCTTTCCCCGGCGGCAATCCCAGCTCCAGCAATCTCGCCAACGCAGGCAACATCACCTACTCCACCCCCGGCACCTACGTCACTACGTTCACCGTCACGGATAACGCCGGCCTCACCGACCCGAATCCTCCCACCCGTACTATCACCGTCCGGCCGGATTTCTCCCTCTCCGCTTCACCGTCCTCTCGTACCGTTGCGCAGGGCGGCGGCACCACCTACACTGCCACCATCACGGCAGGAATCGGCTTTAGCGGCACAGTCTCGCTCAGCGTCGGCGGACTGCCTGCGGGCGCTTCGGGGTCGTTCAGCCCGGCGTCCATCTCCACCTCCGGCTCAAGCACACTGAGCGTTTCCACTTCCTCCACCACGCCTCCAGGCAGTTATCCGCTGATGGTCACCGCAACCAGTGGCACTTTGACCCACACCACCAGCGTCGCGCTCGTTGTCTCCGGCGACTTCACCATTTCTGTGACTCCATCCAGCGCCAGCGTCCGCCGCGGCTCCAGCACGCGATACATGGTCACCATCGCCGCGAACCCTGGGTTCTCTGGCACGGTCAGCCTTAGCGTCAAAGGACTGCCCAGCCGCGCAACTGCCAGTTTCAATCCCGCATCCATCAATACTTCCGGTTCGTCCACGCTAACGGTCGGCACTAGCCGCAGATCGCCAACCGGCACATTCACCTTGACCATCACCGCAAAGAGTAGCGCCTTCACCCACGCTAAGCAGGTAAAGCTAACCGTTCAATAGTGCGAGAAAGTAGGATATCTTTGAGTCCGGGGCCGCTCACATTCTTGCGGGCGGCTCGCCAGTCATGCTGCTGGACATTTGCCCCAGCGCGCGTGCTGCGTCCCTAAATTTTAGGTTTGAGTTTTTCGAGAACTAATTTCGAGGGCGCCATCGCATTGAGGAGCATCGCCATGCCACTCTCCCGCAGAAATCTGCTTCGCAATCTAGGCGTTGGCGCCGTGGTTGGCGCCGCTGCGCCAGCGCTTCACGGGTTGCCGCTGGCTCCCGCGACGGAAGAGGCGCTGTGGGGAAACTCCGCGCCTGCGTCACGGCCCGAAAGCGCTACTGCCGCGGAGCCGGTGCTTCTCTATCGCAACGAAAATCCTTACGGGCCGTCCGAAAAAGTTTTGGCGGTGCTGCGCGAATCGGCGTCGACCGGCAATCGCTACCCGCGCACGGAATACGACACGCTGACTGACAAGCTGGCGGCTCTGCACAAGGTGAAGCGCGAGCAAATCGTGCTGGGCTGCGGCTCCGGCGAAATCCTGTGCATGGCCGCGATGGCTTTTCTCAAGCCCGGCAAAAAACTGGTGGAAGCCGCGCCCACGTTTCCTGCGCTTGGCAAACTCGCGCAAACCGCCAACATCGAGGTCGCGGATGTTCCGCTCAACAAACGCTACGAGCACGATCTCTCGCTTATGCTCGACCGGACCGCCTCGAATGCCGGACTCGTTTACATCGTCAATCCCAACAATCCCACCGGGACCATCACGCCGCGCAAGGACATCGAAGCATTCATTGCGAAGCTGCCGGGCGGCGTCACCGTGCTGATCGATGAGGCGTATCATCATTTCGCTACGCCCGGCGCCGATTACGAATCTTTTCTTGACCGGCCGATTGGCGACCCGCGCGTCATCGTGGCGCGAACGTTCTCCAAAATCTATGGGCTTGCCGGCATGCGCATCGGCTATGCCGTGGCGACTCCCGAGGTCGCGAAGCGGCTCGCTGCCGGTTTCCCCGGCTGGAGCGTCAGCGTGGTTTCCGCGCGCGCGGCTTCCGCTGCGCTCGACGACGTCGAGTACGTGCGTCTCGGCGTGAAGCGCAATACCGATGACCGCCAGGAGTTCATGAACCAGGCGAACGCGCGCATGCTGCGCTGCATCGATTCGCAGACGAACTTCGTGATGATGAATCCGCAGCGTCCGCCCGACGAAGTCATCGAGCACCTGAAGAAGCACAACATCTTGATCGGCCCCAAATATCCCGCATTAGACAAATACATCCGCGTCTCGCTGGGCACGCCGGAGGAAATGAAGATTTTCTGGCAAGCCTGGGACCTGATGCCGCCCACCGGCAAGATGGCGATGTAGTGCGCGTCTAAGAGTCTGAAAGTTCCAAGGTTCAGAAGTTGGGAATTCGGAAGAGTGGGCCGGGGCGCAGATTCGAGTCTGTGCCCCGGGCGGATTCTGTTGTGCTACTTCTATTGTGTTACTGGGGTTTCTTGACTGCTTCTTTGGCGGCGTCGGGTTCCATGGCGGTTCTGGGTTTGGCCATGGCAGCGATCACGACTTTCGGGCGCCAGAAGTCCATAGCGACTTTGGCGACTTCCTCGGGAGGATTGCTAAGGCCCGCGCTGAAGCGATAGAGAGCGGACTCAGCGGTCTCGACGGTATCGGCATTGATTTGCGTGTACTTTTTGAAGCCCTCCTCGCCGAGGATTTCCTTGGCGGTGGGATTGTGGTCGAAGCCGCCCATGGACGAGCGCAGCGTGGATACGTAGAAGGTGGCGCCTTTGCTGCCTTCGACGACTTGGGAAACAAAAACCGGCTGGGTGTCGGCGTTCTTTTCGGCGGCTTCCTTCATGTCCTTCATAAGAGCCTCGAAATCAGGGACGTGGCCGGGCCGAATGTGTATGGCGGTGGTGCGCAAGAGGCGGGATTCGCCAATGAGTTTGGTGTAGGCCTCGGCGTCTTTGGGGGCCTTGCGGCTGAGGTCCCAGCGACGGCGGCGGAGTTCGGAGCGGGACCACACCAAACAGCTATCGAAGTCCTGCCCGATTTTCAGAGCGGCTTCCTTGCCGAAGGCTTTGTTGACGGCGAGCATGCTGGCTTCGTTGGATTTGTCGACGTCGGCGTAGTCCTTGCGGACGCTGGTGAACTGATAGACATTGCCTTCACCATAGACGGCTTCGAGAGCGAGCCAACGGTCGCCATTAAAGCGGCGGTTGGCATCGGCCCATTTTTTGCTGAGGACCTGGAAATCGGCGAGTTTTTCCGGTTTTACTTTGACGGTGAAAACGTCGAGATAATCTCCCTGCGCTTGGACAGCGACGGGCGCCGCCAAGCACACCACGACAGCTAAGGCCCCAAGGGCTTTTCGAAACGACATACCTACCTCCTTGCATTGAAACTACTAGGAAGGAACCGGGTGGGCGGACTCTACACCCGGAAGGGGGAGGGGTCAAGGAGGAGCGGGCGCGAGGGGATGGGCCGAGTGCCTAGATGCGTTTGAGCAGCTGTTCGATTTCGACGGTTAGGGCGCCGGGGCCCTTGAGGTAGGCGGAGCGTGCGCCCCAGGGGCGATCTTGCGGGGCCTCGATGGATTCCGCGCCGCGGCCGGTGAGCTTGCGAAAGTCTGCGTCGCAATCCTCACTATCGAAGCCGAGGGTAAGCGCGCTATCCGCAGGCGCGGCGTCCAGAATCACGCCAAACTCGCCAAAGCCCAGCCAGGCCATGCGCTCGTTGTTAAACACAGGGGTGGCCTGCAACACCTGTTGGAACCAGCGGGCCGCGGCCGGCAAGTCGCGCACGCGGCAATGCACATGGGACACTCTCATCGAACCTCCTCCGAACTGGAGCTTAGCACCGCCGTCGTCACAGTCGTTGCCGGGAGTGACAGTCGAGGAAGAAGGGGCGAAGTCTGTCCCCTTCTTTGATGGCCCTCTCATCCTGGTGGTATGGCGCTGGAATCGGCCGGCGGCGGCGTAGTCAGTTGTCGAATGGACTGAGGCATGCAACTACGTGGGACCTCAGATGGGTGAAATGATGGCTCAACTGAGCCAGTAGAAGCCACCGCCGGGGATTGCTTGACATGGGGAGGGTTAGGGCATATCGTCAGCGCACACTGATCGGAACCCCTGGCGCAAACCACTTTTTCCAGGTTTACCCATAATACGACCGAACGCCGTATCCCTGCGCCCTGCGCGAAGTCCGCGAATTGACGACGAGGAGCGACCTTCGACGGTATTGCGCCGCGCGGCCTGCCGGTCAGCTCAAGGAGAATGAATGAATAGACGATTGATTGGTGTAGTAGTGGGCCTGATGTTGGTGGCGCTGGCGGTCGTTAGTTCGCCGATCGCTTTTTCGCAGATGGAACCGACGCCGAGAGTGTACACATTTGTAAGCCAGTTCCAAGTGCCGCGGGCGAATTGGGCGGCCTACTCGGAAGATAGCGAGAAATCGGTCATGCCGCTCATGGAGAAGTTGACGGCCGACGGGACGATCGTTAGCTGGTCTACGTTTGAGCAGGTTGTACACACGCCGGAGGGATATACGCACGGGGCGGCGTGGTCGTCCAACACCATCTCGGGGCTTATGAAGGTGCTCGACGAAATTCGCAAGAACGGTCCGCGGCCGAGCCAGATCGCGGCGACCAAGCACGAAGACTACCTGATGCAAACGACGATGTACCACGCAGGTAGCGGAACACCGACGTACTTGCGAGTGGTGTGCTCGAATGCGAAGGCGGAGAAGCCGGATGCTTACACCGCAATGCTCAAGAAGCTCCTGGTGCCGACGTTTGAGCAACAGGTCAAGGCGGGCGCGGCCACGTACTACGGCCTCGAAGAGCAGTATGTAAACAATACGGCGCCGTCGACGCGCTGCCTGGTCATTACCTATCCTAGTGCCGATGGCATGGACAAGTGGGCGACGGCCATCAACACGACGATGGGTAAGTGGAGTGCGGCGGAACGCGCGGAATTCGCAGGCGCCACGGTGGCGGACAGCCGGCGCGACATCATGGCGCGGATCACGCACTCCGGCCATAAATAGCGGATTGCGGCGGTTCGGTCTAAGAGGAGGGGGCGAAGTTGGCTCCCTCTTTTTTTTGGTGGAGAAGGAACTAAAGATAACGCAGAGACCTGCCTGCGGCAGGCAGGCGCGGAGGACGCTGAGGAGCGCAGAGGTAAGACTTAGGACGGGACCACCATACCGCCATTCAGGAGAATGGCGTTCCCAGGTAACGGCAGCGGTTTGATCGAGGAGATTGCACTTCGACTGACTCAGTGTAAAAAGTCGCCCGACAGAAGGCGTCAACTCCGGACTTGGAGTTGTTGGGATTTTGTCGAGGACGTTCGCGATGACGCAGAGCTAACGGTAGACTTCGCTGCGGTGGCCGACGCGAAGAACCAGAATGAGCAGTTGTTTGTCTTCGATCTTGCAGATGAGCCGGTAATCGCCGACGCGGTATTTCCAAAACTCGCCGAGTTGCGAACCATGCAAGGCCTGTCCTATGCTGCGCGGGTTATGCAGTGGGGCGACGCGTTCGTGAAGAAACTTTAGGATGCGCTTGCGCTGCTGCGGGTCGAGCTTGCCCAGTTCGCGGTCGACCTGGGCGGACAGCTCAATCTTCCAGGCCATGCCGCTTCAAGGCATCTTCGAGTGGAACGGTCTGCTCTTCTCCGCTGCGGATGCGTTCGAGGGAGCGTTCGGCAGCGTAGAGGTCTTCGAGATCGCCAAGATGCTCAAGGATCGCTTCGCGGACATAGAAGGTCTTAGTACGGCCGGTGCGCCGGGCCAGTTTTTCGAGGCGTTTTTCGATGGATGGTGGAAGGCGAATGGCCAGCATAGAAACCTGACTATACAAGTATAGCACGAAGATAGGGCTATGCAGAGCCTTGGTGGCGGGTTACAGCGGAGGGTCGCGCGCGACATGAACGGTCGGGTAAACTCTGGGCTTGGAGTTATTGCCGGAGTCACAGCCCGGCACCCCCCCTCCCCCTATTTTTCATAAGTGTTGATTCTAAAGAGAGTTAAAGTCCTTTGTTTTGATACACTTTTACAAGTGTTGATACTAAAGGGAGTTAGAAGGAAACATAATTCGTGAGCGAAACTTGCGCCTTTGCCCGTTGCGTGTTGTCCCGGAGCCGTGTGTGGCGGGGACGCTTTTCTCCTTGGGGATGGCTTGTTTCTGAAAAGAAAAAGCGGGAGAGGGCTCCCGCAGTCAAGGCGCAGATTCTTACAAGACTCATGATAGCCGAAGGGTTACGGTAAGTCAAGGGGAATTTCAGTGGAGGTGTAAAGAGCTGAGGAATTTGGGGTTAAGGGATTGGTGGCACAGATTCGAGTCGCTCTGGCGGGGGGAATGTCACAGGGCTGAGAGGAGTTGTTCGACGGTGACGGCCGCGTCGCGAAGGATGCGGCGAAGGGTGCCGAAAGCAATCTCGCTGTGAAGTGGAACGGTGATGGGCAACCGCAAAGCGTCGGTCGAATGGCGAAGGCGGACGTGGCTGCCTTTCTGACGGACGGCGATATAGCCAAACTTGGCTAGCGCGCGGATGAGCTGATCGCCCGAAACGACGGGCAGCTTTGGGCTCATCGAGTGACGACGACGCTGCCGATCAGGACGTTATTGGGGTCGGGGATTTCCTCGCCGCGGCTTTCCATGTCCTCGATGCAGAGGTCGATGGCTTCGCGGATGTTGGCGAGGGCCTCCGGGACGGTCTTTCCTTGGGAGTAGCAACCGGGAATGGAGGGGCAAACCACGACGTAGCCGCCGTAGTCGGCATCGGGTTCGAGGAAGACTTTGAAATCGCGGGTGGTCATTGGATTCATCGTAGCGGAGGGGATAGCGCTACGCAAGCGATGCGCTGGATGCGAGCCACTCAGCGTAAACGGTAGGAGCCCCTCGGCCTCGCTCGGGGTAAACCGGGACCGAGGAATTCGAGGAGGTTGAGGTCGCGGAGGACTTGGAGTTGTTGGCGGATTTTGTCGGGCTCGCACCAGGCGGGAGAAACGTCAAAACCCCAGTCTTTAAAGCGAAGGCTGCGGCACCCGGCCTCAAGAGCTACTGGGGGATGTCTGGAACTGCCGCGCGCAGCGGTCATAAAACCACAGAATTTCGCACGCACCCCTTTACCGATTAGCGTCATCTTTGATATATAGACCATGCCTTTGGTGGCCACTATATATAGCGTAGGGCTTGCCTGAGAGGAGAGAGAACAGATGACGAGCGAAGAGGACGCAAGATTAGATAAAGAGAAAAAGCAGCCCGCAGCGTCAGCCAATGAACGCGACAACGCGGCTGCATGGAATGACTCAAGGGAGCGCCTTGCAAAACTATCCGCCCAATACGAGAAGGCTAAGGCTAGAGAGAAGGAACGAACTGTGCGCTGCGCTACTGCTTAATGGACACCGTCGTGGAGCCTTTCTCGAGTTTGATACTCTGACATCTAGCAGCTGTGGCTAACCGGAGTATTGAACCCAGCTCACGATCTGGGTTGTAGAACGGTGCGTGAGCACTGGCGACCCTACGAGGAACGATCAGTTCTAGCCACGCTCGGCGAGCCGAAGGCGCCTCCCCTGGTCGAAAGACCCCAACGCATCTGCCCTTTCCATTCGACATGTGGGTAATAAGTGAAAAGCAAGGAATATCCGACAGTCCGTCTCCGACATAAATCATATTCTCGAACGGGATACGCCGGTCCTTCTCATCAACTTGCTTGTTTACAAGATACGGATTCTTTGCGGCTTCTGCCTGAGGCAAGCCCTTGTTGATCTCGAAAACATATTTGGTCTTTTCCGTAAATGTCAATGCCCGCTTGACGTACCTTAACGGACCTGTTGGGACATCAGAGGCGAGCTGGGAGCCCCAGACGGCCTTGAATTTATTTCGAAACGCAAATCCCTCGATGACGTCCTGCAGACCGCCGCTGATGATATAAAATTCAACTCGGAATAATTCCGTGGGCGTGTTTTCTGCTTTTACGAGTTCTTCCAGATCATCGAAAAACGTATTTAGCCCTTCGTACGGTGGAAGGGTCTTCCCAAACTCAACCAAGTCTGCCGAAGTGAGCTTTGGCAAAATACCCTGGTCCATAAATCTCAGAAAGAGATGTAGCCACGCACAGGTCGAGTCCCACCCGTCCTTTACGAGGGCGTCGTGGTCCTTCCGCCAAAATTTCTCCGGGTCATAGCCGTGCTTTTTGAGTAAAGCGGAGGTTGAGTCGTTTGTGAGAGTGTCGTCGAAGTCGAAAACCACGGCGATGACATAGGAGGTTATCTGCATTTGTTACGCCCCCGCTCGTGAGTAAGGATGACTCCGCTCACGAGAAACATTGCAACGTCGAAAAGCCCCAATGAGCGTCAGTCGCGCGGCGTGAGGGTATAACACAATTAAGTACCGCACAAGCCAGCCGCCTGTGGTTTGAAGGAGCTAGCATTCCGCAAGATGCATTGGATTAGCAGTCCACGCCTTCTTGATTGCGGCGCTCCCGCTCAGTCGAGCCCTCGGGTTCTTCGTAACGACCGTGAACGCCGAGAAACCGAGCGACGGCGAGCACCTGACAACAGCGATCAAAGGAGCCTGATTCGAAAAAACTCGTTGACAGCGCTGTACGTTTGGGATGACATTCTCCCAACAACTCTCGGTCCGAGCGGAACCTAGTTCGACGCCAGACCCAATTCTCATTTTCCCAGGAGGTAGCTGGCCATGCCTTTGCAGAGTCTTTCCGGAACCGCCACCAACGTCACCCTCGGCTCCCATGTCGGATACGCACCCACCGCGCAGTATGGACCGATGGCAGTCAAGCTACAGCTTGTTACTTTTCGGCTGAACGGAAGGCCAGTGCGCATCAAGATTCATGAGTCCGCCAGCATTACTGAAGGCGACCACCTCATAGCTGCCGGCGACGAAAAACAAGGGACCCTCGAAGCTCTGGCCGTCAAAAATCTAACCACCGGCGCCATTCACCACAACCCGTACAAGTTTCCCCTCTACGGAGGAATCGCCGCCCTCATCGTCTCCATCCCGATGATCTTTGTCCTGGTCGGACTTTTGTTCGCACCGATCGCCGCTTGGGTCGTCTGGCGTGCGCTGCGGATCAAGAACGCCGTCGCCATGGTCAGCTCCGCCCCGATGGTTCAAGCGGCCACGGCCTAGGACGAGATTCGAAACCGGTTAGTGATCGTTATCAATTTTCAAGCGACGAATTTTCGGAAAATCGTTTGTAATTCACTCCGCAACTATCCAAACTCTTCGCCGCCGAACGAAAATATATCCTTCATTTTTTGAGCAGGGCACGCCGCTTCACCGCACAGCTCAAAAGCCGATGCGCCCACGCCCCCGCGCGAGAGGCAGTTTCCGAACCTCCTATCTCCCATCCCGTCAAGGAGGTGAGGCGGTAGAGCGATCAGCGAAGGCGATAGAAGCCGGGGGAGAGGAATTCGAGGAGGTTGAGATCACGGAGGACTTGGAGTTGTTGGCGGATTTTGTCGGGGATGTGAGCGTTTTTGGGATGAAGTTTGGCTAGCCCGTCTGCGTGCGCGTAGACATCGGCTAAGGCGAATTCCTTTTTGTTGAGCGAGCGGACGACGTTTAGGACGTCGAGGGTCCAGCCGCGCGATTCCACTTTCAAATTTTCCAGCGGGCGGAGGCGTCCGTAGGCCTGGCGCACTTCGAATGGGGGACGTGCCTCCCCAGATTCAACTATCGGGATACGTGCGTCTGCCGGGATTTTATTCAGCAGGATGTTACAGCCAATCCAGCCGGCACGGCGGGCAGCAGGTCCGAGCGGTGGGCGGCATTCAATGGCGGATAACGCGAAGGCGAAATGCGGGATGAGAATTACGGTGCGCACGGCCCATTGCGTAAGGTCGTAGTGGAGGACATACAGATTCGGAGTGCGGTCCGAGAGTATGGCGCGTTTCATTTCGGAGTACGCCGCATCGACGATTCTGTTGCCGAACGGTTTGGACTGGCTCTTCAGTTGAAACGGCGAAGCACATCTTGGGCAAAGGTAATCGACGGCGGCGGTGTTTCGTGAAGCGATATCGAGGCGCGGGGACTTGCAGACTGGGCAGAAGAAATTGAGGGCGCCCCAGGCTTCAGTTCCGATGCGGGCACGTTGCGAGGCGCTTTTGTAGCCGTCGAGGCCTGCGGTGGGGAGTTGCAGATTCACGCGGGGATTAGATCATGGAGGCTGGCTTGCAGGGAAGAGCGCCGGTAGAGTTTCAGACAAGGAGGGCAACATGGCAGAAAGACAATTCGTAAATTATTATCGCTGCCCTGAAGACGCCGAAGAGTGGGCTGATGTTTGGAGTTGCTGCTGCAACGATCGATGCCCGAAATGCGGGATTAAGGACATTGAACCTTACAAGAGCGAAGAGGTGGTCCATACGAAGGCTGCTGCGCGGTCTTAGGCCAGGTAGATTTCGGTTTCGGTTTTGATGATGAAGAGGGCGTCGGAGTCGGAGTTGCCGGCGTTGCGGAATTTTTGGCGGGCTTCGTCGAGGGAATCAGCTTGGACGGAGAAGAGGATTTCGCGTTTGGTGCGGCCGACGAAGTAGAAGCGGCGCTCTTGCTGGACGAGTTGGAGTTGGGGCGACATGCAAGAAAAGTCAAAGGCTGCCCGCGACGGTCCGCGGCCGCTACGTAAGTCAAGAAGAGCCCGCTTCGGAAAGCGGGCGCTACAAAAACCAGACCGATTTACAACGTGGGCGCATTTGGATCGATCCATAGGATCCGAATCGAGATCAAGGGAAAACTCGATGCGGGAGACAGATAATTCAATCTGTACCATTTCGGAACAGATGCGACGGATGGAAAGACTGACGTAATCGAGAGAGAGTTCGCAGCCTAACGCATGCCGGCTCAGGCGGAATGCTGTCAGCAGCGTGGTGCCGCTGCCCGCGAAGGGATCGAGGACGAGGTCGCCTTCGTTGGTGGAGGCTAGGAGGATGCGTTCGAGGAGGGCTACAGGCTTTTGCGTGGGGTGCTTGCCGAAACGCTTTTCCCAGGACTCAGGGGGACGGATTTCCCAGACGGATTTCATTTGCTTGCCGCGATTGGTTTCCTTCATGAGCTTGTAGTGGAAGGTGTGGCGGGACTTTTTGTCCTTAGCGGCCCAGATGATGGTTTCGGTGGCGTGGGTGAAATAGCGGCAAGAGAGATTGGGAGGAGGGTTGGGCTTGACCCAGGAAATGTCGTTGAGGAGCTTGAAGCCGAGCTGCTGCATGGCGAAGCCGACGGAATGGATGACGTGGGCGGTGCCGGAGACCCAGATGGAGCCGTTGGGCTTGAGGACGCGCTGGGCGGCGGCGAGCCAGGCGCGGTTAAAGTCATGGTTGGCTTCTGCGCCGCGGGACTTGTCCCAATCGCCCTTGTGGACGCTGACCATTTTGCCGGCGTGGCAGGTGATGCCGCCGTTGGAGAGGAAGTAGGGCGGGTCGGCGAAGATGAGGTCGATGCTCGATTCGGGGAGCATGGGGAGGAGTTCGAGGGAGTCGCCCTGGTAGAGGCGGAGGTGGTGTTTGGGGTCGTCGTAAACCGGAGTGGGTAGGTGTAGGGTTGTGGCGTTGCCGT
>Ga0209011_1000057_pt1 | contig 73337 bp, 59 predicted proteins | sample BlaSpr_A8_OM1_M3_FD_187986 | JGI IMG/M metagenome (GOLD analysis project Ga0209011, IMG submission 187986) | Forest soil microbial communities from Thunder Bay, Ontario, Canada - Black Spruce, Ontario site 2_A8_OM1_M3 (SPAdes) (version 2) | ecosystem: Environmental > Terrestrial > Soil > Boreal...
CTGTATGTGATCATGCCGACACGGATAGCGCAGTCCGTCAAGGGAACCCTGCTTTTAAAGGAATTTATAGATTATCCCCTCGATGCCTGGGAGAAGCACGGTTTCGGAAGCAGCACAGTGTTTGTCCAAGAGGGAACCGGCGCTCTGAACTAAGATCGGCCGCACGAATGCACGAACGAATCGGCGAGTTGAGAATTTCCGCTCAGAGCTAATAGTAGTTTAGATGGCGAATGTCGCTCTTAAAGGATCCGCGCTCGCAGGTCGAGGTTACGATAAGTGTTGTGGATATCCTGGCACAACATCATTTAACAGCTGGCCGTCCATATCGGTTTCGGGGCAAGCCTCAACGGGAAACTCCGGGTCTCGACATGGCGCCAAGTGTTCCTAAGACGAAGAATATCCTGGAAACCTTTCGCCCAAAAGCGCCGTCCTGTTCGATCTTGGCCAGGACACGATCTGCATGTCCGTGCAGGTATGCGCAGCACCTTTGAGCTGACGAAGGGAATGAACGAAATCTGTCAACAGTCACACGTGCAATTCCTTATCGTGATGATACCGACGAAGGAACAGGTCTTTTCGGATTATCTCGAACGCAATTCCAAGATCTCCTTCAGTGACGTGACTGATAAGCTCCTGGTCAACGAGCGCTCGGCGCTGGCGCAGACGTTCAGTTTCATGGACAACTCGAACATACCTCATGTCGACCTGCTGCGCGCACTGAAAACGGCCGCTGGCAAGGGACTCTAAAAGTCGCCAGCGCAGGCAACATCCCCGTAAAAACGGATTCCAAATGATGGCGAGGCAACGGCGGAGGCCCTGAAGCAGAGTGACAGGAAGAACTAGCTTGCAACCGGGCACAGATCAGGGGCGCAAAGTACAAGCCGTTGTTTTGGTGGGGTTTGCGGAAGCCATGTCAGCTCCGGAAGTGGTGTGGAGCCTCGTGGACGCAGGTTTCCGCGTAGTTGCTTTTGCGCGCAGAGAGCGGGCGTCCGCTTTGCGCTACAGCCGGCATGTCGTATGCCATGAGATCTGCGCACCAGAGTCAAACCTGCAGGAGGCCCTTTCGGACTTGCACTCGCTGTTGAACTTCCTCAGCGCCCAAACTGACGGTGCTCAACTGATACTCTTTCCCCTCGATGACAAAGGGGTCTGGCTATGCAGGAAGATACAGCTTGAGAGTCGCTGGCTGTTGGCCGGACCACTTGGCGCCTGTGCTGACCTAGCTCTGAATAAGAGTTTACAAGTTGAGGCGGCACGCGATGCTGGCTTTAACGTGCCCAAAACCGTGTTAGCTCAAACGGCGAAGGACCTGTTTGATTTTAGTGCGGCGGAATCATATCCCATCATCCTGAAGGCTGCCGACTGTGTCCCCGAATATCAAGGGCGCGTGCGCTCATGTCGGAAATGGATATGCGCAAACCAGGTCGAATTAGAGCGCGCCATTGCAGAATGGGGAGAGCGCGTCCCGCTTCTAGCTCAGACTTTCATCACGGGAGTGGGCGAAGGCGTCTTTGGCCTCGCAGCACCCGACGGAATCAGGGCTTGGAGCGGTCATCACAGAGTGAGGATGATGAATCCTCAGGGCTCGGGATCGAGTGCCTGCGCCTCACAGCCGGTGCCTCAAGATCTAAGATCCAAAGTGGAGGCGTTGATCACGAAAGCGGGATGGCGTGGTTTATTCATGATTGAACTTCTCCGCGACGATTCAGGAAAAGTCTGGTTTGTCGAGCTCAATGGCAGGCCTTGGGGCAGCATGGCGCTCTGCCGCCGCCAGGGGCTTGAGTACCCCGCGTGGCACATCGAGTTGGCAATGGATGAACGGTCGCAGGCTGGTTCGGCAGTACCCTCCGGCCCCGGCATCGTCTGCAGACACGCAGGTCGCGAGTTCATGCACCTGCTCTTCGTACTGAAGGGTGCGAAGTCGAACGCACTCAGCAAGTGGCCGTCGTTTTGGAAAACCATCAGCGATGTTGTCCAGTTTCACCGAAAAGATGGCCTTTACAACTGGCGGCGTGATGATCCGAAAGTGTTCATCACTGATTTCTACTTCACGATTCACGACAACATTTTCAAGTCCAGAAGCTGAGAGCCAATGGAAGTCCTTGCTGCTTGTCATGTGCACTCCAAGTGGTCGTACGACGGAAGCTGGTCGCTTGAAGCGTTGAGCGCCAGGTTCGGAAGCCGTGGCTACCGGATCTTGATGATGACGGAGCACGACCGCGGGTTTACAGTGGCACGGCTCGATCAGTATCGAGAAGCTTGTTCTCAAGCAAGTTCTAGCGAATTCCTAGTGATGCCTGGTATCGAGTACAGTGACGCGGCGAACCGCGTGCATGTTCTCGTGTGGGGACCTGTCCCGTTCCTGGGAGAGGGCCTACCCACCAGCGAGATGTTGGAGGCAGTTAAGGCTGCCAACGGGTTGGCTGTGCTTGCCCATCCATCCAGACGAGATGCGTGGGAGTCTTTCGAGCCATCCTGGGCCGACCGGCTATTGGGCATCGAAGTCTGGAATCGAAAGTATGACGGCTGGGCTCCAAGCCGAACGGCTCCCGCGTTGGTGCAAATGGCCGGTGCAGTCCCATTTGTGGGGTTGGATTTCCATACGCAACAGCAGTCATTTCCGCTGGCCATGGACCTGAACGTTCAAGGAGAGGTCTCCGAAGAAACGGTGCTCGACTCATTGAGATCGCGCCGGTGCAACGCACGAGCATTCCGACTTTCATTGAGCCAGAACATGATTCGCAAGGCATTGCCTGTCCTGAACATGGCCGAGCGGAGTAGAAAGATGGGAGCCTCAATTGCAAAGCGCTCGAGAGGTCGTCGCACAAAGTGACGTGCGCCGGTGCAAGAATTGTTGCAGTACGCTCTCATCTCAGGTGAACTGTGCCGGCCTCGCAAACCCATCATATTAGTGTCTGTATCTGCACTTTCAAGAGGCCGGAGCTCCTAAGGCAACTGTTGGAGCGATTGGACAGCCAGCGGACGGACGGACTATTCACTTACTCCGTGGTTGTGGCCGACAATGACCCTGCGCAGTCTGCGCAGCAGGTGGTGGCCGCAATCTCCTCCACTTCTCCTGTGCACGTGACCTACTGCTGTGAATCGCAACCGAATATCGCGCTGGCGCGGAACAAAGTGTTGCAACACGCCGAGGGCGATTTCATCGCATTCATCGATGACGACGAGTTTCCGAAAGACGATTGGCTCTGGCATCTGTTCAAAACCTGTGTGGCGTACCGAGTAGACGGGGTTCTTGGGCCGGTGAACCCGCATTTTGAGTTTGACCCACCAGGATGGGTGAAGAAGGGTAGATTCTTCGACCGGCCGACCTTTGCCACCGGATATAGAGTGAACTGGGATGAAGCTCGCACGGGCAACGTGCTTTTCAAGAGAGACATGTTGAATGCCGTCGATATCCCGTTCCGATCCGAATTTGCTACCGCCGGAGAAGATGTGGACTTCTTCCGGCGGATGATGGAGAAGGGGCGCACGTTTGTTTGGTGTAACGAAGCCGTCGTCCGTGAAGTGGTTCCAGCTTCGCGCTGCACACGAAGTTATCTGCTGAAGCGTGCCCTGCTCCGTGGCAGCAATTTTCACAAACATCCAACGCACCGCCTCAAGAACGCAACCAAGTCCTTGATCGCTGTGCCCTGCTATACGCTGGCGCTGCCTATTCTTGCTCTTTTCGGGCAACACTTGTTTATCAAGTACTTGATTAAGCTTCTTGACCACAGCAGCCGGCTTCTCGCGTTTGTCGGATTGAGTTCAGTGACGCGACGCCAGACGTGAATTGAAGCGCGCCCCCGTCAGACCGATTTTCTTAAGCTACGAGCTTGTTTGGTGTCACCGCACGGAGGCAAGATGCGTACGTGGACGATTCCCACGAAAAACTGTTTTCAGCGTGCGTGGTCAAATTACGATTGCCAGAAAGTACGGAGCAAAGTGAATGGAAAGCTATCCTATTGAGATAATCGTTAAGAGGAAGTGGGTCAGAGTTCTTGCATTGGACTCTAACGGTAAGACAATCGCCGTTAGGGGAAAATGGATTAAGGTGGCTTACATTCATGATGAGTGGTGGCTGGATACAGAACTTGATGATCCCGAAGCTTGTGTGAAAAAGTTGAAAGAGCAGCGGTCCCCTGGACTGCGCGCTGATATCTTTACTTTCTCGCAGAAGCTACCCGGATCGCTCCCACAATATGGCTATGCACAGGAGTGGGATAGTGTTGCTGCCGTCCGCACTACTAGCTTTAAGGACTGGTGGGAGAAACTACCACAGGAGAGTCGAAAGAACGTACGAAGATCGCAAAAACGAGGCGTAGAGATTAGAATCAAACCCTTTGATGACGACCTGATTAAAGGAATCATCGGAGTGAACAATGATTCCCCGACACGGCAAGGAGGGCCCAACGTCCACTACGGCAAGAGTTTTGATCAGGTAAAAAGGGATTATTCGGCGTTTCTTGATCGAAGCGACTTCATTTGCGCATCTCTTGGGGGCGAGCTGATTGGGTTTTTGAAGCTAGTCTATAGAGGAGAGGTTGCCGCAATACTGAATTTGACGACAAAGGCAAGTCACAATGATAAGAGGCCAGCCAACTCCTTGATTGCAAAGGCCGTTGAACTCTGCGAAACGAAAGGAGTCTCTTACCTGACGTATGGACTGTTTAACTACGGAAATAAGCGGGATAGTCCTCTGCGGGAATTCAAGAGCCGAAATGGGTTTGAAGAGATATTGACTCCGAGATTCTACGTCCCTTTGACGACATGGGGGATGCTTACCATGAAGGTGAAGCTCCATCGTGGCCTTCTAGGGATCCTTCCTCACCGCGTGATTACGCTGGCGGTCAATGCGCGCACGAAGTGGTATAGTATTAAACACTTTATAAGCCGGTGTAGCTCAGTGCTAGAGCGGCCGAATCGTATTCGGCAGACGGAGCGTTCAACTCCTCCCGCCGGCTCCAAACTCTAGCCCCTGGGCAACCTTTCCAGTATCCTCCCAGTAAGAATTGAGTTTATGCCAGGAATCTTTGGTCTCATCACTAAAATGTCGCGCCAGTGGGCGGAGCCACAGCTGCAACGGATGGTTGAGCCGCTTCGCCACGAGTCTTTCTACGGTGCAGGAACGTCGGTTGATGGACCCTTAGGGGTATACGTCGGATGGACCGTGCGAAAGAAGTCCTTTTCTGACGGCATGCCGCTCTGCAACGAACGAGGCGATGTGTCCCTCATCTTTTCCGGCGAGGAGTTCCCCGAACCGGGAACTGCTCGCCGCCTTAAGGAGAGGGGACACAGTGTGGCGATGGACGGGCCCTCTTATCTCGTCCACCTTTACGAGGAGGATCCTGCCTTCCCGGCAGGTCTGAACGGAAGATTTCATGGGATCCTGACAGACCGGACCCGCGGAACAACGACACTCTTCAATGACCGGTACGGGCTGCAACGTATCTACTATCATGAATCGAAGGATGCCTTTTATTTTGCCGCGGAAGCAAAAGCCATCCTTGCGGTCTGCCCCGAACTTCGGAGTGTAGACTCGCGAGGGATGGGGGAGTTCATCGCATGCGGCTGTGTGATGGAAAACCGAACACTTTTCGAAGGCATCCACGTGCTTCCGCCCGGCTCAGCCTGGGTTTTTCGCAATGGTTCAATCGAACGAAAAGAATCGTACTTCCAGCCGCAGGAGTGGGAGAACCAGCCCCCCCTTGAGCCAGAAGCCTATTATCAAGAGCTCAAGCAGATCTTCTCGCGCAACCTGCCGCGCTACTTCGATAGTCAAGAGCGGATGGGGATGTCCCTGACTGGTGGACTGGACACCCGCATGATCATGGCATGGCACAGGTCGACGGAGAGGTCGCTTCCCTGCTATTCCTTCGGGGGTCCCTACCGCGAGTGTCAGGACGTCACCATAGCGCGAAAAGTGGCCCATGTTGGCGGCCAGTCCCACCATGTGATCCCTTTGGGACAGGAGTTTTTCTCGCGATTCCCGCAATATGCCGAGCGCACCGTCTACCTCAGTGATGGATGCACTGACGTGAATCGCGCCTCCGATCTGTATGTCAATGAGCGCGCCCGGGAACTCGCACCCATGAGGATGACGGGGAATTATGGCAGCGAGGTCCTCCGCCGGACGAGGCCGCTTCGACCGAATGAGCCCACCCCAGCATTCAAGCCGGTTGAGCCGATGCCTGGGTTGTTCCGTCCAGAAGTACTTCCCCACATTCATGCCGCCAGGCAGACCTACGCCAATATGCTTCAGACGAATGCTGCTTCTTTCGCTGTCTTTCGACAGGCCCCTTGGCACCACTTTGGCCTCTTGGCATTGGAGCAAACCCAACTCGGCGTGCGGACCCCGTTTCTCGACAATGATCTGGTTCAGACGGTCTTCCGTGCGCCGCAGTCAGCGCTCGTGAGTAACGACGTTTGCCTACGCCTGATTTCCGATGGCAATGCTGAGCTAGGGCGTATTCGTTCTGATCGCGGCCTGGCTGGTGATCAGGGCAAGATGCTTGCGGCGGTTACCCGTGGCTACCTGGAGTTCACATTCAAGGCCGAATACGCCTACGACTACGGTATGCCTCAGAGGTTGGCTCAGATCGATCACCTTTTCTCGGGCCTTCAATTCGAGCGGTTTTTTCTCGGCAGGCACAAATTCGCCCATTATCGAGTGTGGTACCGCGATGCATTGTCTGGGTACGTTCGGGATATGCTGCTCGACCAGAGAACGCTCTCCCGGCCTTACCTCGACAAGAAAATGGTAGAGATGATAGTGACGGGGCACCTCAGAGGAAACCGGAACTACACCACCGAGATCCATAAGGTGCTGACCCTGGAACTCATACATCGTCTCTTTCTTGATCCAAAATGAAATGTGCTGGCGAGGCCTACACCGTGTCGCCGTGGATGTGCACCCAATTTTTAGGCAAGAAGTTAATCACTAAGGCAAGCTTGTGAGTATCGCGAGGGCAGTTACATCATGATGACAACAGGCAGCAAGGCTCGTCTTATTCGAGAGCTAGATTTTACGAAAGGAACATTGGTCTTGATCATGGTGCCCCAATTAGAAACTACTGCGGCACGTTTTCCTTTATCCCAAATGACTGAAAGTTCTTCATCAATGGCACGCAGGGAAACCAGGTAATGGGTCGCCTGATTGCCACTATCGTCTGTGTCTTACTGATCTGGACGCTTTTCCGACTCAATCGGGAAGAGGAGGTCCGTACCTCAAAGGCGCTTTGGCTTCCCACATTCTGGTTGTTTATTGGCGCATCGCGTAATTTCTCCGAATGGCTCCATTTGGCTCCTTTGGCTTCTGGCGGTGGTTCGGGACGCTATCTCGAAGGAAGCCCTCTAGACCGCGCGGTGCTGTCGGCAGTTCTGGCGCTCGGCGTAATCGCGCTCCTCGGCAGAGCTCGGCGAACCGGGATGCTCTTAAAATCAAATCTTCCGATCCTGCTTTATTTTTTGTACTGCGGTACCAGCGCCATTTGGTCTGATTACCCCGACATCGCATTCAAGCGGTGGTTCAGGGCCTTAGGTGATGTAGTGATGGTCCTAATCGTGCTGACCGATCCTGATTGGGTCGCCGCGCTCAGACGACTTCTCACACGCCTGGGCTATGTGCTCGTGCCTGTTTCCATTCTGTTTAACAGATATTACCCGGAATACGGCCGTGGATTCAGTCACGCCGGGAGTCCCTATTGGACAGGCGTGGCAACGGAAAAGAACGCTCTCGGGGCGCTCAGCTTGATTTTTGGACTGGCATTCCTCTTTTACTTCCTGCGAGCCTACCGGGAGGAGAAGAGCACCCGCAGGAGAGGGCCGCTGATCGCCTACGGTACTATTGTGATGATGGCATTGTACCTACTCGTGGGATCTCACTCTGCCACGGCTTTGGCTAGTTTCTTCCTGGCGGGAGTCCCGATGGTGTTGACCGTTCTGTTTCGATGGGCTCGAAAGCCGGCATTCGTGCACGCCATGGTATTCGGGGCTCTGGGGGTTGCCTGTTCTGTGCTTTTCCTCAACGTCGGCTCGGGGATGTTGGAGGATTTGGGTAGAGATGCAACACTGACCGGTCGGACCGCGATCTGGCACGCTGCCCTCAGCCTAGGCCAGAGTCCTCTCCTCGGAACGGGCTTCGAGAGTTTCTGGGTAGGGCCGCGATATGAGCAAATGGCGGCCCTGGTCGGTATGGACTTGAACCAATCCCACAACGGTTACATTGAGATCTACCTGAATTTGGGATGGATAGGGGTCGCCCTGCTGGCTCTCGTTCTCATCACGGCGTACGGCCGAATCGCTACCGCTGTACGATGGATGAAGCCGGTAGCCAACCTTCGGCTGACATATTTCATAGTCGCGATCGCTCAAAATTTCACCGAGGCAAGTTTCAAGACGATGCATCCGGTATGGATCGTCTTCCTCTTGGCGGCAATGGTGACCCCGAAAGTCTCGCCTCCAGGCGAATTGCCTTCATCCGGCCTCGATCACACTGACGACCCCGTAGAGTCTCAACAAGAACCCACCAGAGTTGTAGTTCCAGTTGGGAGGCGCTTCGCGCACAGTGTCCGCCGCAAAGACCTACTACGGACGCGATAATTATAGTTTCTATGAGCCCAATCCGATGTGACAGACCCGGAGGCAGCGGGGCCGCCGCCTCTGCCTAACAGCACCGATCTAAAAGTTAATTAATGGGCCGCCAAGTCGGGCTCGAACAATAATTTATGCAACAAAGGCCAGTTCGCTCAATCAACAATGACGACGAGATTCGTAGGAGGTTGAGGACGCGGACCCCCCAACGTGGATAGGCCGTAACAGGTCTTCGCGTCGAACGCTAGTACGCTTCCAGTGCCGTCAGGCAGCCCACCCATTGAGAAGTAACAAGCCATTGCCGGATTCGCATAGACGTGCCCACCCCATGCCGGCGTGGTGAGAGATGTGCCTACGCACTGAGCATTGCTAGTTGCCGGAAGTCCTGACTGATGACCTGCGATATTTATTACTCCTGAACATTGCCCTATATTTCCGCCGGTCACGTCCGGCCCAATCGCTGGCCAAGGAATCGAGCCAAACCATGAAGGCTTAGTAGATAAATAGAAGGAGGCTGGCAACGCTGCCTGTCCTGCTCCCGTGTCTCCCTTCGTTGGCACCGAATTTGGATAAGCGGGCGCCCCCGTGGGAACTTCAGACGTACTGGCGCAAGTAGTTGACCATCCGGTGTCGGATGAATTTCCGCACCAACGCACGGCGTTGGTTACGGAGTCCCAGTTTCCCCAGCGCAACATGGTAGAAGCGACTAGTGGGTCAGGGCCTTGGGCCGGAGCGTTGGGATTCCCATTCCCGAGATTGTAGATGTCTCCGAAGGCAAACGCTCCGGTGCTTACGTAGGTTGTGTGATAGCCGGGAGTACCAAGGACGTTGGCAACGTCCGCCGCATAGCGATTGAAAGAAGATTGGATGAGCGCGCTTACAGAAGTGTTCTTCTGCGTGAACGCTCCGCATTGACCGTTGGCGCAAGACTCCCAACCCCAGACGAAGTTGCGGAAGATCGTCGTGTTCAAATGCGTGCCGTGAACGTTGTCGTCCTGAATATCGTTGAAGGCATTTCCTTCGAAAAGCGTGAAGTCATCCCCAGCGCTGTGATGGAAAGCGGCAGAACCCATCAGGTCATTCGAGCCGGCCCCGGTGTATTGGTTCACGGAAAAATTGTAGGCGATCACACTGTCATCATCTGGGCCATCGTTGAAGTAGCATTTGTTGCGTTGCTGGCAAATATTGTTCTGGGTGAGGTTGCCACCGCCCTGCACGTAAAATCCCGCGTTGTCGCCGTAACCCACGGGATTTCCGAATACGTAATTATTCTGATAAAGATTGTGGGCAACTTCCTGCCCCTTCCCACCTGCTATGCCATAGCTACCCGTGTTGGAAATTCTTGTTCCGCTTACCCAGCACTGCCAGCAATGTCCGTAGGAGATTCCGGCAGGACCAGGAGCGCTTGATGTGCCCTCGTTCGCTGAAGCATCAATAGATAAGTTCTCAACACCAATTTGTGGGATGGGCTGAATTGCAAGAGCTTCGGGGGTTTGACCGGAGTTCCAGTTTGGGTGCTCCAGCGGTTGAGAAATCGTGACGCATGTTGCCCCGCAGCCGCCTTGATTGATCGCTACAACTTGAACGATTTCATGCTGATAAGCAAAGCCGCCACCAGGACGCCACGACGGTCCATCCGGTCCCTGATTAGCGATAGCGCAACCAGTCGGCGGGCTAATTACCCAACTTTTAGCGCACTCGAAATAACCCCCATTGTCTACGGCATTCCCAGTCGTACAAGCAGCACCACTAAACCCCGTGTCACATTGGTTCAGCAGCAACAGCGTTTTTCCTGCAATAAGCCCTGCTACGCTGGCTAAAGTGAGCTGTGTCGAACCTTGGGCATACCCGCTCGTCCAGGCGATGAATGAATTCCCTGGGTTCCCACGGTAAGTGCCGTCCGTGCTACTGGCGCAGACGAAGCCACTCTGACCGTTGCAGGCGGCTGGTGCAGACCCGCTGAAATTCAATTGGGTAGCATTTGCTCCTTGTCCCCGCAGGACAATGTGTCCGCTGGATGCCTGCGGGAAACTGATTCCATTAGAAAGCGTGAATGTGCCAGCGCCGAGCGCAACGACCCCGCCAGTAGGATTCGCTGCTTGACAGGCTGATAATGCATTTGTGATTGCTGTACTTGTTCCGGTATACGGCGCGATGGTCTGGCAGACTGGCCAGCTACTATCTGGAAGCCCACCTGGAATGCCGGCGACGCTCCAATCCATGGCGCGGCTTGGACTAATGATCCCAGACCACGCCTGCGCGTGGGCAGCGGCCGGAAATATCAGGAGTATGATGAAGAACAACAGAACCGACTGGCTGCGTTTCATGTTTAGTTAAACTCCCCCACTCATTGAGAAAACACTCTACTTTGATGCAAGGTGCGCCTATGATTGATCCTAAACCATGCCTCGCTGACGTTAACAATAGTAAATCTTGACTTGAGAAAGAGGATACTGTCCCAGCGTACAGATTTGGGCCAGTGACGTCACAAGGGAACCTGTGATGGGACGCGGTTCCATGTACGATTGAAGCTAGTCAGGATGACAAGACAGAAATTCTGGCATTTAGGATACAGAACGCACCAGCCGATAGCATAGGACTGGTGCAATTACCAACTACTATGACGAAAACGATGAGTAGCGATAATCCGTCGGTGCTGAACGGCGAGTTTCTTGAGGAATACAGCACAGAGGATAGTCTCCGCAGATACAGTAAGGAAACAGCGGGGAACGGGATCAGCTATCTATTGGACCACGACTATGGAGAAATCTATTTCAGCGTGATCGAGAACCAGATACCCGAGGTGAGAGTACGGAAGGGAATCCGCCTGTGGGAATTTGGCTGCGGTGCCGGAATGAATCTCCTTCACCTTGTATCGGCGCTGGAGCGGCGGGGGGTACAGGTGGGATACGCCGTCGGTACGGACTTCTCGGAGGCGTTGATCAGCGCCGCTAAACAACAGGCGCAGAGGTATCTTACGCCGGAACAAAACCAGAAGGTGCGATTCTGTGTGGCGAGCCATGAGAATCTTATTGAGGAAGTGACAAAAGGACTCGGAGTCGTTAAAGAAGACCTTCTCGGCTCGTTCGACGTCATGTTGGGCGTCAATACAATACGGTACTGTCATCGATTGATGAAGGAAAATGAAGTCGCAGCAACCATCAGTAGCCTTCTTGCAGACCGCGGGGTTTGCATCGTCATCGACATGAACGATAAGTTTCCTGCGTTTCGCAGCCGCTTTCGCGATCGCCTTGCCAAGGAAGCGAGAGCCTACTACCTCCCTTCTCTTGACGAGTATGCCCGCCCATTCTCATCTGCAGGTTTGCAGATTCTGAAGCGCGAGAACTTCTGTTGGATTCCGCACTCTGCGGGATCCGGGCTTACCAGTGTTATGAGAGCCTTGACGCCGGTGCTCAATACGATTGCCCCAAGCCGCGCAATGCGCTCGCTGGTGATTGCTCAAAGGACCGGAGAGAGCCGTCCGTAGTCCTGTTTGCGCGTCCCAGACCGCTGCAACGCCTAGGAAATCACAAATGTACAAGCGAGAACATTCTCCAAGCACCTCCGGCTACAGCCGAAGTGCCGTTGTGCCACCTCCATCGAGAGCCCTCCTGCTGTGCGATGAGAAGCTCTCCTTGGACGAGCGGAATCTCACGAACCTTCTGGACTTCTTCGGAATACCTTGGAAGGCCGTAAGTCCCGGCGAAATGACCCGCGAAAGCACGAGCGCTGCGAGCGATAGTACCGACAGGTTTTGCATTTTGAGCTCCGCGCCACGCCTGGCTGAAGCCCTGCAAAGTATCGCGGTTTCTGATGCAGCTCTGCCGGCCTGGATGTTGCATGCGAGTTCGGTGTACATCTATGGTTTTCAAGAAACGAGCGTCTGCAGAAAACTGCTGAGGTTCTTGACGAGTGCGACAGAAGGGGACATCCGAAAACCCGCCGCATCAGATGCCCACGTGTTCGTTACCAGCGATTTTCCCGAGATGTGCGGTCCCATGTCAGGATTACAGGTGCCGGTCAAACTGACCGAAAAAGACTTGTTCTTCGATGTGCGCCAGCAAGCCGAGGGATGTCAGAACATAATCTCGGCGAACCGCGGCGAAGTATTTGTCTCGGTCATTCGCAGCGGAGTACGGTTCTTTCTAAACGCATGCTCAGGCACCATCGACGTCAATTGTCCCGCCACGACATATTTTGATGTGAAAGAGCATTTTTGCCGTGCAGTTCCGATAGCGATGTACCTCAGGTGGGCATTTGCCGACATTTGCTGGATCGGCACGGAGACCCGCGGATGCCTGATTGTTGACGATCCTCTCCTGAAGCCTCGTTACGGATTCCTGCGTTTCAGCGACACACTGGAGCTGATGGATTCACACAATTTCACGACGACAATTGCGTTTATTCCCTGGAACTGGCGGCGGACGGATCGTCAGACAGTTCACCAGTTCAAATCACACACCGACAGGCTTTCTCTCTGCGTCCATGGCTGCGATCACTCTGCTGGCGAATTCGCGACGCGATCGACCGCCCTGCTAAACAGGAGAATCAAGACTGCAAGTCAGAGGATGGAGTTATTGTTTCAGAGAACCTCCCTGCAGCACGATAACATCATGGTATTTCCCCAAGGAATGTTCTCGCCTGAAGCGGGGCGTGCTCTCAAGCTGAATGGTTTCGTCGCAGCTGTGAATACGGAAGTGGCCCCATCGGGCAGTGCCCGAAACGATACGAAGATCGCCGACCTTTGGAATGTCGCGATCATGAAGTACGGAACCTTTCCCATCTTTACCAGGCGGTATCTAACGCACGGCGTAGAGAACTTCGCGTTCGATGCGCTTTTGGGCAAACCTTGCCTGATGGTCGCGCACCACGAAGTCTTCAAGGATCGGGGCCGAGAATTAATGGAGTTCATCGGAAGACTTAATTCGTTGAAGTGGAACCTTCGCTGGTGTTCTTTGGGACGCGCGATCAGCCATAGTTTCAAAATTCGTAACTGTGCTGGAGGGACGCGAGCTATCCAGATGTACGCCGAACACTTGGTGATAGAAAACCCATCGGCCGAACCACGAGAAGCTCTTGCATTGAAGGAGGAGAGTGATCCCGACTGCGTGAAGGCGGTCATGATCAATCAGAAGACCATCGACCATACTTACGCGGGCAATCATCTCCAATTCAGGGTGACGATGTCTCCAGGCGAGAGAACCGAGGTTCGCGTCACCTACTTTGACAAGCTGGAACTCGACCCACGCAAGGATGGCATAGCTTACAGCATGAAGATGCAAGTGAGGCGGCATCTTTCGGAGCTTCGGGATAACTATGTTTCCCAAAACGACTTTCTGTATGCGACGGCGGCCAGAGTAAAGAGATTTCTGAACTGAGCTCCCGGTGCGGCTACACTCAAAGGCCGACGGAGACCACGCGTGCGCCGCGATAGTTAGCTGCTCTTAAAAGGCATGTCGCTTGAAACCCCTGAATTCGCTACGTTCTTGGAGAGAGTTTGAAGCCCTTTGATGCAAACGGCAAGTTCCAGCCGACTGAGGTGGGAGGCGGTCTGCGTCGCCTTGCTGTGCGTGGCGCAGGGGTCACAGTGTTCGCCCAGGGCGTGGTATTTTCAGTCCAGCTGATCGCGACCGTTGTCTTGGCTCGACTGCTCATGCCGTCGGATTTTGGCGTGGTAACGATGGTCACGACGTTCAGCTTGGTACTCATGAGCTTCGGGCAGAATGGATATATAGAGGCCATTATCCAGCGAGAGGAGATGGATCATTTCCTGGCCAGTAATCTGTTTTGGATTAACCTGGGCGCGGGCGCTCTCTTGGCAATCGGTTTCGCTGCCGCAGGGCCACTGTTGGCGAGATTGTACGGCGACCCACGCGTGGCGCATATTGCCGCCTTTATATCGTTGACCATATTCGTCAACAGTACGTCGGTTGTGCACCTTGCCCTTCTGAAGCGAGCCCTGCAATTCTCGGTAACATCTAGCATCGACGTTCTCGCCAATGTCATGTCGGTTGTAGTGTCGATCCTCATTGCGTCGGCCGGATGGGGATATTGGGCTCTGGTAGCTGCGGTCATTGCACGGCCAATTGCCCAGTCCGCCGGGGCCTGGTGGCAGTGCAGGTGGTTCCCCAGTCGCCCACGCCGCGTACCCGGCACGGCCTCCATCGTGCGTTTCGCGTTACATGTCTATGGTCGTTTTAGTTTTAACTACACCACACGGAACACCGACAACCTCCTAGTCGGATGGCGCTTTGGTTCAGCTTCTTTAGGATTTTATAAGAAGGCCTATGATTTGTTTCTCCTCCCGGCGAACCAACTCTATATTCCCGTCGCAGACGTAGTGCTCTCCACTTTGAGCAGGTTAGAACGCGGGTCTGCCGAGTACCGTCGGTATTTTCTGAACGGGTTATCTGTCCTGGCATTTGTGAGTATGGGTGCCGGAGCGGTGCTGACCCTCGTGGGGAAAGATCTGATTCGATTGCTGTTGGGGGTAAAGTGGGAGCCGGCGGGTCACATCTTCACATTCTTTGGGCCCGGGATCGGGATCATGCTCGTTTACTTTACCAGCGGCTTGATACACCTTTCTATCGGAAGAGCGGATCGCTGGCTCCGGTGGGTTGTCCTCGAGTTCGCCGTAACGGTTCTGCTTTTTTCCCTCGCGTTGCCATGGGGACCAGCTGGCATTGCCTCGGCCTGGAGTGCTTCTTTTTGGATTCTCTTTATCCCCGCGTTTTGGTACGCAGGGAAGCCGATACGCTTTGGGGTTACCCCAGTGCTCGCCGTCGTCTGGAAGTACGTTTTGGCATCGTTGCTGGCGGGATGCGCGTCGGCCGCGATCATCCACGAAATATCCTTACTAGTAGTAGCGTCAGGTATCCTGGGAGCCCTAGCCCGGATCGTGTCGACCTCCTTGTTGTTCGCCGTTCTGTATCTTGGAGCCGTCACATTCTTGCACGGCGGACCCGACCACCTCTATCGCTTTGCGAGACTTGTGCCCGAGATGCTTCCCTGGGCCAGATCTCGAGAGTCGCTTCCGCTCTCTGAAGCGGCACCTCCTAGCTCCGCGAGTGCGGACACGGACCCCTTGGCTGTGCCCGGAGCTTCAGGCGGTGTCTCGAGGGATTGCAATGAAGTCATCTGACAAGATCGAAATGAGCCAAGCGTGAAATGTTTGCGCGGCCCAGCGTCGAATAGCAGCAGGAGGAGTTAGATGTTATCTCTGAATCCTTGGTCGAGATTACTGGGATATTACCAGCGGAAAGCCGCAAGTCGCGTATGGAAGAAACCGTTATCAATCAACTTACAACGGCCTTTGATCTCGTTCACTTTTGATGATTTTCCGCGTTCGGCCTTGCTGGCCGGCGGTGCCACCCTGAACCGTTTCGGTCTAGCAGGGACGTATTTCGTGTCGTTCGGGCTTGTAGGCAAGGATACATCCAGCGGTCAAATATTTTTCCCGGACGACTTGACGACACTTCTCGAGCAAGGACATGAATTGGGATGTCACACGTTTTCACACTGTGATTCCTGGGAAACAACAACGGAAGCTTTTGAGAACTCGATCCTTCAAAACCGAGCAGCCCTCAATCGGTTTTTCCCTGATGCTGAGTTCAAGACATTTTCCTTCCCAATCAGCCTACCTCGACCACGGACAAAAGCGAGGATCGCTGATTATTTCCTGTGCTGTCGTGGGGGCGGCCAGACTTTCAATGCTGGGAAGGTAGATCTTAATCAGCTAGCGGCCTATTTTCTAGAGAAAAGCCGAGACAACTTTCAGGCGGTCAAGGATCTAATTGATCGTAACCGGCGAGCTTGCGGCTGGCTTATCTTTGCAACTCACGACATTTCCGATAACCATACTCCATTCGGATGCACCCCAGAATTCTTTGAGAATGTAGTGCAATATGCCGTCAGCTCTGGAGCGCAAATTGTTCCAGTTGTCGATGCGTTGGAAGTGCTGAGGGCCCCGGGCTGCGAGACGGCTCGATCCAATCGTCCCCATGTCCGCTCGGAAGTCAGCGTCGCAAGGAAATCAGCCAATGCGAAGTCTTTAGTGTCGATCCTTATTCCTGCTTTCAATGCGCAGGAATGGATCGCTGATACGTTGAGTTCGGCAATTGCGCAAACGTGGCAACCGAAGGAGATCATTGTCGTTGATGACGGTTCGCCTGATCAAACGCTGGCGATTGCACGGCAGTTCGAATCGGACTCCGTCCATGTTATCTCGCAGAGTAACAAAGGTGCTGCCTCGGCTAGAAACACAGCACTCTCTCTCTGCCATGGGGATTACATTCAGTGGCTGGATGCCGATGACATTCTAGCTTCCGACAAGATTGCACGGCAGATGGCGGAGTTGGAACATATCGGAAGCAGGAAAACTCTTCTTTCTTCAGAGTTTGGAAAATTTCTGTACGATTGGCCGCGTGCGCAATTTATCAGGACTGGACTATGGGAAGATCTGTCTCCCGCCGAGTGGCTCCTGCGCAAGATGGGAGAAAACTTTTACATGCAGACTGCCACGTGGCTCGTCAGTCGCGAGTTGAGCGAAGCATCTGGTCCGTGGGACACGCGCATGCTATCCGACGATGACGGCGAATATTTCTGCCGTGTTCTTCTTAAAAGTGATGGCACGCGATTCGTGCCGGGCGCACGAGTATACTATCGGGGTTTTCGATCCAATAGCTTGGCCTATGTAGGTAAGTCGGACACGAAACGCGAAGCACTGTGGCTATCCATGCAGTTGCATATCGGTTATCTTCGGTCTCTAGAAGATACTCCAAGGACTCGAGAAGCCTGTCTCGCATATCTGCAGCGGAATCTAATTAACTTCTATCCAGAACGGGCTGACATTGTCACGCAAGCGGAACAGATCGCGGCAGACCTAGGAGGGGAGCTGCGGCCTCCCCACTTATCCTGGAAGTATTCGTGGATTAAGGCAGCGTTTGGCTGGAAGGCGGCCAAAAACACAGCGCTGCAGATGCGGGAAATCAGGTGGTCTTTGGAGAAGTCGTTGGATAAAGCGATGTCTCGCTTGAAGGACTGAAATGGCCCGTTGGCGATTTCGGAGACACAAATCACACGCACCCCCAGACACAACCGAAGGTGAGATAAACTTAACACAGTCGTCCGGTCGCGTGATCGCAAGAAAATGGTACATGACATTTCTTCGCATGTGGCCGATCGCTATTGGAACACTTATACGATGGACCCCCTCGTCGAACTCATTTCAAAGTAATGATCGAGTAGGTAGTTGAGGAACATATTGACAGGACCAGAAGGTGGTAGCGAATGACAAAGTGTGACGTAGCGGTCATCGGAGCAGGGCCTTATGGATTGTCTATCGCGGCGCATCTCAAGGCGCGCGGCGTCAACTTCCGTATTTTCGGGAATCCGATGCGCTTCTGGCTGACGCACATGCCCAAGGGCATGCGGCTCAAATCCGAGGGCTTTGCGTCCTCCCTTTACGACCCGGATTCCACTTACACCCTTGAGGTCTACTGTAAGGAGAAGGGGATTGCCTACGCCAAGATGGGCCTTCCTGTCCCGCTCGAAGTATTTGCTTCCTACGGCCTGGAGTTCCAGAGGAGATTCGTGCCGGAATTGGAGAATAAGCTCGTGAACTCGCTCCGGCAGTCCACGGACGGCTTCCGAATTCGCCTTGAAGATGGAGAGGTCATTGACGCACGCAGGGTAGTGATGGCGATTGGCTTAACGCACTACAAGTATATTCCGCCCATGCTAGCCACGCTTCCAGAAGAGTTTGTAACGCATAGCTCAAGGCATAATACTGTGGACCAGTTCAATGGGCGTGAAGTCGCTGTAGTGGGAGCTGGAGCATCGGCCCTGGACTTGGCCGCCTTACTGCATCAGGCCGGAGCTCGTGTCCAGGTAATCGCCCGCAAGCCCGTCATTCGTTTCCACGATCCACCGGAGAAACTGGAACCGACGTTTATAGATCGGCTCCGCACTCCGGTGACAGGTATCGGACCCGGTTGGAAGTTGTTCTTGTGTACCAACGCACCGCTTCTTTTCCGCCAAATGCCTCAAAAGTTTCGACTCGATAAGGTGAGGCGGATTCTCGGGCCAGCACCTTGCTGGTTCACCAAAGAACAGGTGGTTGGCAAGATAGCATTAAACGTTGGGGTTACCATCACGGAGGCGAAGGTTCTGAATGGCCGGGTGGGTTTGCAACTCACCGATCGCGCTGGTGCTGAAAGGATGCTGGTGACAGATCACGTCATCGCGGCAACTGGCTACAAGGTTGATCTCCGGCATTTAGCCTTCATGGATTCCGATCTCCAATCAGGAGTCCAGGCTGTTGAACATACGCCTGTTCTGTCTTCGAACTTTGAGTCCTCTTTACCCGGCTTGTATTTCGTTGGTGCCTCTGCGGCGAATACTTTCGGGCCTCTCCTGCGATTTGCCTTTGGAGCCAGATTCACAGCGCGAAGACTCTCAAGACACCTCGCGAAATCGGCGGATCGCAAATCGATATTGAGCGAACCAAAGGCAAACGTCGGAGTCTCTGACCGCGACGAAGTGGCCGTTCACTAACCGTGCACTAAGCCTGAATTCCATGATCCCAAGGTCGATAATAGTTGTCGGCGGCCCATCAAAGACGGCGACCCGGTCGTACTGAGCTCGAGTCCGTGCCACCCACTTTTTGGGTGTGGACGTCGATAATGACAAATCTTTCGCGAATGTTGACTGGAGCCTAACCGCACATGCAGCAAGGCGATTTCGTCCTGGAGAACCGGGGAGCGGTAGTTCCAAAGGTTTTGTTGACGGACACCAATAGGTGGGCCAACCCCGCGCGAATTGCAATCGGGCTCGCGAAGGCGGGTTGCCGTGTTTCGGCCGTTTGCCCGACTCGTGGCCACCCCCTGCTGTCCACGCGCATCGTGCAGGAAACATTTCCTTATAGCAGCCTTCGTCCTCTGGAATCATTGGTAGCTGCAATTGAGGCAACTGAACCCCAAATCATTATTCCGTGCGATGACCGCGGAGTCCAACATCTGCATGAATTGTATGCGCGCGCCCGCAGCCTAAGGACATCTGGAAAAGGGCTAGCGAACTTGATCGAGTACTCGCTAGGATCTGCGGAGAGCTACCCCATAGTTTCTGCCCGCTGCGACCTTCTCAGGATTGCTTGTGAGGAAGGAGTGCGCGTACCCGACACAAAGGCTCTCAAGGCAGCGGACGACCTCAAGTCCTGGCAAGCAGGACATGGTCTTCCCTGGGTGCTAAAGGGTGATGGTACGTTTGGTGGCCGTGGCGTGAGGATCGCACAGACTCCAGTGCAAGCTGAGAAATTCTTCTCGGAGATCACTAGGCTGTTTGGCGCCACGCGAGCTATCAAACGGATGATCGTCAACCGTGACCCATTTTGGCTACGGCCTTGGTGGAACAATCATAGGCCGGCGATCATTGTTCAGTCTTACATCCAGGGCCGTCCCGCGAACTGCGCCTTCGTGTGCTGGAAGGGGGAGGTGCTGGCTGGCATCGGCGTTGAGGTGGTCAGCTCCGAAGGGCTGACAGGTCCGGCCGACATTGTGCGTGTTGTTGACAACCCCGAGATGATGCTTGCTGCAGAACGGATTGCGCGCCGGCTGGGTTTGTCTGGATTCTTCGGTTTAGACTTCATGGTAGAGAACGGGAGCGGTGCAACCTATTTGATCGAAATGAATCCGCGCTGTACTCCGCTTAGCCACTTACAACTCGGGAAGGGGCGTGACATGATCGAAGCGCTTGGGGCACAACTGTCAAGCCGGCCGTTGCACGAGATCCCACCGGTCACTCAAAACAATATGATCGCCTACTTCCCACAAGCCCGGCACTGCAAGAGCGAGTTCCTACAGTCGAGCTTCCAGGATATTCCACAGGGAGAGCCAGATCTAGTCGAAGACCTGCTGCGGCCTTGGCCAGATCGGAGTCTTCTATTTCGCATAGTATCGAAAGTTACCGATTTTGCGACAGCTGTCACGAAACGCAAGTCCTTTTAAGTATGGTGCGTCAAATGCTTGAGCACCGCCCAACTATCCCTTCCGGGTGGCAACCCGCTCGAGAATGCAAGAAACACCAATGAGATGCTATCAAGTTGATCCCACGCAGGACTCTCGATGGGCGGAACTTGCGGAACGGCACCCCGGGGCGTCCGTATTCCATTCGGTAGCTTGGCTGAAGGCTCTCAGGCGTACCTACGGGTATGCGCCGGTGGCCTTCACGACATCACCGCCGACCGGTGAGTTGAAGAATGGGCTAGTGTTCTGCCATGTTAACAGTATGTTCACAGGACATCGCCTGGTATCGCTACCTTTTTCAGATCATTGCGAACCTCTCTTCGACTTAGGCGAAGACGTGAACTTCCTCATTCTTTACTTGCAAGCTATCTTAAAGCGTGAGGGGTGGAAGTATCTGGAGGTTCGTCCAATCAACGTGAATTTCGGCCAAACGGACGGTGGGGTCGGCTTCGTACCCGCGGCGACATACTTCCTACACAAGCTTGACCTGCGTCCAGAGCTAGGCAATGTGTTTCGGAGTCTCGACAAAAATTCTGTTCAGCGCCGGGTTCAGCGGGCTCAGCAGTCCGGCTTAGTTGAAAAACGCGGAACCTCTGATGACCTACTGAAGGAGTTTTACCGTCTGCTCGTGATTACTCGGCGCCGACACCACGTTCCCCCACCACCGTATAGCTGGTTTCGAAACCTAATTCAGTGCCAGGGCGAAGCACTTGAGATCCGTTTGGCGTACCAAAGTGAAACTCCCATCGCTGCCGTCCTCACTTTGCGGTTCAGGGACATCGGCTACTATAAATATGGGTGTTCGGATACACGGTTTAACAAGTTGGGGGCAATACCATGGCTCTTGTGGAATGCTATTGCGGCTGCGAAATTGAATGGAGCGAATGAATTTGACATGGGGCGCACGGAAGAGAACAACGCGGGACTTCTTACGTTCAAGAATCACTGGGTCCCCCACCCGAAACGATTGGTCTATTGGAGATTTCCCGAGAGTGCTCCCTCTTTTGATTCACTGGACGGTTGGAAATCAAAGGTGGCGAAACGCGCTTTCTCTCACATGCCGAGCGGGTTATTGACGATCACTGGAAAATTGCTTTACCGCCACATCGGGTAGAAACCAGATCTTGGAGAGTAAGAATTCGTTTCGAGGGTTGGCCGAGAGTTTGAAAGGCAAGCAGCTCGAAACAACCCCAATCTACTGGGCTTGCAGTCTGAGGATTAGGTCTGACGCGGCTTCAGAAGATTGCAAAATGTTGAAGCCCGTTCTCTCTTTGGCTGAGTTCGCAGAGGCAGAAAAGCGAGGTCGAACCAAACCGTGATTCAAGGTCTCTCAGACTACTATCGCGTTCCGGAAAGCTTGTTCGGCCGCGTCTTAGGCTCAGATTTGTCTAGTGATGTCGGATTTTTTCGATTCGGGCCTAATGCGATTTGTTACGGGCGATGCGCATCGGGTGTCTCGGCAAGAATCGAAAGCTCCCTACTCTACGATGCTTCCTTGAGCGTTCGCCTCAATGAAACGGAGATTCATCTGCCGTTCGATCCTGCTCAAGTGATTAAAAATCTTCGTCACGAGCAGTACATGGAAGGCTTAGTGCCGGGCAGAGAGAGGCTCGTCACTCAGGAATGGATACGAAAAGCGTATTATCTAGTTAGAACGCTTCTACCCGTTTCGGTGCGCCGGCACCTACAGAGAGCTTATTTCAGCGATTGGCAAAGTCGGCCTTTCCCGGCGTGGCCCGTGGATTTCACCGTGGACATTCTCCACGAGGAATTTTTGCGGCTTTCGATGTATGCAGCTGGCGTCCAGCGGGTGCCATTTGTCTGGTTTTGGCCTGATGGCGCGCCAAATTGCCTCATCATGACGCACGACGTGGAAACTCGAGCGGGCCGAGACTTCACGTCCCAATTGATGGACCTCGATGAATCCTACGGGATCAAGGCGTCATTCCAGGTTATTCCAGAGAACCGCTATGACGTGCCTGATGAATATGTCCAGGAGATCCGGAAGCGCGGGTTTGAGTTCAACATCCATGACCTAAATCATGACGGGCGTTTGTACCAGAAGCGTGAGGAGTTCCTCCGCCGTGCGAAAAAAATCAACGCGTACACACATCAATACAAGGCAACGGGTTTTCGTGCGGGCGCCATGTATCACGTGCTGGATTGGTATGACGCGTACGAATTTTCCTACGATATGTCCCTGACAAATGTTGCTCATTTAGAACCGAGACCCGGTGGCTGTTGCACAGTCTTCCCTTTCTTCATCGGCAGGATCCTCGAACTTCCTTTGACCACCGCCCAAGATTATTCAGTTTTCCACATCTTGAACGACTACTCGATTGGTCTCTGGAAGAAGCAACTCAATCTGATCCGACAAAGAAATGGTCTGATGAGTTTCATCACACACCCCGATTACTTGATTAATAATCGCGCGCGGAAAGTATATGAGATGCTGCTCGACTATCTAGGACAAATGGTTAACCGGGAAAAAATCTGGGCAGCATTGCCCGGAGAAGTTGATCATTGGTGGAGAGCCCGTAGCCAGATGAAGTTAGTGCAGAAGGGTAGTGGGTGGGAGGTCGAAGGTCCGGAAGCAGAAAGGGCGCGGATTGCCTTTGCTGTTGTCGAAGGCGATCGCCTTGTTTACGAAGTTGCCGGTGCCCGGGCTCAGAAGGATTACATCCTTAACGTTCCATGAATTTCTCGAATAGAAGTACCGAAATGAGCGGCGTTCGCCTCCGACACGAGGGTGTCGAATCTTCGGGTGTTCAGCCTTCTGCTGGTGTGCCTGCTGCCCGTTGCGCTGAGGGATCCAATAGGTCTATTGTTATAAATGACGGAGAATACGATCCTCCCGCGAAGATATCGTTCGCGAGCACGAGCCTGACGCCGCATGTTGCCGGGAAAGCATTTATTATTTCGCTCTACGGACACAAAGCCATCACCCATATGACGTTTCTTGAAACTAAGATATCGGGATTTTTCGAGATCCGCCCCGAGCTTGTCCCTGACGAACATGGATTCATTGCCCGTTCTTGATGCCAAAAGGAGTTCGCTTCCAATGGGCTAAACTTCCGGCTGGTGCAGTGCAACATTTCTTGCAGCCCACGAAAAGGACGTTGTGCGGCATGCACTATCAAGCGGTACCCTTTGCGGAGACAAAACTAATTCGCTGCACACGCGGCTCGATTGACGTGGTACTCGATCTGCGGCCGCATTCTCCGACACCTAAGCGGTGGGCAGCGGCCGTTTTGACCGCGGGAAATCATCATTTGCTGTGCATTCCCGAGGGATGGGCGCAAGGCAATTTGGCTCGTCGGGTTTCAATCTTGTCGTTGGCTGCCTGATGCTGAGCGCTTGGGGCGCCTTTCCGCTGTATCACAGTTCCGCCGCCAACCCCGGGTTTATACGACCGACTGGCAGGTTCGCTTCGGTTGTTTGCTACGATACTCGACGTTCTGGAAGCGAAACGGATGACTTGGGCATCGATGAACAGATCCACGCTCGCCTGTGGGTCTTGAATTTGTCCGACGGTCAAAATTCCCAGTTGGATATCGCGGATTCGCGCAGAGATGCCATTTGTGATCATCCGAGAAGCCGCGAATTTGCTGTTGTAAGCTGGGCTACTTGCTCTTGTGCCCGAGGTGGCCACCGGAAAATCCAACTCAGGCGAGATAAAACAAGAGAGCGCCACCAAAAACACTCCTGAATATACTGTTTTGATTTGAGCTTGTTAAGTTGAATTCTCGTCCCCATCACTGGAGAGAGCTGCATGCGAATCCTATTGACGGGCCATAAAGGCTATATCGGATCTGTGGCTGGCCCGGTTTTGCGAGCAGGCGGCCATGAAGTGGTCGGACTCGATTCCGATCTCTTCAGCGGTTGCGATTTCGGCGAACTCGGTCTCGGAATTCCCGAACTCCGAAAAGATCTGCGCGACCTGAAGAAAGTGGACCTCGAGGGTTTTGATGGCGTCATCCACTTTGGGGCCTTGTCCAACGATCCGTTGGGCAATCTCGATCCGAACCTGACCTATGACGTGAATCATCTTGCTTCCGTGCGACTAGCCGAGTTGGCAAAGGCTGGAGGCGTGAAGCGGTTCGTCTTTTCATCCTCATGCAGCACGTACGGGGCGGGCGGCGATGCCATGCACGACGAAACGGCCCCGTTGAATCCTGTAACAGCGTATGGCGAATCCAAGGTATTGGCGGAGCGGGACATCGCTCTCCTGGCCGGCGATTCCTTCAGCCCCGTTTTCATGCGGAACGCCACCGCGTACGGCATTTCGCCGAGGCTGCGGCTGGATATCGTTCTGAATGACCTGGTCGCGGCTGCATTTACAAGGGGCGAGGTCTACATCAAAAGCGATGGCACACCTTGGCGACCTATTGTCCATATCCGGGACATTGTCGCGGCGGCCTTGGCTGTTCTGGAAGCACCTAGCGAGGCGGTGCACAACCAGATATTCAATGTAGGGCGTACGGACCAGAACTATAGAATTTCCGAACTGGCAACAATCGTTGCGGAGACCGTACCTGGCTGCCGGATCGAATATGCTCCCGATGGGGGACCAGATAAGCGTTGCTACAGGGTAAGCTGCGAGAAGATCCGAAGACTTGTGTCAAGCTTCCAGCCCAAATGGACAGCGCGACAAGGCGCGCAGGAGCTTTATAATGCCTACAAAGCTATGGGATTGACAAAAAAGGATTTAGACCAAGGAAAGTACATTCGGATGGTGCATATTCAACGCCTGTTGGAAGCTGGGTTCCTAGACAACTCGCTTCGATGGGATGCCACAAGATGGAACTAGTTTACCCAACATGCCCAGTCGATCCCCGCAGCCGAAAGTGGATGTTTTCGTCGTTTCTCTTCCCGGCCGCAAACCATTTATTTTAAATAACTTACATCGTTATCGATTACGGAACTGTGCGATTCAGTTCGAACTTTGGCAGATTAACTGCCGCTTATACTAAAATTGGGGTTCTCTGTCTGTGACCCCAATGGCGGTAGCTTATCTACGGACCCTAAAGTTAGCGCACTTCCCAGAGAATCAGGACCGACGCATAAACTGCAGATCGATGACTTGCGGTTTTTGGGTGACAAGTCTTCAGCGCACCTCGTAGATCTGGGGATGTCTCCACTCTGTGAGACCTACCCGTCCGTGGCTGGAACCTACGAAAATGCTATATGGGTTAGTAAATAAGCTGGAGCGTAACCATGAAATTCAAGGAGACGAAGCTCAAAGGGGCATACATCATCGAATTGGAAAAACTCGAAGATGAGCGGGGTTACTTTGCTCGGTCGTGGTGCCAACAGGAGTTCCTCAAAAATGGGCTCGACGCGGTGTTGGTTCAATGCAACGTTTCATATAACCCCAGGAGAGGAACTTTGCGCGGCATGCACTATCAGGATCCACCCCGCGCGGAGACCAAGCTTGTGCGCTGCACACGCGGGGCCATTTACGATGTCATCGTGGATCTACGCCCAGACTCACCCACTTTCTTGCAGTGGACAGCCTTAGAGTTGACCCCGGACAATGGAAAGATGATGTATGTGCCTAAGGGTTTTGCGCACGGCTTTCAGACCTTGCAAGATCATAGTATGGTGTTCTACCAAGTATCTGATTTTTATGCTCGGGACTATTGTCGGGGAGTGTGCTGGAACGATCCCCAGCTCAACATCAACTGGCCGTGCGACGTAACCGTAATCTCCACACAGGACAAAGGATGGGGAGATATAACCTTAGCCAGGTTATCGTCATTGAGACACCTATCAAGCAAATCTGAGACAACGCATCTTCTGTAGTAGATGAAGTAGATGAAGGAACTCAAGAACAATGACTGAAGAAACGCGCGACTTAACGCTTGAGGTGCTTGAGACTGGTTCTAATATGTATCAGCTGATGGCTGAGCTATATCCAATTTGCCGAAGCATTACAGGCAATGGCCTTCGTGAGTCTCTCCGCATAATTCAAAAGCATATCCCACTGGAACTGCACGAAGTTCCTACTGGAACGCCCGTTTTCGATTGGAACGTCCCGAAAGAGTGGAACATCCGGGATGCGTACGTCAAGGGGCCCAACGGTGACAAGATAATTGATTTTCAGCGCTCCAGCCTCAACGTCGTCAACTACAGTGTTCCCGTTCGCGCAAAAATGCCCCTCGCTAAGTTGAAAGAACACTTGCACTCCCTTCCAGACCATCCCGATTGGGTCCCATACAGGACTTCTTACTATAAGGAAACCTGGGGATTCTGCTTGTCCCAGCGAGCCCTGGAGAGCCTTGAAGAAGGAGAGTATGAAGCGGTTATTGATTCGTCTCTGGAGGAAGGGAATTTAACGTATGGGGAATTCTATCTGAAAGGTGCAACCCAAGACGAGATTCTGATATCGTCTCATTCCTGCCACCCGTCGCTGTGTAACGATAATCTTTCAGGAATGGTGCTTGCAACCTTTCTGGCTAGATATCTGCAGACGTGCAAATTGCGATATTCGTATCGTTTCATATTTGCCCCTGGCACGATTGGGGCCATAACTTGGCTTGCTCAAAACGAGAGCAGAACATCGCGGATCAAGCACGGGCTGGTCGCCGCGTGCGTGGGAGATGAAGGCAAATTCCACTACAAAAAGAGCCGAAGGGGCGATGCAGAGATCGACGCAGCTGTCGTTCACGCCTTGAAGCATTCGGGTGAGGATTATGTAGTGTCGGAATTCACGCCATACGACTATGACGAGCGGCAATATTGTTCCCCGGGTTTCAACCTACCTGTGGGGAGTCTGACTCGGACGCCCCACGATTGCTATAAAGAGAACCACACCTCGGCTGACAATATGGACCTTGTTAGTCCCGAGCAGCTTGCGGGCTCATTTCAAGTGTACTCGAGAGTCTTGAGGATCTTGGAGCAGAACAAGAAGTACCTCAATACGAATCCTATGTGCGAGCCTCGATTGGGGAAGCGGGGATTGTATGGAGCCGTTGGCGGTAAGAGAGACGCCAACACATATGAACTCGCCCTGCAATGGACCTTGAACTATTCAGACGGTCAGCATTCTCTATTGGAAATCGCTAACAAGTCCGGGTTTCGGTTCGAGGTTATCAAGGAAGCGGCATTCAAACTAGTAGAACATAATCTCTTGGTTGAAGCCGGGGCATAGTTGTCCATGTGCCCGGGGCGCAGGAAATGATAAAGAGGGTTTGATACTTGGCCTCCCTTGTGGTCAATTATTCTCACACAGGTGAGGACAGAACCATCGAAAGATCGCCGAAACCTTGCATATCTATCGCAAAACTGTGGATGAGCGCGCCGAGAAATAGCTCATTGGCTAGCCGTTGAAGCTGGCTCTGCGCAAATGCAAGTCGCAATTGAATGAAGGAGGCCCTCGATGAAGGTAGTACTCTTTTGCGGTGGTGCAGGGATGCGACTCAGGGGCTACTCCGAAGATGTTCCCAAGCCCATGGTAACGGTTGGCTCACGGCCGGTGCTGTGGCATATCATGAAGTACTATGCCCACTTCGGCCACAAGGATTTTATTCTCTGCCTGGGCTATAAGTCCAATGTCATCAAGAACTATTTCCTGGAGTACGAGGAATCGGTATCCAACGACTTCGTCTTTTCGCAAGGCGGCCGCAAGCTCGAATTTATGCAGCGCGATATCGACGATTGGAACATCACATTTGTCGACACTGGCTTGCGTGCAACCATTGCCGATCGATTGCGCCTGATCGAACCACACCTCAATGGCGACGACATGTTTCTCGCCAACTATAGCGACGGCCTCACCGACTTCTACCTTCCGAAGATGATTCAGGAGTTTTCACGCCGCGATAGTTATGCTTCCTTCCTCTCCGTGCAGCCGCGCTCCAGTAGCCTCGACACCGTCCAGGCTGGTGAAGATGGCTGCGTCCATGCCATCAAAAGCATGAAAGACTCCAACATTTGGGTGAACGGCGGCTACTTCGTTTTGCGCAAGGAGATCTTCCGCTACATCCAACCCGGCGAAGAACTTGTCTACGAACCTTTCCAGCGTCTGATTTCGGAAGGTAAAGTGTGGTCGCAGCGCTATGAAGGTTTCTGGCAGTGCATGGATACGTTCCGCGACAAGCAATTGCTCGACGAAATGGAAGCTTCCGGCACGCCACCTTGGCATCTGTGGAAGAACGGCCGGTCCGCGGCAGGTGAAGTTGCTTGATTGGTCTGCATCTACCCCAGAGAAGCAAGGATGTCATCCAATTACTGTGCTTGGGCGCGCATTCCGACGATATTGAAATTGGTTGTGGCGGCACGTTGTTGCATCTCAAGCAGGCTTTTCCACGGCTGAAGTTTCACTGGGTCGTTCTCAGTGCCGGCGGGCCTCGCGGCCAGGAAGCCGCAAAGGCTGCGGAATTGTTCACCGCGGGGTGTGAAAAAGAAATCCTTCTGAAAGACTATCGGGACGGCTTTTTTCCCTATAACGGTGCTCAGATGAAAGACTTCTTCGAGGAATTAAAGAGTCGTGTCAATCCGGACCTAATTTTCACGCAATGGAGTGGCGACGCACATCAGGACCACCGCCTCCTTTCCGAACTCACTTGGAACACGTTTCGCAACCACCTGATATTGGAATACGAAATTCCCAAGTACGATGGCGACATGGGCCGTCCAAACTGTTTTGTTCCGTTAGAAGCTCTCCTTTCCGAACAAAAGATTGATCATCTGTTCACAGCGTTCGAATCTCAGCGCATAAAAAAATGGTTTGACCGCGAGACGTTTCGTGGTCTGATGCGCCTTCGTGGGATGGAGTCCAACTCTCCCAGCGGCTACGCGGAGGCGTTTTACGCTCGAAAAGTGATCCTTCATCCAGCAGCTTAAAAGAGACCCGCGATGGCGAATGCTGCAGACGAACTGGCTGGTTCGGCGCTGGAGACGCCCGACCCAATGGATTTTTCGAAATCACGCGCCCTGCAACCCAAGGCTCACCGTCTCATTCCCGGCGGGTCGCACACCTACGCGAAGGGTGATGACCAATATCCTGAACAAGCCCCTGGTTTTGTCGTGCGCGGCAAGGGCTGCCATGTGTGGGATATGGACGGCAACGAGTTCATTGAATATGGCATGGGCCTGCGCGCTGTCACCTTGGGACACGCGTTCGATCCCGTCGTTGAGGCGGCCTACAAACAGATGCAGCTCGGCACGAACTTTAGTCGCCCCGCAAAAATCGAAGTAGATCTCGCCGAAGTCATGCTCGAAATTCTCGACGGCGCCGACATGGTGAAGTTTGCCAAGAATGGTTCCGACGTCACCACCGCCGCCGTAAAATTGGCTCGTGCGTATACTGGGCGAGACCTCATCGCTATCTGCGGCGATCATCCCTTCTTTTCGGTTGACGATTGGTTCATCTGCACCACCGAGGTAAGCGCGGGCATCCCCGAATCTATATCCCGCATGACCTTGAAGTTCCGCTACAACGATCTCGGCAGCTTGCGTCAATTATTCGATCAGTATCCAAACCAGATTGCTTGCGTCGTTCTCGAACCGGAGACCCTTGCGCCTCCCGCTCCCGGCTATCTCGCTCAGGTGAAGCAGGTCTGCGACGAGCGTGGTGCCGTACTTCTCCTGGACGAGACCATCACCGGTTTTCGCTGGCATCTCTCTGGTGCTCAAAAATTTCATGGCGTTGTTCCGCATCTCTCTACGTTCGGTAAGGCCATGGGCAATGGGTTCGCCATCGCTGCACTCGCTGGCAAACGCGAAATCATGCAGCTCGGTGGCCTTGATCACGATCAGCCCCGCGTTTTTCTCCTATCCACCACTCATGGCGCGGAAAGTCATGCTCTTGCGGCTTCGCTTGAAACCATCCGAGTCTATCGCGAACAACATGTGGTCGAGTGCCTCTGGCAGCAGGGCGAGCGTCTCCGCACTCTCGTCAATCAATCCATCGCTGAAAACCATCTGGAAGGTTTCTTCGAAGTTGCCGGACGTCCCTGCAACCTCATTTTTGCCACTCGCGACCAGGATCGTCAGCGCTCGCAGCCTTTCCGCACCTTGTTTATGCAGGAACTCATTCGACGCGGCGTGATTGGCCCCTCGTTTGTCGTAAGCTTTTCCCACAGTGACGCAGACATCGATCGCACTGCCGAAGCTGTTCACGGGGCTCTCCTTGTCTATCGCAAGTCACTCGATGAAGGAGTCGAAAAGTATCTGGAAGGTCGTCCGGTAAAGCCGGTCTACCGCAAGTTCAACTAGCGATCGGAACGCGCTCCAACCTATGAAAGAAGAATTACAAGAGTTGTACAGATATCGAGAGCTTCTATACATGATCACCTACCGCGACATTAAAGTCCGGTACAAGCAGTCGATCATGGGCTTTTTCTGGGCTATCCTCATGCCCATCCTCATCGTCATGTCCGGCATTGTTGTTCGTTACGCCTATGCCATGGTCGCTCATACACCGCTCCAGACGGCGGATATCGCCAGCGTAGCAATTAAGGCTGTTCCGTGGGCGTTCATCGTCTCCAGCATCCGTTTCACCTGCAACAGTCTCACCGGCAATCGTGAACTCGTCGTCAAAATCTATTTTCCCAAGGAAATTTTCCCCATGGCAGCGGTGCTGGCCTGCCTCTTCGATTTCTTCGTCGCGTTTGCCACCTTGTCGATCTTCTTGGTCTTCATGAAGATTGGTTGGAGCATCTACCTCCTTTGGGTTCCCGTTTTGCTCGCCAGCATGGTCCTGTTCTGCGTGGGGATTGGCATGATCGTATCCGCAGCCAGCCTGTTCTTCCGCGATGTCAAGTACATTGTCGAGGTCTTTCTGACCTTCGGCATCTTCTTCACTCCCGTCTTCTACGACGTGCGCATGTTCGGCGATCGCGGGAAGTGGCTGATGCTGAATCCCGTGGCCCCGTTGCTCGACGGGCTCAGTGCCTGCATCGCCCACCGTGAGTCCCCTGATGTTCATTGGTATCTATACAGTCTCATATTCAGTTTGGTTGCTTTCTTGGGTGGGTTCTTTTTGTTTAAGCATCTCGAACCCGCTTTTGCGGAGAGCATTTAATGGAAACCTCTTATGTCTGACATTGCGCTCCGCATGGAGCATATCTACAAAAAATTCCGAAAAGGAGAGATTTACAATTCTCTGCGCGATCTTCTGCCTGCCATGACCGGCAAAATGTTCCGCGGGCAGGAACTCAATGCTAACGATAAGCGCGAATTTTGGGCGCTACAGGACATCTCTTTTGAGGTTAAGCGCGGCGAAGCGCTCGGTCTCATCGGCCGCAACGGCGCAGGAAAAAGCACCGCGCTGAAGATCCTAAGTCGCATCATGAAGCCAACTAAAGGCCGCATGATTGTGAATGGGCGCCTTTCTGCTCTGATTGAGGTCACCGCTGGGTTCCACCCCGACCTCACGGGTATGGAGAATATTTTTCTCCATGGCACAATTTTGGGTATGACCAAGCGCGAGATTCAATCGAAACTCGACCAGATCATCGCTTTCTCGGGAATTGAAGAATTCATCGACACACCCGTAAAGCGCTACTCCTCTGGGATGTACGCCCGCTTGGGTTTTTCTGTTGCAGCGCACGTCGATCCGGAAGTGCTCGTCGTCGATGAAGTGCTTAGTGTGGGTGATTATGTTTTCCAGCAACGCTGTATGGAACGTATTCGCGCGGTCATTAAGGCCGGCACCACTGTACTCTTCGTTTCTCATAATCTCAAATCCGTCACCGAAATCTGTAAACGTACGATGCTGCTCGACCACGGAAAAGTTGTCACCATCGATGAGACCGATGCCGTCATCAGAAAATATCTAAATGCCGGCAACCCCGCTGCAACTCCCGATGAGAAAAAGCCAGTTTACATTTCCAGCGTGAAGGTACGCGATCGCGCGGGGGAGCAATCCACATTTGAGTCCGGACACACGGCTTGGGTTGACATCGAAGTTACCGCTCGGGAAGCTACCGACAAGCTGGCCGTTGTGATCTGGTTCGCGGACGAAACGCAGTACATCATTTTCCACACCTCGACCGAGCGTCTCGGCTTTGCTCCGGTTTCCCTGCAATCGGGTGGCACCTACCGCTGTACCTTTGAACTAAGCCTTAACATCGCCCACGGCACCTTCCATTTGTTCACCGAGATCTATCGCTATGACATTCAGAAAAGCTACGATCGCTACGAGCCGGTCACCACGATCTTCGTCGGCTCCACAACGGCTGTGGGTGGTGCGGTCAATTGTTTTCCACGACTCATCGAGTCAGAAACCGTCGCTCCCTCTCCCCACTCCTGCGAAGTCTAACAGGGAGGATACTGAATATGGAAACACCCATCAGCGAAGCTCAGGTTTGGGACGATTGGAACTCGACATATCGCCTGGGGACGCTGGACGAGGCTTGCCAGCGTCGCGTAAGTGAAATCCTCGCTGCGCTGGCCGAACTCAAAATTCTCGACGCGAAGATTCTGGAAGTCGGTTGTGGCACCGGCCGACTAAGCTCCAAGCTATGCGAATTTGGCAAGGTCACTGCCGTTGACCTCGGCATAAAAATTATCGAAATGGCTCAAACGCGGTACCCCGAAATCGATTTTCGCTCAGGTAACGTTCTCACCCTGGATCTTCCGGTGAATTCCTTTGACGTGGTGGTTACCTTGGAGACTTTGTCCCACGTTCCCGATCAGGCAGTTTTTTTGCGCAGGTTGTCGCAACTTCTCAAGCCAGGTGGATTTTTGCTAATTACCACGCAAAACAAATCCGTCTTTGAACGCCGCGCGGACATAGGCCCCCCGAAGGGCTGGATCCGGCAGTGGGTTACGATGAAGACGTTGAAGCGTTTGCTTCGACCGGAATTCTACGTGCGGCGCGCCACCACCCTGGAGCCGGAAGGCCATCTCGGCCTTCTCCGCGTCATCAACTCCCGCAGGATTAACAATTATTTTGATGCAACGCTTGGAGCGACACGGATCAAGCGCCTGAAGGAAAGCGCTGGTTTTGGCCAGACTATCTTTGTCGTCGCTGTGAAACGCTAGACACCACGGAATTTCCGTCAGGGAATATCACGACAAGCATGATTTTTGAGGGCTCAGTGATATTTCCTTTGAGCTGAAGTATGGTGAAGCGCTGGGAATCATCGCGCAATTAAGTTTTGCGCAGCATCGATTTTGATCGCGGAGAAATCTGACATTGGTTCACAGATCTGTAAATCGTGAATGGCCCGCGGTACTGCCGCTCCTATTGTTGAGCGCTGTTTTTATCACCGCATTGGCCGTGATCACATATTTGATTCCCAGGTTGAGAACGCAGTCCATGGCTGCGGGCGTGCCTGCCGCGGCAGCTGGTTTTCCAGACAACAAACCCAAGTTGAAGGAAATAGCAGACACTGGACTGATGAAGCGCGGCCAGTTCATGGTTTTCAGTGCGGATAGGACTCACTTGGTAAATACATTCACCAATAAACCCATTTTCATTACTGGAGAATCCGGGTTTTCGCTTGTCGGGCAATTGTCTAATGCGGATATCGAGACCTACTTCTCTGATCGAGAGGCACGCGGTTTTAATCTCATCTGGGTCGGAGTGGTTGACAATACGTACTGCGATCATCCCCCTCAGAACGCCCTGGGGCAGGTTCCTTTTGGTGCGCACCCGTTTCTCAACATGCAGGAACCCTTTTTTGCGCACTTGGACTACGTCTTGCAGCGCGCTGCCGCTCACGACATCACGCTTCTGCTGAACCCGGCATTTTCCGGCTACCCCTGTGTCACGGGTGGTTGGTGCTCTCAAATGGAAGATGCTTCTGAAGCGACTATGACCTCGTTTGGCGTGTATCTCGGAAACCGCTACAAATCCTACCCCAACGTCATGTGGCTCATTGGCGGAGATGCAGACATCACCCATCGCGGCAAGAATCTGCAAAGCAAGTTGAACGCTCTCGCGATAGGTATCCACTCTGTCGATAAAGTTCACTTGATGACGGCACAGAATATACGCAGCGAATCTGCGCTGGATAAGTGGTCTGGAACGCCCTGGCTTAGCGTGAACAGTATCTACAATAGCCCACCAGACTTGCCCGTAACTGCCAATGCGAACTACCGGCGCAGTGACCGTCTGCCGTTCTTTTTGCTCGAGGACTGGTATGAGGGTGAACATGACATGACGCAACTCGACCTCCGCCGGGAAGCCTACTGGTCCGTATTGAGTGGCGCTCATCTTGGCGAGGTCTTCGGCAACAATGCCATTTGGCCGTTTGGCAATGCTCCTCGCAAAACTTGGCAAAGCCAATTGAATTCAGAAGGGTCGATTAGCCGCGAACTGCTAGGCAAGCTCTTCCGCAGCCGTGAGCATTGGAAAATGATTCCTGATATCGATCACAACGTCGTCACCGGTGGATATGGCTCTGGCTGGAATTTGAGCGTTGCTTCACGGACAGGCGACGGCCAGACGATCATCGTCTACGTTCCGAACGGCATTGAGACCACACTTTCGGTCGACATGTCCAAAATCTCGAGTGCCGGCCAAAGGGCAAAAGGCTGGTGGTTCAACCCGAGCCAGGGTTCGGCCCAACTGATTGGCACTTTTCCGAACACGGGAACTCGCCGATTCACACTGCCGGATGCCAACGATTGGGTGCTGGTGCTTGATGACGCGAGTGCAAATCTGGACGCGCCCGGAAAGTCCGATCTGTGAAACGGATCTGCGCCCTCGAATCGCTAGCAGACTTGCCTCATTCGGCACGATTGTTGCCTTGATGCGGCAAGCGCTTCGCACTGTCTTCGTAAAGCAGGCTGTTCGTTCCCGTGCAAATGACGGAATCAAATCAGGCAACCATCAACGAAGTTGCTGGGAATTCCATGCCTTTGGACGGTGACTCCTCTTCTCTTCTGTCGGAGGTAGACCTGGCAAGGAAACCGCGAGTTGTCCTCCTTACCCCTTATACGGGAGGCAATTTCGGCGACGCTGCCATTCAGGATGCGTTGATCGCTAGTTTCCGGTTGCGACTTCCAAACGCGCAGTTTGCTGGCATTTCGCTGCATTGTGGCAATTTTTTGGAGCGTCACGGGATTCAGGCGTTCCCTCTGTGTGCTTCAAACACTCCGTTCTATGGAATGTATGGCGACAAAGCGGGGAGCTTGCCACTGGCTGGGGGATTTTCCGGGCAAACGGTCACGGTGAACGCTCTGAAGTCCTCGGTCAAAGCCATTCTGAAAAGAATTCCGGGGCTGCGCTGGGCCGGAAGAAAACTTCGTGCATGGATGAACGCTTTCAAACGCGAATATCGGCATTGCGTGGAAGGTTATCGCTTCCTCCGTTCTCAGGACCTGTTGATTGTCTCCGGTGGAGGGCAACTGGACGAAGAGTGGGGAGGAGCGTGGGGACATCCTTACGCCCTTTTTAAATGGGCCGCTCTCGCGCGAAAAGCAAGAATTCCATTTGTGATTGCTAGTGTGGGAGCGTGTAAGGTGGACTCGCGGACTTCACGGCTGTTCCTTTCAGCAGCTCTCCGCATGGCTCACTATCGTTCTTATCGAGACAAAAACAGTAGGCAAATTGCTGCGACCCTATTCCATCGTGCGGCAAGCGACGCGGTGGTGCCGGACTTGGCGTTCGGCTTGCCTGCTTCGGAGATACCGTCCCGTGCTGAAATCCGCTCGTATGCAAAAGGGCGTACTGTAATTGCCATCAGTCCAATCTGCTATGGCAGGCCGGAAAACTGGCCGAACGGCGACCGTGCGATCTACGATCGCTATGTGGCTGAGATGGCCGCCCTCGTCTCACAACTCCTGAGACGTGACTATTTCTTAGTTTTCGTCCGGTCTGCCCGGGACGACGAGCTAGTCATCCCCGAGCTCCTGGACCGGCTTGGCCCAGAATCCAAAGCACGTATTCTGCAGCAGGTCTGCGTGCCTGCGCTTACGGACTGGAAGGACCTGGTATCAGTGCTGCTGGATGTCGACGCTCTCGTTGCCAGCCGATTGCATAGTACTATCTTTGGTTTTCTAGCGCACACGCCGACTGTAGCGATTTCATTCGATCCCAAGGTCGATTGGGTGATGCAGGAACTCAAACAAGCGAATTACCTGCTACAGATTCGCCACTTTGTTGCCAGTGACGTGGTCGCGGCCCTGGACCGCATGCAGTCACGCAGGAAGGACATCGTCCAAGAACTTGCTTCGTATCAAGAACAAATTCATCCTATGTTGGCAAGGCAATTCGATGATCTGGCTTCTGTTGCTACTCTCGGCCCTAGGCCCGAAAAATAAAAGGGCAGAGTCGACTACCCCATGAACATCCACGTGGTTTCAAAGATGAAGATGACGCTCCAACCAGGACTTCTTCCGCGGTTTGGTGTTCATCCGTTACAGCATCGACTTTCGTAGGGCCCACCTCGACGATGTTTTGAATCGTGTAGGCGCCCCTAACATCGATTCACATGGACCACGATGAGAGGTTACATTCGGGGAACCGACTTCGCTCATATTCCGGAAGACGCGATCGGACTCTGCAATGATGCCGAGTCAGCGCAGCCTTGATAGATTCGGTTGCTGCTGCCGTCATGCTCGGTGTAACCGCTATGATTCTTAGGCGATTGTCAGGTGGCAGGCAAGTTCAATCGTCTGGGAGACATGGGTAGTGCTCACGGTCTTACTAGCAACGCGGAACCGCAGTCGGCTTCTACCCTCAGTCTTGGAATCCTTCTGCCAACTGCGGTCGCCTGCTTCGGGTTGGAGACTTGTTATCGTGGATAACGGCAGCACCGACCAGACGGGCCAAGTTCTCGCTTCGTTTGCAAACCGCCTTCCGTTGCGCGCACTTGTCGAACCCAAGCCGGGGAAGAATTCGGCGCTAAATTCTGGACTCCAGTTCATCGAGGGTGATCTCGCCGTCTTTACCGACGATGACGTGTTCCCCCAGGCGGACTGGTTGCTGCAATTGCGTAAAGCTGCAGACACTCAAACGGAATATACAATGTTCGGCGGCGTGATCGTCCCACGCTGGGAAGCTCCCCCTCCACGTTGGGTTCAATGGGCGGACCCCGGCCCGATGTTCACACTTACCGATCCGACTCAAAAAGAGGGGCCTCTCTCGCCCTTCCTTGTGTTTGGGCCGAATATGGCTATTCGCACGAGTGTTTTCCTCGCCGGCATCCGGTTTAATCCCGCTGTTGGTCCAAGTGGCTCCAACTATGCCATGGGAAGCGAAACGGAACTAACCTTGAGACTCGGGCGCTTGGGACACAAAGCTTGGCATGTACCGGACGCCACCGTTGAACATTTCATTCGCAAAGCGCAGCTCAAGACCCGCTGGGTCTTGAAACGTTCTTTTCGCTATGGCCGCGGGTTCTATCGTCTGTTCCGATCCCACGAGGTCGACGATATCGAGATCGGAAAGCGCATGGACATTCCAAAACCTTTGATCCACGAGATCATCGATGCTGCCGTCGCTCTCGCAAACGCAGGATTTTCCTTTCACAAAGATGCCATCTTCCGTTCTTTGTATCAGCTCAATTTCTTCCGGGGCCAGGCGGTCGAAGCCCGCTATCTCATGCAGGAACGACGCAAACAATCGCAGTCCGTCCGCCGCCCCGGCAGTTAAGTTGATTGCCGCTATTCGCGGGGATATCGATTGGGTGCGGAGAGTCGAATGAGCCAACCTGTGGTTAGCGTGGTTACCCCGTTTCACAATGTCGCGCCCTATCTGGTCCAGTGCATCGAAAGCGTACTCGCGCAAAGCTTTTCTGATTTCGAGTACATCCTTTCCGACAATTGGAGCACGGATGGGTCGACGGAAATTGCCGAAGCCTACGCTCGCCGAGACCCTCGCATTCGCCTGATCCGGCAGCCCAAACTGCTCTCGCAGGTTGCACATTACAACGCTGCGCTCGCGCAAATTTCCCCTGACAGTGAGTATTGCAAGATCGTCCAAGCAGACGACTCTATTTTTCCAGAGTGTCTGCAGTTGATCGTGAAGGCTTTTGAACAGTCCAGGACGATCGGATTGGTCAGCGCCTACTACCTAAAGGGAAATGTCCTGCGCGGTTCAGGGTTTCCTTATCGCGTCACTTTTCTTCCCGGCAAGGATATGGCACGGCTGTACTTGCGTACGGGCGTATACGTTTTCGGTTCACCCACTGTAGTGAGCTACCGCTCCTCGCTGGTTCGAGCGACTCTGGCCTTCTACGATGAATCCCTCTTGCATGAGGACACGGAGAAGTGTGTCCAGATCCTTGAGAACTGGGATTTTGGATTTGTCCATCAGGTACTCTCTTTCTTGCGCACCGATAACGATTCCATTTCCTCGGCTTGGCGCAATTACCAGCCGGAATCGTTGGATTGGTACATCATCGTTCAGCGTTTCGCGCCGATTTTTCTCGATGCGGCAGAAGCCGCGATTCGTGGAAAAGAATCGAAAAGAGACTACTACCGCACGCTGACCGAGGAAGCTCTGAGGCTCCGGAGCGCGGACTTCTGGCACTACCACTCCGAGGGAATAAAGACACTGGGCGAATCGCTGGACCGCCCTCTTCTCGCGTGGATGATCGTCAAAGAGTTGTTGTGGCTACTCGTTAATCCGGGAATTATGTGGGTTCGCATCAGAGAAATTCTGCAACGTCTGCTATCCCGCTTCGATGCCGGCCACAGTTGATTTTCATCCAGAGCGTCATTCTTGGTACCTGCAATCGCGCTCGGAGGCGACCTGAGTCAGCAGTAAGAGGAAGGTATGAAAGTAACCGTCATTTTGTGTACCTATAGCCGCTGCCAGAGTCTGCTGCAAGCTCTCGAAAGCGTCGCGGCATCACAGATGCCCGATTCCTTCGAATGGCAAGTGCTTATCATCGATAACAACTCCAAGGATCAGACGCGTGAGGTGGCCGAAGCTTTTTGCCGTCGCGATCCTGCCCATTTTCGTTACATGTTTGAGCCGCAACAAGGCAAGTCGAATGCCCTGAACCGGGGGATTCGTGAAGCGCACGGAGAGGTCCTCGCATTCATGGACGATGACGTGACCGTTGAGCCGACTTGGCTCTACAACGTCACGGCGCCTTTGCAGGACGCAAGGTGGGCAGGCGTGGGAGGCCGCATCGTTCCGCCGCTTAACTTCTCCCCACCGTCCTGGCTGGCGCTAGACGGGCCTTACGATTTGGGTGGCATTCTTGCGCTGTTCGACAAAGGCCGGGAGGGTGTGGAGCTCACCGAAGCACCTTTTGGAACCAACATGGCTTTTCGGAGGGAGATTTTCGAAAAGTGCGGCCTTTTCCGCCCGGATCTCGGCCCATGTCCTGGTTCAGAAATCCGTGGTGAGGACACTGAATTTGGGCGTCGCGTGCTAAAGGGTGGAGATCGTCTGTGGTACGAGCCCTCTGCTATCGTTCATCACGCAGTGCCTGAAAACCGAGTCCAAAAAAAATACTTTCTCCGTTTCCTGTATGACCATGGTCGTGCTGTGATCCGCGAAAAAGGGCCTCGGCCTCCAATTTGGTTCTTCCCGCGGTCTTTTTTCAGCATTCCCATCATCGTGGTGTTTCCGCTCCGAAGACGAATTCTTAATTGGCTGTTCGCACTGGATTCGCAGCAGAGATTTCATCACAAATGTCTTGTCTGGATGACGTTTGGTCAGATAGTTGAGATCTTTCATTCGAGTTTGCGGGATTATTTTACTGGCGGCACCCCGCCTCCCGCTATCATGAACAGCAAAGAAAACCGCGCATGAGAGTTTCTGTAATCCTTTGCACATACAATCGCTGCGACAGTTTGTCCTTGGCATTGGAAAGTGTGGTCGCCTCGGAGATGCCGGCGAACGACTGGGAGGTCTTGATTATTGATAACAATTCGAACGACCGGACTCGGGCGGTTGCGGAAGAGTTTTGTCGGCGGGATCGCTCCCGATTCCGCTATTTATTCGAGCGGCGACATGGCAAGTCCTACGCGCTCAATACCGGCATCCGCGAGGCACGCGGCGAAATCCTGGCCTTCATGGATGATGACGTGATCGTGGACGCCAAGTGGCTGCGAAATCTCACCGCTGTTTTTCAGAAGGAAGGATGGGCCGGGGCTGGAGGGCGTATTCTGCCGGAACGCGCCTTCACCCCACCCGCTTGGCTCTCTCTTGAAGGCAAATATGCATTGGCTCCCCTTGCCATCTTCGATCTTGGCGAGCAACCCGGCGAACTTGTCGAAGCTCCTTTCGGCACCAACATGGCTTATCGCAAGGAAGTGTTCGAGAAAGTCGGCGGATTCCGCACGGATTTGGGGCCCCGTCCTGGTTCGGAAACCCGCGGCGAGGACACGGAATTTGGCTTTAGGGCATTAGGCGCAGGCCAGCGTCTTTGGTACGAGCCTTCCGCCATCGTCTATCACTCGCTCCCGGCTCATCGCTTGCAAAAAGAATATTTTCTTGCCTGGTGGCATGACAAAGCTCAAGCGGATATTCGCGCATTTGGCTTGCCGCAGGGAACAAGGGTCCAAATTGCCGGTGTTCCCCTTTATTTCTTCCGCCGGCTTGCCAATTGGACCCTGCAATGGATCTCCGCCGTCAATCCGGCGCGCCGCTTTTCCTGCAAGCTCAAGGTCTGGATAATACTCGGGGATATTGCTGAGTGCCATCGGCTTTCAACACGGGCAAAGCATGAAAGCGAAAATTGCAATGCTTGACGGCAGCTTTTTCCAAACCAGTCCGTGCCTGGTACTGATATGCAATCCAGTCTTTGAGAGAGTTATTCGGTCTGGCTTACGCTAAGACACGAAGTTCATCTAGTGGTACGAAAAATTCGAATAAATGCCAGTTTATCTGAATTTCGTCGCCCGGAGAGTCTTAGCCGGTTTGAGCGGAAAGGGTCCCCTTTCCGCAAAGAGCGGATATTTCCGAGTCTTCGGAACGCTTCTTGCGGGCAATCCAATTTCTACGGGATTGTTGAGGTACTCTAACTAAAAACGACGTCCTGACCATCTAATTAGCTCCGTGCCCAACAGTGTGGCAAGAAATTGCCACAAAATGGAATTATTCACGGAGAGATCGAATAACATCAATGTTCCTCCGATTGAGTTAAGTATCCATAAGTCTAATAAAGATAGGGGTTTAGGCCTCACGGTAGGCGTTTCGCTTTCTTATTTTTCGTGGTAGCGGACTTGCACTTTATCCACAGTCATTATATGTAGATGTGTAATCTGAACCAGGAGCTAAGGTCCTGGTCTTTGCGAAATTTGTTAAACGTATGGATCCGATCGCAAGCTGTGCGACCCAACAACCCGTTATCTCGGGGTTCATCTCCGGGTCCGGGTCTGCAATGCGGACCTTGAATACGATAGCCGCCGAAATTGCCCTTACACACATTCCTGTTTTGATCACTGGTGAATGTGGAACAGGGAAAGATGCCTATGCGCGGCTCGTCCATCGTCTTTCTCAAGAGAAAGAAGCGACACTACATAAGATCAGTTGCGCCGCCCTCGACTCAGAGAACCTTCTCAACCGGCTTTACGAACAGACCAGGGAGCGCCGCCCCGAAGACGCACGGGGAACCATTTATCTGGATTGCGTGCAAGATTTGGATCTGCACTGTCAGCGTGCCTTGCTCTCGTATCTCCCCGACGATGAGGGTGCCGGAAGAAGTCGGGGTTCGCGCGCACGAGTCATTTCCTCCACCAATGGGAGTCTCGAACTGGAAGTTGAGGCCGGTCGATTTCGTCGCGAACTCTATTTCCGGATTAACGGGGCATGTCTTCGCCTGCCGCCCTTACGAGAGCGAAAAGATGACATCCCGATTCTCTTGGAATACTTCTTAAACAAACATGCCAGCGGAAGGAATAAGACGGCCCCTTCATTGGGCAGTAGCACGCTGGAAATGTTGCTAGCTTACTCCTGGCCAGGCAATATCCGCGAACTGGAAAACCTGGCACTTAAGATGGTGGCCTTCGGAGATGTGCATGTGGCGCTCGATGATCTTCAGTCTCGCCGTAGTGTGAACCAGAGCCCCCGGCAGAACATGGGCGTGCCGACCCTAAAAATGGCGGCACGCGCCGCATCAAAGCAAGCCGAACGCGAGCTGATCTTGCAGGCTCTGGAACGGACACGGTGGAACCGAAAACGGGCCGCACAGGAATTGCAGATAAGTTATAAGTCATTCTTATGTAAACTCAAGTCCATCGAGATACCTCACGGGGGACAAGAGAATTGAGGGAAGGGGAGCTCAGAAATGGACACTAAGGTGCCTATATTGTTAGTGGGTTTTCTCCTGTGGTCACCGGCGCATGCTCAGGACACCCAGGCGCAGGCATCAGCCGCGACACCGGGCCAGAAGACTGAACCTAAAGCGAATACCAGCAATCCAGCCACGCCGGCTACTACGGATACAGAATACAAGATTGGACCCCAGGACGTGGTTCAGATCGACGTTTGGAAGGAACCGGAAATTACCCGCACGATCCCAGTCCGTCCAGACGGGAAGATTTCATTGCCTCTTCTGAATGATGTACAGGCCGCGGGTCTCACTGCCATGCAACTCGCCAGCAACATTCGCGAGGGCCTCACCAAGTTCCTCAACAATCCGCAGGTCACCGTCACGGTTACCCAGATCAACAGTCGGAGAGTTTTCGTTACCGGCGAGGTCATTCGCTCCGGCGCTCTCCCTCTTCTTCCGGGCATGACCGTCTTGCAAGCTCTTTCGAGTTCAGGTGGCTTTACTCAATTTGCCAAGGAAAAGGCTATCTACATTCTCCGTAACGAAAACGGAAAACAGGTGAAACATCTTTACAACTACAAGGATGTTCTCAAGGGCAAAACAGAAGATATTCTCCTGGAACCGGGCGACGTAATTGTGGTGCCGTAAGGATTGACCTATGAATTGGCGTACAGCCTTCTTCGGAACTTGCTTTTTGGCTTTTAACCTCTCTCTTGGGGCGTTCGCTTCTCGTGCGCAGGAAGAGCCAATACCTGTGCCCGATGCTCCGCCACAGCCAATGCCAGATGCGCCCCCAAAGTCGGCCGGCCATGCATTTCCTGGGATTGCAATTGGCCAGCAGGAGGGTGAACTGCAACCCGATTTCTCTCCTCTCACGGGGATGCAAAACGCCACTCTGGGCTACCCCGAAATTCGACATAGTTATTGGGTTCCCGGTCTTCAGTTTAGCTCCAATGTACAATCCAATGCCTACAATCAATCCGGCGGCTCCAATTGGTATGCAAATAACTACTTCATCGGGAATCTCAGTTTGCTCGAAGCGTGGAGTCGCGCCACATTAGCTGTTAATTATTCGGGCGGCGGATATGTCTCCACGGACTCCAAGCAAGGAAATGGCTTTTATCAGCAGCTCGCGCTGACTCAGAATTTTCAAACGGAACGTTGGCTCTTTCAGATCATTGATCAATTCTCCTATATTCCGCAGAGTTCCTTCGGTTTTGGCGGTGGCACGAACCTGGGCATTCCCGGTGTCGGTGGCTCGCTCGGCACCACCATTCCGGGTCTTGGTGGTAACTACATTCCTAACCAAAGCATCTATGGTGTCGGAGCCTTCTACAACAACGTCGCCGCGCTGCAGGCTACCTATGCCCTCTCGCGCCGCGGTTCCGTAACGATTTCGGGTTCGTATGGCATTATGAACTTCGTCGAGGCGAGTAACTCCGATTCCAACGCCACGGTGGGGAGCATTGGCTACAACTACGCACTCAGTCGTAACGACACTGTCGGTTTGGTCTATCGCTTCAGTGCCTACCACTTTCCCGGTAGCCCCCAAGCTTACGGTAGTAACGTCATAAGTGTTGCGTATGGCCGCAAAGTTACGGGCCACCTTGCCTTCCGTCTCTTCGTCGGACCGGAGGTTACCAGTTACCGCATTCCTGTTGGCACCGCCTCGAGCAGAACGGGCGTCTCCACCACTGCTAACTTGACTTACGGTTTCCAACGGGCAGGATTGGCTTTCAGTTACCTGCACGGCTTCTCTGGCGGCAGCGGCGTGTTGGTCGGTTCGATCTTGGATCAGGCCACGGCCACTGCATCACGCAATTTGACGCGCGTTTGGACGGGAAACTTGAATTTTGGCTATGCGCATAACAGCTCTGTCGCAGGTACCATACAAATCGGCCGCCCAGTCTACAGCAGCTGGTTTGTAGGTGGCGGTGTAAGTCGCCCCATCGGCAGGAATTTCAACTTTGCCGCCGCTTACAGCGCGAGCATTGGCCAGTATTCTCAATCGGGTTGCACGGGCCTGGGTTGCAACAGCGCCAACACCTATAACACCGTCACCGTCAATTTCCAGTGGCACCCACGCCCGTTCGTTCTGCCCTAGTTTTTCGCCGGGTCTTGCCGGAAGAAACTTTGGGCCGCACAGCGCATCGAAGTCTCATAGGTAAAATAGTAGTTGGGAATCAGGACGAGAGACCGCACATCATGTACAAGAGTTTTTTCGGCCTAAAAGAGAGCCCCTTCAATGTCAATCCCGATCCACGCTTTCTGTTTCTGACGAAGCAGATCGAAGAGACTCTGACAGGATTGATGTATGGAATTCAGACCCGCAAGGGGTTCATCACGCTAACCGGCGAGGTGGGCACAGGAAAGACAACTCTCATCAACAGATTGTTGGAATGGTTGCACCAGCGCAAGGCTCGCACGGCATTTCTCTTTAATTCCCGGATGAATACAAATCAACTGTTTGACTTTATCCTTGCTGAATTCGAGATTGCCTGCGACTCCAAGTCGAAGAGTCAACAGTTGATGAAATTAAACCACTGGCTTCTGGACCGCTATCGGATGGGTGAAACCGTAGTTTTAATCGTGGATGAAGCTCAGAATCTCACTTTTCCCGTGCTGGAAGAAATTCGTCTTTTGACCAACCTCGAAACTTCCACGGAAAAACTTTTGCAAATCGTTCTTTCCGGACAACCCGAACTCGAGGAAAGGTTGAGGCTTCCCGAGTTGCGGCAATTGCGGCAAAGAATCATGCTCCGATGCAAAACCACGCAACTGACAAAGGAAGAGACTCGCGAGTACGTTAACGAACGGTTAAGGATATCTGGGGCAACTGGATCCATCTTCAGCCCCCAGGCGCTAGACACAATTCATCTGTATTCGATGGGGATTCCCCGCGTTATCAATTTGCTCTGCGAACATTCGCTGGTGAACGCGTTTGTGGAAAATCAAGGCCCCATCCAACCGAAGATCATCGAAGACGTTGCCCGGGAGTTCCAGCTGGATGAGGTTGAGCCGCTTGCTCCGGAAGGCGGCTCTAAGCTGGAGACGGATATCTATAATTCCGAGGCCTTCTTACAGAACCTCGGCGAAGCACTCTCCCGATTTCGGCTCAGTCCTTCCACTCCTCCCAACCGCGCCAGAAAGTAACCGTCGCCCCGCTCTTACCGGTTCTACCAGGCCCGAAAAAATCTCTTCCTAGCTGAACCAGAAATGGTGGAACCCTAAGTACCGATGCGAATTCTCAGAATATTCACTCTGGGGTACGGGTCCGCTGTTACGTTAACGGACGACCAGTCCGTGTAGTTCGCTGTCGAAGAAGAAAAACTGAATCGCCTTTAAGATTTTCCTAACGTGCCGCGCCTAGCTCTCGAACGCTGCCTGGAAGACATGTGACTGTAGCTTTCGGGCTTGCGAAGCATCGCTCTGGCGAATTCGAGAGACTCCAGCACCTGAGCGCACCAAAGCTCACCAGCAATCGCTTCAGTTGCTGCGTAGCGATCCGCGCGTGATCCACTTCGACCACCATCTGTGTCGCGCTGCCAGTGCGTATCACACATCCGGCATGGATCGCCCCTCGTTCATGTTACCAGTTCACAGTCCGGCTTGATTGCAAGTTGCGAGGACGGTTCTACCCACGCGCGACGGAACTTGCCGAGTTTCGCCCTCACCGTGATGAACACAAATTGCACCAGCTCAATCGTATGACTCCGGAGAATCTGTCCTTTTAGCGTCGCGATATGCAAAACCACGCTTTTGGACCACTATTCAAATTAATCTATATAGTCATTTAACTAGCCACTTATCTAGAGCTTGGCGGAAAAACCTTCAGAGCTCGTTTCCGATATACAGGCGCTGCTTGCCCTGAGTACAGGCCCCCGCTTGTCCCTAATCTGTTCTTTGGGTCAGTAGCTTTCACCTCGAGCCGAGCCTTAATCTGAATGGGAAGAATGCAGTAATAGAGACAGCAAACGACTTGAACATAATCGGTAAGAACGCAAAATTTCAACTGAAGTTACGGTTCCCGGAGATGCCGACTAGCATGCAGCAAAGAACCCTAGTAGCACTGAAAACAATCGCGCGGCTCGCGTTGTTGTCTTTTCCGCTGGCTGCTCAGGCCCAGACGCCAACGGCCACGATCAACTGGATTGATGTTCGCCAGCAGATAGATGGCTTTGGAGCCGCTGCTGCGTGGACAGCACCGAGTATGACCGATGCCCAAGCTGACCTGTTTTTCTCCCCAACTGCGGGTATCGGTTTGTCACTGGTTCGTGAGCGTATTCCGGTGGATGGGACGGTTGAGGGGTGCGTAACAATGCAGAAGGCCGTCGCACGCGGGGCGAAGGCTTGGGCTACTGCATGGAGTCCACCGGCCTCGATGAAATCCAACGGCAGCGTGAACAATGGCGGCACTCTTTTGGCTGGCTCCTATCAAACATACGCCAACTACCAGAAGGCATATATTCAGAACGTACAGTCCCAATGCGGGGTAACCCTATATGCCATCTCCGTTCAAAACGAGCCGGATTATGCTACGACCTACGAGTCAGCGATCTGGACAGGACAAAACTTTCACGACTACATACTCAATAACTTGGGGCCGACCCTTGCCGCTGCCGGTTTGGCGACGAAGATCATAATGCCGGAGTACAGTTCGTGGAATTGGAGTCTCGCCGATGTGACGATGAAGGACGCGGCAGCCGTTGCCTATGTGCCAATCGTCGCGACGCACGGTTATGGCGGCAGCCCGCAGCCTTACGCTTTGGGGCAGGGTTTGGGAAAACATTTGTGGGAAACCGAAGTCTCGGATTTCGGTAAGCCTGACGCTTCAATTGTAAGCGGCCTTACCTATGCCATCGAGATACATAACACAATGACAATAGCCAATGGTAACGCTTGGCATTATTGGTGGTTGATTGATGGCGCTAACAACCCTGATAACGAGGGACTTACCTTGCAAGACGGCGTCACGGTAACGAAGCGCTTGTATACGATTGGGAACTTCAGCAAGTTCATCCGGCCCGGATGGGTACGTATTGGCGGAACAGCCAATCCAGTGGGTGGAGTGTACGTCTCAGCTTACAAAGATCTTAGCTCTGGCACCTTCGCAATCGTCGCCATCAACCAAAATGGAACCGCCGTTCCTCTGAACTTCGTTCTGAATGGCTTTCCGGCTGCTTCGGTGACGCCTTGGGTCACGTCAGCCAGCCTAGATCTGGCGCAACAGCCAAGCATCTCGGCGGACGGCGGCGCATTCAGCGGCACGCTGCTCGCGTCCAGCGTCACCACCTTTATTAGTAAGTTGTCCTCCGCGGCAGTCGCACCTCCGACGAACCTCAACGCCACAGTTCACTGATCTTCGCCTCTTGCTTCATTCGGGCGGCATCAGTCCGATTCCAGTTAGGGTGAAAGTGGCGCGTTACTACGGGAATGGGACCGCTCACATTCTCTCTTTACCTCGAGCGACTGGCGGCGGCGTTCTAGAATCTGCCCGGCGTTGGCCCAGACTTTGAGCTTGCGGGAAAACCGCAGGGATGGCTCGACGGCAACCATCTATCGCATTGTCCAGACCGCAAGTCTCCTGATCGCGGTCGGCTCGTGTGGTCAGAGTCTGTTCCGCGCCGTCCAACCGGTGTCTAATTTTGCAGCCGAAATTGGGAACGAAGCGGAACTGTTTCGGGCAAGGTCGGACCAGGTTAATCTCTCGGTTTCTCTCAGACTGAATAGAGTGTGGACCGGGAATATCAATCTTGGTTATGCTCAACGGTAATGTTTTCCTCTCTTGCCTTGGCCAATGTCCCCACCTACAACAGTTGGTTCGCCGGGGGCGGGATCGCGCGTCCCATTGCTAGAAATCTGAATATCGCAGCTACTTACACAGCGAGCTTTGGAGGTTCGACCCTACAGGGGTGCGTTAGCTCCTGTACTGCCTACAACACATATCAGACCGTCACTGTCGACGTCCAGTGGCATCTAGTCTTTTATGCAGTTTCGGGAAAGAAATCGGGCCACCCACACGCATCGAAGTCGAATCACAGGTAGAATAGTAGTTGGGAATCAGAGCGAGAGGCCCGCACATCATGTACAAGAATTTTTTCGGCCTAAAAGTGAGCCCCTTCAACGTCAATCCCGATCCACGCTTTCTATTCCTGACGAAGCAGATCGAAGAGGCCTTGACGGGTTTGATGTACGGTATCCAAACCCGCAAAGGGTTCATCACGCTCACCGGGGAAGTCGGCACCGGCAAAACCACTTTGATCAACCGCCTTCTCGACTGGCTCCATCATCGACGCGCTCGTACCGCTTTTCTTTTTAACTCCCGGATGAACACCAGCCAGTTGATTGATTTTATCCTCGCTGAGTTTGAGATTCAGTGTGAGTCCAAGTCCAAAAGTCAGCAGTTAATGAAGCTGAACCAATGGCTTCTGGATCGTTATCGCTCGGGTGAAACCGTCGTCCTGATTATTGACGAAGCGCAGAATCTGACCTATCCCGTGCTGGAAGAAATTCGCCTGCTGACCAACCTCGAAACTTCCACGGAGAAGCTCCTCCAAATCGTGCTCTCCGGACAGCAGGAACTTGAGGACAAGCTCAAGCTCCCTCAACTACGCCAGTTGCGGCAGCGTATCATGCTCCGCTGCAAAACCACTTCTTTGTCCAAGGAACAGACTCACGAGTACATCACCGAACGTTTGACGACAGCTGGTGCAGGACCGGAATCCATCTTCGGCCCGCAAGCCATGGATATGGTTTATCTCTATTCGCTCGGCATCCCGCGTGTCATTAATCTGCTCTGCGAACACTCTCTCGTCAACGCTTTCGTTGAACAGCAGCGTCCCATCCAGCCCAAAATTGTCGAAGAGGTCGCGCGGGAATTCCAGTTGGATGAAGTCGAGCCTATCGCCCCAGATGGTGGCTCCAGGATCGATACTGACGTATATAATTCCGAAGCCTTCCTGCAAAACCTCGGTGAAGCTCTCTCCCGCTTCCGCGTCAGCTCCACCACCACGCGCTACCGCAAGTAGTTCCCTCTTTATTTGCAGATCAACTGGGGCGTCTAGGCAGAGCAGCTGGAACTTATCCGATAGGTCAGATAAGATTCGATCTGCATAAGGTTTAAAGTTCATTTCTCTGCCTCACTTTGCTTTGCAGTCGCTGTGAACAATGAGTCTCAGCGGGATTCGCCCTGGGGCAGTGGATCCCTCGCATGTGGGTTGGAGGCTCGGTTTCCTGGCGAGGCGTCACGCCCGATAGCACAGCGAAACGGAGATAAAACCAAGCGCCCAAGGCGTTCATTCAACTGCTTGCGTCAGACCCATCGACTAACACTGAATATAGTTGGTTGCGGGAGATTGAGGAACAGATGAAAGGCGTTGTACTTGCTGGTGGAACTGGCAGTCGATTGAACCCGCTGACCCGGGTTACAAACAAGCATTTGCTCCCTATTTACGATAAGCCTATGGTTTATTACCCCATCCAAACGCTTGTGAATGCTGGAATCGATGAAATCCTTCTGGTCACAGGCGGCAAGAATGCCGGAGATTTTCTTCGCCTTCTGGGAAACGGTCGGGAATTTGGACTAAAGCATTTGAACTACACCTACCAGGAAGGCGAGGGGGGAATCGCTGAGGCTCTCGGTTTAGCTGAGTTTTTCGCGGCGGGAGAGCCCATCTGTGTAATTCTTGGTGATAATATCATTGAAAATAATATTTTCCAGGCTGTCGAAAACTTCAAAAAACAGAAAGATGGCGCAAAGATTCTGCTGAAACAAGTGACTGATGCACAACGATTTGGTGTCGCGGAACTTCGTGGAGACAAAGTTATCGGAATCGACGAAAAGCCAAAAGCTCCCAAATCTGATTATGCGGTGATCGGAATCTACTTGTACGATGCCTCAGTCTTCGAAAAGATCCGCCGTCTGAAGCCTTCCGGGCGTGGTGAACTCGAAATTACCGACGTCAACAATTTCTATATTGAAGAGAGCAAACTCACGTACGAGGTTCTCGATGGGTGGTGGACGGATGCAGGCACCTTCGAATCGCTGTTGCGTGCCAATGACCTCGTCGCAAGAACTGGAGCAAATAGAATGGACGATCGCGACCAAGCCGGAGGCCGCAAGCCTCAGAAAGTGGCTCGATGAGAATCTTTGTCACAGGTGGCGCAGGTTTTGTAGGCTCGAATTTTATCCGTTACGTCTTGGGACTGGGCAAGGGCTATTCGATCGTTAATTACGACAAACTTACCTACGCCGGGAATCTGGCGAATCTTGCAGCGATCGCCGACGATCCACGATACTGCTTTGTCCGCGGAGATATCTGTGACCTATCGTCCGTCGAAGCGGCGATGCGCGGTTGCGATGCCGTTGTACATTTTGCCGCGGAATCTCACGTCGACCGGAGTATTTACGAGCCAGCACAGGTGATTCAAACTAACATTACGGGTACGTTTATTCTCCTGCAAGTTGCGCGAACCCTTGGTCTGCAGCGCTTCGTCCACGTTTCGACCGATGAGGTCTACGGCGACGTTTATCCTGGAGAGTTTTCTGACGAGCATTCCGAACTCCGCCCGAGCAGTCCGTACTCTGCTTCGAAGGCAAGCTCCGATCTTTTGGTTCTTTCCTATGTCCGGACATACGGTTTCCCGGGACTGATTACACGCTCATCGAACAATTATGGACCTTACCAATTTCCGGAAAAGTTCTTGCCATTAATGATCACCAATGCACTCGACGATAATCCGCTCCCCATCTATGGTGACGGAAAACAACAGCGCGATTGGCTCCATGTCGAGGACAACTGCCGGGGTGTCCTGGCAGTTTTGGAGAGCGGACGCAGTGGCGAGATTTACAATATTGGTGGCCGCGATATCGAAGAGAACCTGAAAGTTGCGAAACAACTTCTTCGTATTATCGGCAAACCGGAGAGCCTCCTCACTTACGTGAAAGACCGTCCCGGGCACGACCGGCGGTATGCCTTAAGCTGCAAAAAGATGGAGGAGGAACTCGGTTGGACTCCGACCATTTCTCTCGCGGAGGGACTCAAACAAACAATCGACTGGTATCGCGCGAGCGCCACTTGGCTGGCTGCTGTTCGCGGTGGTGAGTACCGTTCCTACTACGAGAAGTACTACGAGAACCGCGACTCCTCCCTCCACGCCTTCACTCCGCTACCGCCCAATCCCCACCGCAGTCCGGTGTGATCGTGGATTTGTCCTAGAGCCCATCGCAGTTGAAGTTACCTCTTAGTCAGCAGAATGGATTTCGTGCCTAACCTGGAGCCTGTCTAGTTTGGAGCGCCGAAAACAGGCTCTGTACATCTAGGGGGACGTGCTTGAGGTGAGGGTAACATCGGGGCTGAGACGAGCACACTTCGAAATATGGAGCGCCGTCCATCTCATTCCAGTCGTTTCGAAACAGTCACATTCAAACTGGAAGAGGACACCTCCGTCCGCACAGCTCGACTCGATGGGTCTCTCCTGGCTCTTTGGTTTCTGCGACCGTGGACTGAGATCGCTCCATCCCATAACGGATCTGACCGAAGTGTTTTCTGGCTTGTCAGGAATCCTTCTGTCTCAGAGGGAGAGGTCTGCAGTCTACCCCGCCTTCTATTCCCAACAGAACACTGCCAATATACCTTAGATTATGAAACCTAGGATTCTACTAACTGGGAAGAACGGCCAAATTGGTGCTGAACTGGCAAATCTTCTACCGCGGCTGGGAGACTTGGCGGCCTTCGATCGCCAGCAACTAGATCTTTCCAAGCCGGATCAGATTCGTCGGGTCATCCGGGAGACCCAGCCGAATGTGATTGTCAACGCTGCAGCTTATACTTCCGTGGATCAAGCTGAAAAGGATGAGCGAGAAGCCTATGCCATCAATGCTGGAGGTCCCACATTGATGGCCGAGGAGGCCAAGCGGATCGGGGCGATCCTAGTTCACTACTCCACGGACTATGTTTTCGACGGGTTGAAAAACTGCCCCTATGATGAGGGAGACGCAACGAACCCGATCAATGCTTATGGGCGGACGAAACTAGCCGGAGAACTAGCCATTCAAGAGGTTGGGCCTCCTCACCTAATTTTCCGGACGGCTTGGGTCTATGCCCTAACTGGGCGAAATTTCTTGCTCACGGTCTTACGCCTAGCAACAGAGCACGAGGAGTTAAGAATTGTCAGCGATCAGATTGGCGCGCCCACCTGGAGCCGCGAAATCGCACGGGCCACCGCCGCAGTTTTGTCACAGCTGGCAAGTCGCGAGCAGAAGGCATATTCAGATCTCAAAGGTGTTTACCATATGACGGCAGCCGGCCAAGCGAGCTGGTGCGAATTTGCCCAAGCGATTCTCGAAGAGGCCTCTCACGTTCGTCCAGAGGTTTCCTGGTTTGCCAGAATTACTGGTGGGCGTCCGTTAGTCGCGCGTTGTATTATCCCAATCACATCGGCGGAGTACGTGACTCCTGCTCGACGTCCTGCTTCTTCTGTGCTCTCGAATTTCAAATTGCAGGAAGCTTTTGCTGTGCAATTGCCGACATGGCGTACGGAACTACGACAAGCGTTCGCCGGAAACCAAACCCCTGATCTCACGTTCAAGCCTTAACTAACAACTATGCTACGCGTGAACGAGTAGCTTACGTCTGGTCCTCAGATCGTTGAGCGACCTTGGTATAAAGCCGGTTGGCGCACCCAAGAGCGCTGGCATCCGTGTCGAGCGGGACACGTAGAATCCATCTCTATAGGAAGTGAGGTGAATTAGGCGTTGGCGACACCGGCGCGCTCGGGATTGTCAGCGGGACGCAAGGTCCGGGAAAGCGTGCTGCCGGGTGTTTCGTGGCGGGCAGCGAATTCAGAAGTTTTACTTGAGCGCATAGCCACCAAGGCAAATGCATAAGAACCTGCGGCGATGAGGAAGACCAAGGAGAAGCCCACAGCCATGCCGAGAATCATGGCGGCGACAGAACCGATGACGGTAAAAAAGCCGTTGACGGCCCAAGCCCAAGGAACGAGGGCAGGGGCTTCATCGGCGACGAGACGCAAGCCAGTCGAGAAAGGCAAACCGAGAAGTAGCCCCAGCTGGCCGACGAGCAGGAGGGAGAGGGCGATACGGAACAGGAGCGAGAACCCGAGGGTGAAAGAAAGCAGAGGCGGCATGACGAAGGAAGTGAGAAGAATAGAGGTCAGTACGGCGGTGAGGATGACGTAGAGTTTGCGACGCGTGACATTTTGGAGACGCTCTGCCAAACAAGAGCCAACTCCACTGGAAATCAAAAGCCCGGCGAGAACAACGGAGAACGTGTAAATAGGCTCACCTAGGTACAGTTCGAAGCGCTGAATAAAACTGATTTCAATCAAAATGAAGCCAAGGCCCAAAGCCGCGAAGTAAACAAGAAAAGACCAGCGGCCGGGCATGGAGACTCCCGAGGTGTTGGAGCGCGCGAGAGGCAGCAGGATCAGGATGGCGGCGACGCCAATTGCCTGAACGAGAAGGATTAGAAGAGTGATCTGAGCAACAGGGGGAACTTCGATATCGCCCGTGGCACCGAGGGCGAGAACAGATCGTAATGCGCGGAGGTTGAGGCGGGACCAGCGAGCACGTTCGTTAAAGAAGGGACGATCATCGGTAGCGGGGCTAAGCAATTCCGCAGAGGAAGCGTAAATGCGCGCAGGATCCGGAGAGGTAAGAAGGTCCACGAGAAGGGATTGGTAGGAATCGCGCGGAGATTGGAAGGGAGAATAGTAGAGCTCCGGCTTGCCGGTATCGCCCCATTGCTGATGGCTACCAATGCCGAGGCGCTGGGAAAGCTCGCTGACATCCGCGGAATCGAGAGGCGACTTGCGAAGAAGGAAGCCGGTGAGGAATTCGCGATGGCCAAAAGGTTCGACAACGCCGCGGAATGCGAGGACGTGAAAGGTGGGATTGCCATAGGCGTGACGGTCAAACAAAGCGCGAGTAGTGGAGAAGAGTTTGGGCAATTGGTATTGGGGGCGGGAAATGAGCAGGACGCCGTCGGGAGTGAGGTGGTTCCAGTAGTCTTCGAAAGCTTCGAGGGTGAGCACGTAAGTTTCGCTGAGGGTAAGCGCACCGGACGTGAGAGCGGCCCCGCTCATGGTCTGCAGGGAGAGGATGGCGTCGTATTTTTCTTTTGAGCGGCGAACGAAGCTGCGACCATCCTCGGTGACGAGGTGGACTTCGGGTTGTTCGAAGAGACCGCCCCAGTTTTTGGCCATGCGATTGGAGACCACGTCGCTGATTACGGAGTTGATTTCAACGGCGGTGACGGAAGAAGCTCCATAGTAAAGAGCTTCGAGGACTTCACGTCCAGCGCCGGAGCCAATGATCAAAACCTTGGGATGTTGTTTCCCGACGTAGGCCAAGCCAGGCGGGTGGTAGCCGGAGGAGTTGGCTAAATAATTGCGGACGCCGACGCTCAGATCGGGGATGGCAGTGCCGGAAATTCCCGAATCGACGATGATGGAATAACCGGGGTCGGGACGGCCCTTGGAAGGATCGGCGGCGATGGCGAATACATCGACACGCGAGAAGCTGTTCCACTTGGTATAAATGGGTGTCTGGCCGGCAGGAAGAAGAGGATGGATCTTCGCTGGAATGACGATAATCGGGAGCGCGCGTTCCGCGACAAAGGCAAGCACGAGCAAAGCGACGGCGGAGACGATGCCGAAAACGGTCAACCTGGAAGACCGGAAGGAATAGAACGCCAAGGCGGCCATGACACCGAAGAAAGCTCCAATGACGACCGAGCCGGAACCTCCCAACGCTGGAAGAACCAGGCATATCCCCGCGCAGCCGAAACCCGCACCGAGAAGATCGGCGCCGTAAAGGCGGTTGACGTGACGACCTCCCCGGGTGAGGAGCAACGAGATCGCCAGGCCGGAGCAGTAAAAGGGAGCAGCGAGAGTCACATAGTAGAGCGGCATGTAGAGAAGTTGCCAGCGATCGAGTAACAGCTGGAAAGGACGAAACGGAACGCGCTGCATCAGAGCAAAACTGGCCAGAGAGACGAACGCGAATAGCATCGATAGATAGGCAAGAGAGTCATCCAGAGGAAATTCCTCTCGAAGTTTCCGCCAGAGGGAGAGGGTGACGCCAGCGGCGCCGAAGCCGAGCAAGGCGGTGGAAACCACAAGAAAGCCGAAGTGGTACCAATTGGAGACGGAGAGGGTGCGCGTGAGCGCGAGTTCTAGCAGAAGTGTAGCGAGGGATAGAAGAACAATTCCGATGTAATGATGCCAGCGGATTTCCCCCATGTTAATTCCCAAGCAATTGTATCACCACCAGCGACGCAGCCAGATGATGGTACGCGTACTGCCATAAAATGAGCCGTCCCCGCGTAGAATTGTCCGTCTAACGACCTCAGGTTTTCCGCAAGATCCCTCGTCTACAGGGCAGTAAATGCTAGAAAACAAACGGAATTGGCAGACGGGCCTGTAAGTCGTATCCGTGATTGAGATTCGGGACGAAAAACTGTCTACTAGATTGGGCGAGCCGGTTTCACCCTTTAGAAATGGGACGGCAGATTGACGACAGGGGAAGCGAAGCGCCGTTTAACGGAAAGGACAACGACTCGATCATTTAGCTTGAGGCCTCCAATCTTTCCCGCGCCCGTCCTCCTTCTGAAAAGTGCCGCAAGAAACCGAAAAGAGAGATGGCCGTGGCGGCAACCAGCACTGCTCCAAGTGCTGTTAACAGAGTCTTTCGTCTGCCTGATTGGTAGGCGATGGAAGCCGCCAGAACGAGGGGAATGGTTGCCGAAGAAGTGATAAACGCGCGGTTGAGAAATACGGGCGAAGCACCCGGGCATAGATCAATGGACGTAAGGCTCTCCGGCGCAAGATGTGGGTTGAAGGAGTTAACTTGCGGGCGGGGAGCCTTCTTTGTAACAGCTAAAAAAGAGCTTGATGCAGCATCCGGAATAGAAACGCTTATGGTCATGTGGAGGGTAGCTCTCCACAGGCGCCTGAGTTTGAATCCGAGCAAGCAAAAGAGGTTATTATAACGGCCTAACCCACACACATTCAGGGAAAATTACAAAACGAAAAAACTAGCTCAAGTCTTCCAGAGACAAGCTCTTAGCTTCGGCATCAAAAACTAACATGCTCAAACGTCCGTTATTTGCCCACGGTTCGGTAGATGCCTCATTCTCGCCAGGAGACTAAAGCTCGGTCGTGTCGCCCACACTGAAATAGGTGCAGTCGGCGTGATGGAAGACCAGTGCGCTTACGCTTGCTTCAGGATCCATCATCATGCCTTCTGTCAATTCCACGCCTATCTCTTCTGGCCGCAACAGTTTCCATATTCCTGCTTGGTCGTCCAAGTTTGGGCATGCCGGGTAGCCAAAACTGTACCTCTTGCCGCGATATCGCGATGTAAATCTTTGTGCCATCATCATTTCAGGAGGATCGGAGAAGCCCCAGTCTTCCCGAATCCGCCGGTGCAGCCATTCTGCGCAGGCTTCGGCAGATTCGATCGCCAAAGCTTGCAATCCGTGCGATTTGAAATAGTAGCCATCGTTCTTGGCTTTCTCGGAGCGGTCGCGAATCCCTTCTCCGGCGGTGACCACAAACAGCGCAACATGATCGCGCTGCCCATTTTGGGGTGGCAAGATGTAATCGCTGAGGCATAGGCAGTCGCCCTGTCTCTGTCGCGGGAAGCGGAACGTATGTAAAGGTTCGGTGGCGCCAGGCGCAAATAGATGTAGCAAGTTGCCTTGCGACTCACTTTCGAAAAATTGCCACACTGCGCGAACTTTCATGAACTCTGCAGCTTCCTTCTTGACCTCTTCCATGCTTTCGTAGAGCTCGACGGCTTTGGGATCGCGCTCAGCAAAACGATTTTCGAAATCACCGCGGAAGCCTAGGTGCCGGCCGTAAAGCATGAATGGGTTGATGTAACTCCAAATTTCGCGCAGATCTGGAACCAAACGGACTTTTCGCTCTAAAGTTGCCACGCCCGGAATAGGCAGATCTGTTCGAATGCGGTGCGATCGGGAAATAGGCGTAACTTCGGTAACCGCCACGGTCGTCGAGACGGGAATGCCTTTTTCAGAGGCAGTGTGAGCTTCCATTACAATTTCGCGCGTCGCGGGGTCCATCAACTCATTCATCAACCGTAACCCGGTCATCGCATCTTTCGCGTAGCATACAGTCCTGCCATAGCTTGGGGCGATCTTCGTTTGCGTATACTTCGCCGAGAGAGCCGCACCGCCTACCAAGAGTGGGATCTCTATCCCCGCCTCTTTCAAGTCGCTTGCGGTAATCACCATTTGCTGCGCGCTCTTCACCAACAATCCGGAAAGACCGATGGCGTCCGGCTTGTGATCGGCATAGGCTTTGATCAGCACCTCTGGCGGGACCTTAATGCCAAGATTGATTACGTCGTAGCCATTATTCTTAAAAATTATCTCAACGAGGTTTTTTCCGATGTCGTGAACGTCTCCCTTTACCGTTGCCAGCACCACTTTGCCGCGCTTGGCGGTATCCGTTTTTTCCATGAACTGCTCAAGATGACTTACCGCGGCCTTCATTGCTTCGGCAGACTGCAATACCTCTGCTACGATCAGCTCATTCGCGTTAAAAAGACGCCCTACTTCCGCCATCCCCGCCATCAGAGGGCCGTTGACGATGTCTAGAGGTGCAACGCCTTCTCCACGTTTACGTTCCAGGTCATCTATCAAACCATCGCGAGTGCCTTCTACGATGTAATTTGCCAATCGGTCATCCAGCGGCAGGTCCGCCGCGCGCACTTTTTCCTTTTTTGTTGATGTGCGAAAATGCTCTGTAATCGCCGCGATATAGTATTGATTGACCGCTGCACGTTGCTCTTTAGTTTGCTCTCGCCAATCTGATGGAACATTTCGCAGCAACGCCGCATGTGCACTATTAGAAAGCGCCACCGGAAGATCAGTCGGTGGGTGCGAGAACAGCAGGTTCTCCGCCAACCTCCGTTCGTTTTCTGGAATAGACGCAAACCGTTCCAGTTTCTCCGTATTCACAATGGCTAGATCTAATCCTGCTTTCGTGCAGTAATAAAGAAATACCGAATTCACGACTTCACGCGCCCCTGCCGGCAAGCCAAACGACACATTGGAAATTCCCAGAATCGTTCGCACGTTCGGAAGTGCTTGCTTGATTAACCGAATACCTTCTACAGTTTCAACCGCACCGCCGATGTAGTTTTCGTCGCCTGTAGCGCATGGGAAGACGAGTGGATCGAAAACGATGTCCTGCGGCCCGAGCCCGTATTTTTCGGTGAGTAGTCTGTAGCTGCGTTGCGCAATCGCCAGTTTCCTCTCGCGCGTAAAGGCCTGGGCCTGCTGAGGATCTTCGTCGATGCAGCCCACGACTACAGCCGCGCCAAATTGATGCGCAATTGGTACTACACGTTCGAATTTCTCCTCCCCATCCTCGAGATTGATGGAATTAATGATCGCCTTGCCTTGGCAATAGGTTAACGCGAGCTCGATCGCCGTAGGATCGGTGGTATCCACCATTACCGGTGCTTTCACTTTTCGAATCAGCTTTTCGTAGAACGGCGGAATGTCTCTCTTTTCGTCGCGCTCGGTGCTTTGCAAACACACGTCGACGATGTGGGCGCCACCGCGCACCTGCCTCCGCGCGATCTCGCTTGCTTCTTCCCACTTTTCCTCAGCCACGAGATTCTTAAACAAGCGCGATCCGATCACATTGGTTCGTTCACCAACGAGCAGAGGCCGGGTTTCTTCATCTGCCTCGATTGTCTCGATGCCCGAGTAAATCGCGCGATGCGCTTCTTCAGGGCGCAATCGCGGTTTTTTACCCTGCACCATCTCTGCGATCGCCCGGATATGTTGCTCGGTAGTTCCGCAACATCCGCCAATGAAATTCAGCCAGCCATGATCGACAAATTTTTCAAGCTGGGTCGCCAACGTCGTTGGTGTTTCAAGGTACTGACCTTCTTCATCTGGCAAGCCCGCATTCGGATAACAGGAGACATATTCGCCCGTCAACTGACTCAATGTCCGGATATGGTCGGTCATAAATTCGGGTCCGGTCGCGCAATTCATGCCGAACGCCAGAGGTTTGGCATGGCGAAGAGAAGCCCACATAGCCTCAACTGTTTGACCAGCCAGCATGGTGCCCATAGGTTCAATCGTCACGGACACAATGAATGGAACATCGAAGCCAATCTCTTGGGAAAGCTTTCGGATCGCAAGAATTGCTGCTTTGATGTTTCGTGTATCCTGGCAGGTCTCCACCAGCAGTAGGTCTACACCCCCTTCGACCAGGCCTTTCGCCTGGGTGTAGTACGTCCCGCGCAATTCATCGAACGTAACGCCACCCGTAACGGTAATCGCCTTAGTAGTCGGTCCCACCGCTCCCGCTACAAACCGTGGCTTTGCAGAGGTACTGAATTCATCCGCTGCTTGTCGCGCTAACTCAGCTGCTCGCTTGTTCAAGAAATGAGCGTCCGCCGCCAGCCCGTACTCTGCGAGTACAATTGGTGCACCGCCGAAACTATTCGTTTCGACAATGTCTGAACCCGCCTCGAAATATTTCCGGTGGATGTCTAACACGACGTCTGGACGGGAACGAACGAGGTTTTCGTTGCAACCTTCGAGTGAAGAACCGCCGAAGTCCTCTGCCGCAAGGTCCCGCTGTTGCAGCATCGTCCCCATAGCACCATCAAGCACAAAGATTTTCTGCGCGAGCAGCTCGCGTAGGGCTCTCGTCGATTCATTCAGATCGCGCATCCGCTGGAAAGGTCTGCTCCTTTTCGGGGTTCCCTGGTCAGATGGGGGCAACAGCAGAGAAAGCCGGGCTTTAGGTACACCCTCCATTTTACGCAGGTTTCTTGCAGGAATCGAAAGACCTTGCATTGAACTGGTATCTTATTGACGCGAATGGCGTATAGGCACAGTCAACACTGCTCTGGGGCATCGTGTTACTTCACATTCTGTTGACAAAAACTGAACCGGAAACGGGCCGGTGTAGAATCCGCGGCGGGTCTTGGACCTCTGAAAAGCGGCGCAGGCGTCACGTAACAGTTCGACAACATGAACGCCAAAGAACCTTGCCCCTTAGGCCAGTTTTGACTAGGCTGGCAAGTAGGCGAACAGTGTCTACTAAACGTACGGGTTCCAAATTGGCGGTATGTATTCTCTCGCCGCATCCTCTGGTGCTAAGTGAGTTTGAGCGGCTTTTGGCTAAACCACAGTTCAAGGTCATAGCCAAACAGCTGCAATCCACACTTGCACCCGATCTTCGTAGCCTCGAACCACCGCCGGCTGAAGTGTATGTGATTGATGCCCATGCGGCTAAGCCGGCAACCGGGGCCCTGCTAGCCAACCTTCTTGAACGTCATCCAGAAGCCCGGCTGATCGTCGTCGGCGAGCAGCACAATGAAGCTAATAGCTATTCGCTTCTACGACTTGGCGTAAAAGGCTTACTTACCTATGCCGAAGCCCGCGAACAACTTATTCGTGCTTTACCGCTCGTAGCCAGCGGCGGTTTCTGGGTGCCTCGGCAATTGCTTTCCGGCTTTGTTGATTCCATTCTCACCGGCCAGGGACGGCATCTGAAAACCGATACCGTCACCAACCTTAGCCGGCGTGAGCAGGAAGTTCTTGATTCGTTGCTGGAGAATCTTTCCAATAAAGAGATTGCTAGTAGGCTGAACATCGCTGAGCGTACCGTCAAATTTCACGTCTCCAATCTACTCAGTAAATTTGGTGTACGCCGGCGCGCCGACCTTATTCTGCTCACCTTCCAGCGCCGACTAGCGCAGGCTTAGACCCTGTCTCCAGATTATTTAGCGATGCTTGTAGCTTGCCGCTGACTTACCCCGAATATCCTGTTAGTTTTTAATAGCACTATCGCGCGTTAACTGGATCACAAGGAGAACTTCTTTTGAGTATCCTGGTTACGGGAGCCGCTGGGTACATCGGAAGCATATGTTCGGAGGTGCTCATCGGTCGCGGCATGAACGTCATCGCCCTCGATAATCTACAGGAGGGCCATCGTGGCGCCGTTCCCGGTCAGGCTCTGTTTTGCCTGGCGGACCTGGCCGTCCGGCAGCAAATCGAGGAAGTCTTTTCCCAGCAGAAGATTGACGCTGTCATGCACTTTGCCGGCGAGGCTCTCGTGGCAAAATCCGTGCGTGAGCCTAGTACTTTCTACGCAGCCAACATCGGGTGTGGCGTGAATCTTCTCGACGTTATGGTCCGCCACGGCGTAAAAAAACTTATCTTTTCCTCTACCGCTGCCACCTATGGCGAGCCGGAGACCGTTCCGATCCCGGAAAATCACCGAAAAGTACCCATCAACCCTTATGGCAAGACCAAGCTCGTCTTTGAAGAAATCCTTGCGGATTATCGCGCTTATACGGGTCTGCAGTACGTCACGCTGCGATACTTCAACGCTGCAGGCGCTAGCCATGACCGCGGCGAAGCCCATCGAGTGGAGACGCACCTCATCCCTCGCGTTCTCGATGTCGCAAGCGGCATCCTGCCGCAAGTCGATGTCTTCGGCTCGGACTATCCGACGCCGGACGGCACTTGCGTTCGTGATTACATTCACGTCCTGGATATAGCCGATTCGCACGTTCTCGCGCTGGAAGAGATCGACCGCGTCGGTGGTGAAGCTTTCAACGTTGGCAACAGCCGCGGTTATTCCATCTTGGAAGTCATTAATATGGCCGAGCGAATCACCGGCCGGAAAATTCCTCGCAAGCTAGGGCCCCGGCGGTCAGGTGATCCGGCTGTTCTTGTTGCCAGCAAAGACAAGCTGAAACGCATGTTGGGCTGGGAGACTAAACATTCTTCACTGGAAGAAATTGTGTCCAGTGCATGGACTTGGAAGCAGAAGCACCCACATGGCTATGACGACACCGCATCCGCATCTGGTAAGGGAAAAGCCCAAAAATGAAGGTTGCCACAGCAAAAACGCCAAATTATTTGTGAGTCAGAATTCAGTCGGAAAACTTGAAGCGTATAATGCACCAAAGCGCCTGCAAGCCATCTTTCCAGGTAATCTTCTTGCCTTCCTCGTAAGTTCGTCCGGCGTAGCTGATAGGCACCTCGTAAATGCGCCATTTTCTTTTGGCAATTTTTGCTGTGATTTCGGGTTCAAACCCAAAGCGATTCGACTTAAGCTGTATCCCAGATAGCACTTCGCGGCGAAAGACTTTGTAACATGTCTCCATGTCTGTGAGCTTCAAATTGGTAGAAACGTCAGAAAATAGTGTCAGCAGCTTGTTTGCAACATAGTGCCAGAAATAATGCACTCGCTGCGGCCCTCCTAGAAACCTCGAGCCGTACACTACATCCGCTCTACCGTCCAGAATTGGTTCGAGCAACTTTGCGTAATCCCGCGGGTCATATTCTAGGTCCGCATCCTGCACTAGCACGATATCGCCAGTGGACTCCGCAAAGCCGCGTCGCAGTGCGGCGCCTTTACCCTGGTTTTCGGCCTGGAAAAGGAATCGCAGCTCACCCACTTGTACCGGATCACCTCCGTCAAAGGCTGTCACCGTATTCTGATCTTTGCTTTGGTGGGCGGCCATATTTTCCAGAATCTGTCTGGTGCCGTCAGTTGAGCAGTCATCCACGAGGATTACTTCCCTGCGGAGTTTAGTTTCCAAAACTCGGCGAAGTATTTCTTCGACCGTTGATTTTTCGTTATAAACGGGAATAACGATCGAAACCTTAGGATCATCAAGAGCGGAAGTCTGGCGTCGAAGCGCGGTCATCTTGAAGCGAAGATTGTAGCGGCTCACCGTGTGCGAGTAAAGCGAACTTCTCGACGGCCAAATATGCTTCTAGACCTTTTCGCGAGTGGGTAAACCCGTTATCCTACGGACGGCAGGCGACAGGTCTTGGCCAATATCCACGCGGCTTGGCGACCTGTAAAGCGGTCATTTCCGTTCGAATTCCCAGTCTTTGGCTGCGTGATTCTCATTTGCTCTTGACGCGTGATACAGCGACGTAAATGGTGACCTTTTATATTGAGCAATTCGGTTGTCGCGCAACTCAAGCCGACGGTGCAGCCTTGGAACGCCAATTACGCGAACGCGGCTTTACTCCGGTTTCGGAAGCAACTGCCGCCGATGTCGTTGTTGTGAATACCTGCACGGTGACCGCCGCCGCCGACACCCAAGCTCGTGAAGCCATCGGAAAAATTTGCGCACAAAATCGCGCTGCCCGTGTCATCGTCACCGGATGTTACGCTCAGCGGGCGCCGGAGGAACTTGCAGCTCTTCCTGGTGTTGCCTGGGTCGTCGGTAACTCGCATAAGCCCCAAATTCCCCAACTCCTCGAGGCACTTTCCCCAATTGTTTCGCGAGGGACCTCGGATTTTAACGCCAATAGTTTTGTGCTGGCGTCTGCGCTGGAAACTGCCCCGCGATCTTTCATGCAAGAGCCGGCTCAGACCCTCATCGGAAATATCTTTGAACAAAACTCTTTCCTCGCCGCGCCCGTTCTGGGTGGAGAAGCGAATCACACGCGTCCGACTCTCAAAATTCAGGACGGCTGCAATTCTCGCTGTTCCTATTGCGTGATTCCATTTGTAAGAGGGAAGAGCCGGAGTCTTCCACCAGACAGCGTTGTGAAGGAGATTCAGTCCCTAAGTGACTCCGGCTATAGAGAAATCGTTCTCAGTGGCATTAACTTGGGCACTTATGGCCGCGATCTTTCACCTCGTGTGAAATTTGTAGACCTGCTGCGTCGCATCCTCGACGAAACTGCAATCCCGCGCCTGCGCATTAGCTCCATCGAGCCGCTAGATGTTACACGAAATCTCATCGACCTCTTCGGCGAAGATGATCGCCTGGCCCACCACTTCCACATGCCTTTGCAATCCGGTTCCGATCGCATCCTAGCCGCCATGAATCGCTGGTATCGTGCGGAGCATTACGCCCGCCGAGTGGACTTGATCCGCGAGCGTTTGCCGCACGCCAGCATTGGCGCTGATGTAATAACTGGATTTCCTGGGGAAACGGAAGATGATCACGCGGCGACACTCTTGTTCATCGAGCGCCTGGACTTCACCTACCTGCACGTTTTTTCGTTTTCAATAAGGCCCGGTACCAAAGCCGCTGCACGTTCGAATCAAGTTCCCGCTAACGTAATCAAGCGCCGCGCCAGGGAATTGCGTAGCCTCGGCGAACGCAAAGCTGCTGATTTTCGCAACTCACAAGTTGGTCGAATTCTGCACGTCGTCACTCTTCGTTCGGATGGTCAGGGTCTAGCCGTCGACCGCGTACGATCGCCGTCCACCGTGTGCACGCCCGCGCTGTCTAGCAATTATCTTCGGATTCGTGTCTCGGGCGCCTGGGATGCAAATATGTTGCTTCGTGTTCGTGTTCATGCCGGGGAAGGGAATTACCTAACTGGAGAAGCGCAATAACGCGTCAATTTTCAAAAATTACGTGCGCCAGCGCTTGGCTCGCCGTGTGAGTAATGCTCAGCGCAATATTCTTCACACCCAGTCTTTCAGCAATTTTTCCCGCTTCACCACCAAGCGATAGTGTCGGTCGCCCGCTGGTCTGCCGTACTACTTCAAGGTCTACCCAACGAACCCCAGAACGCCAGCCAGTCCCCAGCGCCTTCATGGCCGCTTCCTTTGCCGCAAATCGCCCAGCGTACCGTTCGAACTTATTCTTGAATCGATCGCAGTAGTCTCTCTCCGCCGGTGTATAGATGCGGCGCAGAAATACTTCCCCATGCCGCTGGATTGCCGCCTGAATCCGTTGAACTTCGGCAATATCTACGCCCATTCCAACAATCAAGACGCCTCCTGGGAATTCACCTAAGAGCCAACATTCCGTTTCGTAGCATACCTCCGCGGAACAACCGATGAATTAATTCGCAGCTGCGAATTCCCATACGCACTGCGATTATACTGGTACATCTATGGCCTCGGCTAAACCACCCATCGGCAACAAGTCCCTAGGCCGGACTGCTTCAGGAAGTAACTGGATCGATCGTACCGCGCTGGATATTCACATCTTACAAGTCCCTACCCTCGCTCAGTTTCCGTGGCTCGTTCACGGCTTCAGCACGCGGCCGGGTGGCGTGAGTCCGCTAGGCAGGGAAAAAGTGCTGAATCTAGGCTTCACGGATTGGGACACCCGCGAAAACGTTAACGAAAATCGCCGCCGGTTCCAAACCGTACTGGGAGCAAACGACCTTACACTTGTGCCGCTTAAGCAGCTGCATTCCGACCTCGTCCAGCTATTCAATTCCGCGCCTACGGAAACCTGCCAAGGTGACGCATCCGCCACCAACAGCAACGGCTTGCTGCTGGGAGTGCAAACCGCGGATTGCGTCCCCATTCTCCTTGTCGATAGCAAGAAGCATGCTGTCGCCGCCATACATGCTGGATGGCGCGGTACGTTGCAGCGTATCGTGACCAAGGCCGTAGGCCAAATGCAGATGCACTACGGCACGAACCCACTACATCTATTCGCCGCTCTCGGTCCGGCAATCGGCGGCTGTTGTTATGAAGTCGGCACCGAAGTGGCAACTGCCTTCCATTCGCAGTTCCCGCATGCTAGAGATTATTTCGATGAGCTGCGCACGGGAGACGAACCTAATCCGCTGCAATGGCTAAACATGATGCCGCCAGGTCATCAACCGCCACCGGAAAACGTGCTGCTCGACCTGCGCAAAGCCAATCAGGCGCAACTTCTCGATACAGGCGTACGGATGGAGAATATCTTCATCAGTGATCTCTGTACCCATTGCCGCCCAGAGTTCTTATTCAGTTATCGCAAGGAAGGGATCGAAACCGGTCGGTTGATGGCTGTGGTGGGTGTGCGTCCCGATTGCCCTTGACGGCCATGTTGTGGCAATACCAGATGATCAGATATTCCAAACTAGATCGCTAGTGACGACGTTACCGCGGGTTTCGAGGAGATCTGCAGCAACGCCAGCTGCCCGCAAGCCGCCATCACGTCTCGCCCCCGGGAATACCGCACAAACGCCGGCACACCTTTATCGTTCAAAATTCGTCGAAATTCTTCAATGTCTTCCGCCGAAGGCTCCCGATAAGGCAATTCGCCAGGGTTCCACGGAATCAAGTTCACCTTCACAGAATTAAGCGCTGATAGCAGCCGCACGACCCTTCGCGCATCCTCCGGCGCATCATTCACTCCGCCGAGCATTACATATTCGAAGGTTAAGTGCTCCCAGTTCCTCAGCGGATAGTTCCTGCACGCTTCCAACAAAACGCTCAGCGGATATTTCCGATTAATCGGCATTAACGCGTTGCGTTGCTCATCATTCGATGCATTTAGCGAGATGGCTAACTTAGGTCGCACGGTTTCTCGGCCTAACCGCGCAATCCCTGGAACAATACCACTGGTAGACAACGTCACATGTTTTGCCGAAATGCCTACACCCGCGGAATCCTGCAAGATTCGTACCGCGGCCATCACTCCCTCGAAATTCAACAAAGGCTCGCCTTGCCCCATCAGCACAATATTTGTTTGAGGAGCAAGTTGCGCCTTGTGCTCTTCGAGCGGAAGCAGTACTTGTGCCAGAATCTCTCCGGCCGTTAAATTACGAATCAGCCCGAGTTGTGCTGTTAAACAAAACCGGCAATCCACCGCGCAGCCCGCCTGGGTGGAAATGCAAATCGTCTGCCGCCCTTCGCTCGGCATATACACGGCTTCGACAGACGCCGTTCGCGTCGCTCCTTTTGCGCGTGCGTTTCCCGTCGCCAACTCCCCAAGGGGACTTTCCATCTTCGGTGGCTCCGCGCCAGAGGCCAACGTAAACAAGGACCGTACCGAGCCATCCTGCGATGCAAACCTCTGCTGTATTAAGGGCAGCGTGATGCGCGCTTGTTCAGCCAACCGCGCACGGAACGAAGCTGGCAAATTCGTAATCTGATCTACGGCAGTTTTCCGCTCCGCATATAACGCGTGATAAATCTGGTCGCCGCGATATGCTGGTTGGCCCAGTGTCACGCAAAATTCGCGCAACTCTTCTTTTGATTTCCCCAGGAGTTCCGTTGCCATCAAGCCATTTTAGCACGCAGTTTGTTTGGGCCATGGCGAGCCAACAGGCATAAATGGCGCTATAATTCTTTGGCAATCCTTTCGAAATATGCTCGGCAAACGCAGGGTTGCCCTCCGGAGGTGATCGATGGCAGGTGATGTCGCAACTAAACAACTCACTGTTACCGACTGGGTTGAGGGTCTGGCCGCCATTCCTGATCGCGACTTCACCCTGGAGAGGGTTCAGGATTATATCCGCCGGCACTCCGTTCGGCCGGAGACGCTCGACAAGTATTGCTATTTTTCCAAAGGAAATTATACGCGTAATCTCATCTTCAAGAACAACGTCTTCGAATGTATGACCATTTGTTGGGAAGTTGGCCAGGCTAGTCGCATCCACAATCATCGCGATCAAAATTGTTGGATGTCAGCGCCCATCGGACGGCTGCGCGTCCAAAATTTCCTCGTGGATGAGCGTGATTCATCTCGCGGTACGTGTCATCTCGTCCCCACTGACACTTATGAAATGGACGCGATGCATCCGGTTTACGTAAATCCTTTAGAACCTGTTCATCAGGTTCTCAACCTTCCTGAATTCAACCAACGCGCCGTCAGCATCCACGTATACTCCAAGCCTTTTGACAGTTGCGAAGTCTATCAGCGCGAGAGGGGCACTTACGCGGACGTTCCGCTCCACTATACCAGTGAATATGGCCTCCTGAATTCATCGGAAAAACTCTTGTAAGCTGGGGCCGCGCCTTTAGTACAAATAGTTGCATTCTTTTTAAAGCGATTTCCCGGCTACCTTTTTCGCCCCTTCCCATTCTCGCCTGCTCGCCACATCTAGCTTGGTTGTGTCACAATCTCTTGAACAGCGATGGAAACGCGCGACATTCAAAAGCACGTCTTTTCAAACGGCTTGGTGGTCATCACGGAAACCATGCCCCATGTCCGATCGGTCTCGGTTGGTGTATGGATCCGTACCGGGTCCCGCCGCGAAATTCCTGAAGAAAACGGACTCGCCCACTTTATAGAACACATGGTCTTTAAAGGCACTGAGCGCCGCTCGGCCGAAGAGATTGCTCGTGAGATGGATTCCGTCGGAGGCATGCTTGACGCCTTCACCTCGAAGGAACAAATTTGTTTTAATGCGAAAGTCCTCGATGAGCATTTGCCAATCGCTTTCGATGTCATCGCCGACATCGTCTTGAGGCCGAATTTCGATGCTGAAGATGTCAGAAAAGAACGGCAGGTGGTCCTCGAAGAAATTAAGATGGACTTGGACAATCCTGAGTATCTTCTACACGATATTTTTACCCGCGGCTTCTGGCCGGGCCATTCGCTCGGCCGGCCAATTTTAGGTACCCCAGACACTGTTAAGAAATTTAACCGTGAGGTACTGCGCAGGCGCTTCCAAAACTGGTTCGCCCCCGATCATCTGGTCATCACCGCCGCCGGAAACGTCACCCATCAACAGGTTTTGGAGCTTGTTCAACGCCAATTTGGCAACCTAAAGCCAGCCGGCCCGCATGGGAAGCATGTCGCTCCTGAAGCCCGTGCGCCTATCCATCTCGAAAGCAAGCGCGATCTCGAACAGGTCCATCTCTGCGTTGGCGTGCCATCCGTTCCTTTGGGTCATCATGACCGGTATGGCGTTGCCGTCTTAAACAATCTCCTGGGTGGCGGCATGTCCTCACGACTCTTTCAGAATATTCGTGAGAAGCAAGGCTTGGCTTACGCAGTTTTCAGCGAGCTCACCCCTTACTCCGATGCTGGAATGCTGACGGTCTATGCCGGTACCGCCAAGGAAGCCGTTGGCCAGGTTATCGACCTAGTAGTACAGGAATTTCGCACTATGAAGGAATCGCCGGTTACGGAAGAAGAGCTACTCCGCGCTAAAAACCATCTCAAAGGCTCGCTGATGCTCTCGCTAGAGTCCACCAGCTCCCGCATGTCTAATCTAGCCCGTCAGGAACTCTACTTCGGCCGGTTTTATTCGCTCGATGAAATCCTCGCTTCCATCGAAGCCGTGACCCGCGAGGAGCTGCAATCCCTCGCACAACAATATTTTCGCACTGAACAGGTCGCTGCCACTGTCCTCGGCCCCCTCAATGGATTCACTCTCGACCGCTCCCGCCTAACCTGTTAGTTGACCTCACTGATTCCCATCGGAAGAATACAATTATTCTTTCCGCGTTGACGTCGCGATGCCACTCTGCCATGATGCTCGAAATTTGTTTCGCCGTATGTTTGCCGGGTAGTACGGGAGAATAAAGATCGGCTTGCGGGTATCCATCCTAGCGTCCGGCAGCTCGGGCAACATTACCTTACTCGAGACCGAGCGCACCCGCCTCCTCATTGACGCCGGGCTCGGTAAGCGCGAAACCCTCGCCCGCCTCGCAGCCATCGAAACGACCATTGATCGCCTTGACGGCATCCTCATTACCCACGAACACGGCGACCATTGCAACGGTTTGCCGCAAATGCTGGCACTTTGGAAGGCTCCCCTCTACGTCACCGAGCCGACTATGGACGCACTCCGGCACTGTCTTCCTGAAACTTTTGGCAAGCGCATTCGTGGTGTGGAAACCATCCAGGTAGGTCAGCGCTTTACCGTTGGCGATATTGATGTTCACGCTTTCGCGATTCCCCACGATGCGGCCGATCCCATCGGCTTTACGTTTCGTTGCAACGGCGCCAAAATGGCCCTCGTCACCGATCTTGGCTACCTGCCAGAGCTTGTTAAAGTGCATCTTCGTGATGCTGATTGCTTGCTTCTTGAATCCAATCATGACTTGGACATGTTGAAAGTGGGACCGTACCCGTGGCTCGTCAAGCAGCGCGTGCTGAGCCGCACCGGCCATCTTTCCAATCATGCGGTCAGCGAATATCTTTGCGATCCCGATGGCTTTGACGGGCACGCGCGTTACCTGGTCCTGGCGCACATTTCCCAGGAGAACAACAATCCGGATCTCGTTCACCTCTCCGCTCAAGAAGCTCTCAACCGTCGACCTGCCGAAGTTGCCTTTCTCGGCCAACTCCTCATTGCTTCTCAGCATGTTCCGCTCAAACCGCTCCAACTTTAACTCGCTCTATCCTGCTTGAATCGTCTGACTGCGATGGAACAGAACAGGAGTTTTTATGGGAAGGACGGAGCATATGTACACGATTCAAATTTTAGCGTCGGTAAAACAACTTGATCCTACTTGCGAGTAGGTATTTTCCCCGGCGGTGAACTGTTGGGCGAAGTGGGGGATTTCACGGATTCCGCATTTCGTGCCACTTCCAGAAGTTTCGGTGTTACATGAAATACTAAACGCACTGACTTTGTTTCCCCACGGTCAACCTGCGATACATCCATACTTCTTAGTAGCTCCAGGTAGGCTTCCCGCGTCCTTGTATCAAGTTGCTCCCGCATCTTTGCGCTGTTAAGTCCCGCCTGGGCCACTAGGATTACACCGTTGAGCAGATCCGTAAGCTGCTGCACGATAGATCCGGCATTACATTCGCCTTCAGCGACCATGCGCAATCGGTCATTCTCAGGCTTGCCGGCAACAGTGATCCATTGCAGTTGTTTGACCAAGGCCGAAACCTCCGGAAAACGCATTCCCGCGGTCGCGCGCTCTGCCAGAGAGCGGCTAGTCGATGGTGCAGTTCGCGATACACTTGTTGATGCATCTTGCCGAATCACAGCAAAAATTGGAGTTCCGGCCAATCGTAAGAAACGTGTTTGCCATTCCGCTGTGTCTGAATTCCGTGGATTCTGCCCCGGAAATGCGCTCAGATCTTGAGCATCCGTCAATGCGATGCGATCGTTGCTGAGAAAGACAAAAGATATTCGCCGTGAATAAGAGCCTATAGGAACCGAAAATATTTGCTTCCCGGATCGTTTTTCCATCCTCCCCAGCTTTGACGCATAGGCTTCAATCTTGTTCCGGTCGAATCGCCCTTCTGCTACTGCAAAGTGCTCCGATTCAGCCGCATGTGTTTTTGTCGCGATCGCGAAACGGTCCAGATCTTTTTCATAGTCAAAGTTGGTCTCGCGCAGAAATTGTTTATAGTCCGCGTCTATTCCCAACTGGGGAGCCCAGGCGACGACTTCTGCGAAGAATGGTGCCTGTCGTAGCTCCCGCAGATTGACGAAGACTGCAGCGTTAGCATCCGACGGCATGAGCCCGAGCACGTTGCCAAGGGATGGATTGTTCAGCTCGCACCATTTTTGGAGTCCATAAAAGCTTATGGCCCCTAATATCAGTACACCTGCCGCCGCCGCGCTCAACCTTCGTTTACTCAATAGAGCCACCTTGCCTGGTAGTCTTTCCTTGAGAATTTTGCAAAAAGAACCGTGGGTGTCCCGAAGAAGATTGTGTCATCCCAGCCCGGTCGTGGGTTAAATAATTCGATGGTTGCAGCCCGGGCCCTCCTATCCTTACGTATACTGTGTAACTTACGGGCGATGTCTAGCATCTAAGGAATTGTGCAGATGTGTGTTCAGTAGCGGGTTAACGCTGTAGCTATCGCTTTTCCGGATTATCCACAGCGCTGGCCACGCACGTGCTCGAACCCCTTGCAATTTCCTTGCCTCGTCTGCTATTCTTACTCGGTTTGAGCAGCGCTGGCGTAGCTCAGCTGGTAGAGCATCTGATTTGTAATCAGAGGGTCGGGGGTTCAAATCCCTCCGCCAGCTCCACCAGAAAATTGAGGGGGTTGACCGCTTCGCGGTCACACGTGAAGCGAGCGGAGCAAATCCTGGCACGAAAATTGAACGGGCTGGTGTCTCTTGACACGAGTCCTTTTTGTGTTTTCGTTGGCCGACCGAATCGGAAATCGGCGATCAATTTATGATCGTAACGCTTTTGTTGGCATTGGTTGGCAGAAACTATTCGCGGGACTAATTTCTCGTCGATTGGTTTGCGGGGTGTTTTTACATCCCGGATGATTTTTCCGGGACGGGTGGGTGAGTGGCTAAAACCAGCAGACTGTAAATCTGCCGCTCCTTGCGGGCTACGGAGGTTCGAATCCTCCCCCGTCCACCAGTTACGCGCTTGATCGCTCTGCGGTCGGCATAAGTTGGAAATCGAAGGGCAATCGCATCAAGTGATGTTCAAACGTTAAAGATAATGTTTCGAGGCGGAAGATATGGATATCGGCCGCCGTCAAGAGAAATGCCTTGTGGGTGGGAAAAGAGTTTCGAAAAGGTTTCACGGAATAACTTTTGCTGCTTCCGGCTGCGTGGGTTTGGAGAGGACACGGGTTTGGCCTGGGTAGCTCAGATGGTAGAGCGCGTCCTTGGTAAGGACGAGGTCACCGGTTCAATCCCGGTCCCAGGCTCCAGCATTTGGCGATGCAGCGAGCCTTTGGAGCAGTCGGGCGGGGGTAACTCAACGGTAGAGTCTCACTCTTCCAAGGTGATGGTTGCGGGTTCAAATCCCGTCCCCCGCTCCATAGTTTTTGCAGTTTTATTCGGCTTTTAGGAACGCAGCAGACTCACGCAGAGGGTAAACGGATATGGCGAAGGAGAAATTCGAGCGCAGTAAGCCGCACGTGAATATTGGGACGATCGGTCACATTGACCATGGCAAGACGACGCTGACGGCAGCG
>Ga0209011_1000058_pt1 | contig 72787 bp, 72 predicted proteins | sample BlaSpr_A8_OM1_M3_FD_187986 | JGI IMG/M metagenome (GOLD analysis project Ga0209011, IMG submission 187986) | Forest soil microbial communities from Thunder Bay, Ontario, Canada - Black Spruce, Ontario site 2_A8_OM1_M3 (SPAdes) (version 2) | ecosystem: Environmental > Terrestrial > Soil > Boreal...
TGGGAATAGAGTCATAACCCGCCGGTGAAGGTCCTCGTTGTGGGCTCGGGCGCTCGGGAGCATGCGCTCGTGTGGAAATGCGTGCAGTCGGACCTGGTTGAGCGCGTCTACTGCGCTCCAGGCAACGGCGGCACCGGTGGGATGGCGCGCAACGTGGCCATTGGCGCCGCCGACGTGGTCCGTCTCGTCGATTTCGCCAAACGCGAGCGGCTCGGCCTTGTGATCCTTGGGCCAGAGGCGGCCGTTGACGCGGGCGTGGGCGACGCGCTGCGCAGCGCCGGTTTCAATGTGTTCGGTCCCAATCGCGCCGCCGGTCGCATCGAATCGAGCAAGTCGTTTGCGAAGGCACTCATGAAACGAGCCGGCATTCCGACCGCCGACTTCGAGGTCTTCACCCAGCCGGCTGCGGCGAAGGCATGGGCGAGAGAGCGTGTGGGCCGGGTCGCAGTCAAAGCCGACGGCCTGGCGCGGGGCAAAGGCGTGATCGTGTGCGCCAGCGTCATGGAGTCGGATGCCGCGATTGACGCGATGCTGGTCGAAGGCCGCTTCGGGCGCAGCAGCTCAACGATCGTGGTCGAAGAGCTCCTCTCGGGGCCCGAGCTTTCGATCATGGCGGTCACAGACGGCAAAGAGGTCGTCGCCTTGGCGCCGGCTCGCGACTACAAACGTGCGCACGAAGGCGATGCGGGCGCGAACACCGGCGGCATGGGCGCCTACTCACCACCGAAGTCGGTCGACGAAGCACTGGTCCAGGAGGTGATTGACCGCGCCATACGTCCGGCGATCGGCGAGCTTGCCGCCGGTGGCGACGAGTTCCGAGGCGTCCTCTACGCCGGAGTCATGCTCACCCCGGACGGCATCCGCATCATCGAGTTCAACGCCCGCTTCGGCGACCCGGAAGCGCAGGTCGTGTTGCCTCGCCTGCAGAGCGACTTCGTGGCGATGGCGCTGGCGGCCGCGAAGGGAACCCTGGGGGACTTCCCGGACCTGCGCTGGGGCAGCCAGGCCTGCGTCGGCGTTGTCGTCGCCTCCGCGAACTATCCGGATGACGCAACCATGCAGACTGGCTTCCAGATCCGCGGCCTGGCTGAGATGCCGCCCGGCGCGATGATCTTTCACGCCGCAACCCGATTCGAGCCCGGCAAGGGGCTCGTGACTGATGGAGGCCGCGTCCTGACCTCAACCGCACTCGGCGAAACGGTGGCGCAGGCCAGGGAAAAGGCGCTGGCCGGGGCCCGGCAGGTACGATTCCAGGGGGCTTTTTTCCGCTCCGATATCGCTGAGGAGGCGGTTTAGTGCAGCCAGTGGTCGGCGTCATCCTCGGCTCCAAGTCCGACCTGCCACTCATGGAGTCGTGCGTCAAAGTGCTCCAGGAACTAGGGCTCGAGCATGAGATCAAGATCTGCTCCGCTCACCGCAATCCGCGAGGGGTGATGGAGTGGGCATCGTCAGCTCGCGAGCGCGGGCTGAAGGTCGTCATCGCCGCGGCGGGCGGCGCGGCCCATCTGCCCGGCGTGGTCGCCGCCTGGACGGATCTGCCCGTGATCGGCGTGCCGGTGCCCACACAGCACCTGGGCGGGGTCGATTCGCTCTATTCGATAGTGCAGATGCCGGCCGGGATCCCCGTCGCCACGGTCGCCATCGGCGAGCCTGGCGCCAAGAATGCCGCGTGGCTGGCGGCCAGGATCATCGGCCTGAGCGACGAAGACGTTGAACGTCGTCACGCCGAAAAGCGCGCGGCTCTCGCCACGTAGATGGCCAAGAAGAAAGCTCGCGTCAGGCTGGTCGACACGACGTTTCGTGACGCGCAGCAATCGCTGCTCGGCGGGAACCTCAGAAGCGATGAGATCATCCCGATCGCCAAAAAGATGGACTCCATCGGTTTTGCCGCAATGGAGGCGTTTGGCGGCGCCACCTTTGAGACGCAGCTCCGCGCTCACGAAGATCCATGGGAATTCCTGCGCAAGCTGACCAAGGTCACTCCAAACACACCTATACAGGCGCTGATCCGAGGTCAGAACCTGGTCGCCAAGCGCAACTTCGCCGATGACGCCGTCGAGCTCTTCGTCAAGCACGCGGCGAAATGCGGCGTGGACGTTTTTCGAGTCTTCGACCCCCTCAACGACCTTCGCAACATGGAGTCGACCATCGCTGCTGCTCTGAAGGCCAAGAAGAGGGTCCAGGGAGCGCTCAGCTATGCCGTCTCGCCCGCGCATAACCTCGAGCTGTGGGCCTCGCTGGCGAAGGGCCTCGTCGACATGGGCTGTCATGAGGTCGTGATCAAGGACACGTCAGGCCTGCTCAGCCCTCAGGCGACATGGGAGCTGGTCACCGCGCTGAAGCAGGTGGTCAACGTGCCCATCGACATCCACTCGCACTGCTCCAGCGGCATGGCTCCCATGGCCTACATGGCGGCTGTAGAGGCAGGGGCAGAAGTTCTCGACGTGGCCATCTCGCCGCTTGCGTGGGGCACGTCGCAGCCCGCGGCTGAAAGCGTGGTGGCGGCCCTTCATGGCGGCGAGTACGACACGGGCCTGGACCTCGACAAGATGTGGGACGTCCAGCACGACGTCGAGGATCTCAAGCAGCGGCACATCGAGCACCTGAGCCCGTTCGCCGACCGTGTCGACGCGAGCATCCTCCGCTACCAGATGCCCGGCCAGATGCTGGAGGACATCCATCGCCAGCTTGGAGCGCACAAAGCAGACGCTCAGATCGCCGAGACATTGGAAGAAGCTAATCGCGTGCGGCGCGACCTTGGCTATCCGCCGCTGGTGGCGCCGATCCGGCAGATGATCGCGGCGCAGGCCGTTTACAACGTGATCGGCGGCGACCGCTATGCGACGGTGACGCAGGAGCTGAAGGACTACCTTCAGGGTCTCTACGGTAGGCCGCCGATCCCGGCGGATCCTGAGCTGCGACGGCTGGTCCTGGGCCGTGAGGAGCCGATCACGATCCGGCCGGCTGACCTCCTCGAGCCGCAGGTCGGGCTCGCACGGCAGCAGATCCGAAAGTTGGGCTACGAGCCGACTGACGATAACGTGCTCATCCACCTCATGTTTCCAGGCCTCGCGCAAGACTATTTCCGCGGCCCTGAACGAAAGGCGAGCGAAGGATCGAAACCAGAGCCGGTCGCAGCTCCGACGGCGCCGGCCCCACCGCTTTCGCCCGAGGTGGCGGAACCTGCGGACCCACCGCCTCCCGCGGTCTCGACCGCCGAGTTCGAAGTCGAGGTGGAGGGCGAGGTGTTCAAGGTGCGGGTCACAGGTGCTGGCATGACCGTCACGCCCGGCGCTGGCGGGCCCTCGGGCCCCTCGACAGCGGCGCCGCCGGCCAAGACTGGCGAAGGTACGGTGATCGCGCCCATGCAGGGCTTGATCGTCAAGCTCCCCGTGAAAGCGGGCGACAGCGTGAAGCTGGGCGACGTGGTCGCAGTGCTGGAGGCGATGAAGATGCAGAACGATATAGTCACGACAGTCGCCGGAAAAGTCAGCCACGTCTACGTCAAAGAAGGCGAGGTCGTCAGTCCCAACCAACCCCTCCTGGCCGTGGGTTGATCAAGAGCAAGCTCTTCGACAAGGTCCTCATCGCCAATCGGGGCGAGATCGCCATCCGAGTGATGCGCGCGTGTCGGGAGCTCGGCATCCCGACGGCGGCGGTTTACTCGGACGCCGACCGCAATGCAATCCACGTCCGCTACGCGGACGAAGCCCATCACATCGGCGCAGCGCCGGCTAGCGACTCCTACTTGCAGCTGGAGCGCATCGTCAAGGTTGCGCATGATTGCGGCGCGGATGCGATCCATCCGGGCTACGGGTTCCTATCCGAAAAGGCTGCCTTCCCTGAAGCATGCGAGGCCGCGGGCATCCGGTTCATAGGGCCGCCCGCGTCGGCGATGCGCGCGCTCAGCTCGAAGATCGCTTCGCGACAGCTCGCGATAGACAACGGAGTCGCGGTCACGCCAGGCAGTGGCGCCGTCGATCCGTCCGGAGCCCTGGCCGCTGCCCAGGCGATTGGCTTTCCGGTCATGGTCAAACCGTCGGGAGGCGGCGGTGGGATCGGGATGAAGGTTGTCGAATCAGAGCACGAGCTGGCGGCGGCGATCGAAAGCAGCGCCCAGGCAGCTCGGTCCGCGTTCGGCGATGCGACGGTCTACATCGAGCGCTACATTCGCAAGCCGCGGCACATCGAGATCCAGGTCATCTGCGACAGCCACGGCAACGCCATCCACCTGGGGGAGCGCGAATGCTCGATCCAGCGCAGGCATCAGAAGATCATGGAAGAAACGCCGTCGCCGGCCGTCACCGCCGACATCCGTGCGGCGATGGGCGCTGCCGCGATCCGCGTCGCCAAAGCCGCCGGCTACGTCAACGCCGGGACTGTGGAGTTCATCTTCAACGAAGGCGACTTCTACTTCCTGGAGGTCAACGCACGACTCCAGGTCGAGCATCCGATCACCGAGGCGGTGACCGGAATCGACATCGTGAAAGAGCAGATCCGCATCGCGGCGGGCCTGGAGCTGAGCTTCACACAGCAGGACGTGACCTGGACCGGGCACGCTATAGAGATGCGCATCAATGCCGAAGATCCCGTGCGCAAGTTCCTCCCCAATCCCAAGCGCATCGCGCGCTGGGTTACGCCCGCCGGCCCGGGAGTACGTGTCGATTCAGGCTTCGGCCCAGGGTCCGACGTGCCGCCGAACTACGACTCGTTGATTGCCAAGCTGATCGTTCATGGCAGCGACCGCGCTGAGGCGATCGCGCGCGCCCGTCGCGCGCTGCGAGAGTTCGTCGTGGTTGGACCCGCGACCACGATCAGCTATCACCGCGCGATCCTCGAGAACACCGATTTCCGTTCCGGCAATCTCAGCACCCGGTTCATCGAAGACCATCCGGACCTCGTCGAGCAGGCCAAGACGTTGTCAGGCGAGACGTCGCCGTTCGACTATGGACCCGATCCCCGACACGTCGCTGCGGCCGCGGCTGCGGTGGCTGCGGTGGTGAGACAGAAATAGCGAAAGATCTGGCGCAACCCGACAATGGCCGGCCGTTCGATGTCGTGTCCACGACGATTGCCGGCCGCTCCGGTCCCTTTGCCCTGCGTGAAGACGTCATCCGGTTTCCGGATGGGGCTGAGGCAATCTACTCGGTGCTGGCGAACCCCGACTCGGCTTTTGTCGTCCCGTACTTCGAAAACGGCGATACCGTCCTGGTCCGGCAGTGGCGTCATGCCTGGGAAGAGTCGTCCTGGGAGGTGCCGGCGGGAACGTTCAACGAAAACGAAGCCCCACTCGAGTGTGCGAAGCGCGAGCTGGCGGAGGAAACTGGACTCATCGCCTCGAGGTACACGTCGTTGGGCGTCGTGCACGGCGCGGCGTTCCTGACCGGCCGGGCGCACCTGTTCCTGGCCGAGTCGATCACCGAGTCGGAGCGCAACCCAGAGCGGTACGAACAGGACATGGAAGTGCATCGCCTTCCATTCACTGACGCGTTCGAGGCCGCGCTAAACGGGCAGATCGCTCATTCCGGATCGGTGACCGCGCTGAGCCGGGCAGCGCGGGCGCTAAAACTGATCTAGTTCGATTGGTTCTGCGACGGCGACGGTGAGGGCGACGGCGAGACCGGAGGCTTGACCACGATGCCGGTCTGGTTCTTCACAGCGGGTCCTAGCAGCTGGAGGTTGTACTCCGAAGCTACGTTGTGTCCGAGCACGTCGCGTAGCGCCGGAAGCACGACGAGCTTGTACTGTGCCCCCGGCCTGAGCTCCAGGCCGGTGATGGTCACAGTCCGGTTCGCATAGGTGGTAGTGGCTTCGACCTGCTTGCCCTTGGCATCCACGAGGACCACGCTGTCCGGCACTGTTCCCGGGTCTAGGTCGCTGTCGAAGGCGACCTGGATGCTGCCGGCAGCCACGACCACGCCCACGACCGCCGCTCCCTTCCCCAGGTCGCGCCGCGTGCCCAATGTCGCCTGGTCGATGAGGAGCTGCCTGGTCGTGGCGTCGCGGATGATCGTCAGGGTCTCTTCGAAGTCGGCGACGTCGAGCTTGCCTTGAGTCAGCACGATGCGGACGACGAACCTCGCGGTGTCGGGCTGCGTGCTGGTGATCTGCTGGGTGAGGACGTAGAACCGGGTGAAGTGCGGCTCGCCGCTGATGACCAGGCTCAGCCCGCCGCTCGAGTAAGCCTGCTTGCCGTTCGCGTCGAGATAGATCGCGGCCTCACCGCCCTGGCCCTTGAGCCGCGCCTGCATGAACTTGGTGAACGTCGTCGTAGCCAGTTCCATCACAGTCGGCTGTGGCGGCAGGAGCGGAGCAGAGGCCGTCCAGAGCGCGCCTCCGCGGAAGAAGGCAAAGGCGGTCCCATTGGGAGCCCACACCGGAAGGTGATAGGTCCCGTTGGCCAGCTTCGTCCCTGACGTACCGTCGGGGCGCACCTGAAAAAGGTCGCTGTCGCTGCCGATGAGGATGGCGTCCTGGCTCGACCAGCTGGCCTCGCCCGACGTAAGCGTGCTCACGTTGTTGCCCTGCGTGTCCGACACGACGAGGTGGTCGGCGCCGCCATAAAGAAGCTGCGTGCCGCTCGGTGACCATCCATAGAACGAAGCGCTCGCCTGGCCGAGCTGCGTGCTCTTTGCCGTCGCAATTTCGAGCAGGAAGAGCTTCTGGTCCTGGCGATACACCGCGTGCATGCCGTCACTTGCGATGGACAGCACGCTCACGTCGCCGGTGGTCGGAAGAGGCGCAAGCTGCATCGGTTTGTTCACTCCCTGCGCGTACAACCCGTCAGAGGTGGCCCACACAACCTTGTCTTTGGCCCAGCCGACCATTGTTGCGGCGGGCGTCACCACGACCTCCGCGGTGGTGCCTGCCGCAAAGGTGAGGATCTCGATCTTGCCGGCGCGGATGTAGGCGAGCCGGTCGCCCGCCGGCGCGATCACTGGCGACGAGGCGCCGTCAGGGGCGATGATCGTCACGTCCCCGCCCTTTGCGGGAACCACTTCGAGCGCGCCTTTCACCGTGACGAAATACACGGTCGACGAATCGGCCGACCACTGCAGAGGCGAGCTGACTCCGCCGCCCTCCGGGGCGAGCTGGCGCTCACCGGTGAGAAGCGACGTCGGGCTGGCGGGCGCGCGCGGGGTGGGTGACGGTGACGGCGTTGGAGGCGCCGGCGGCTGGGTGACGAAGGTGATCGTCCCCGCGCTTGGAAGGTGCTGACCGGTGGCCGTCGTGGCGCCCGGCCCGATCGTCACCTGGTACTGGGTGTTCGGCGCGAAGTTGCCGCTGGTCGGCTGGACGGCAAGCGTATTGATTTGCCAGGAGTACGTCACGTTGGTCGCGGGCGCGATCTGCACCGCGGCCTCAGTGGTCCGATGGTCCATCGGCTGGTTGAACTTGACGAGGATCGGCTGCTGCAGAGCGATCCCGCTGCCGCCGTCGATCGGGCTGAGGTAGGAGACGTCGCTGGACGCGCTCTGATGTGTCGTCGTGTACACGACGACCGAGGCGATCAGGAGCAGGCCCGCCGTCGCGCCGATCCACGCCATGCCCGGAGGCGCGAATGCACGCTTCCACCACGATGGCCGGCCTTCGCCCATCTCCCAGGCCTGGTGCATCAGCTGGCGGCGCAGCTCGGACTGGAAGGCGTCGTCGAGGGGCGGCTCCGGACGCACGGCAGAGCTCAGCAGCTCGCCGAGGCGGAGCAGCTCCTTGTCCTGGAGGACGTCGTCGAGCTCGGGATCGTGGCGCATGCTCATTCGACCGGCCTCAAGGCGTCAGCCTCGTCGCGGAGCCGGCTCACGCCGCGGTGGATCAAAAGCTTGACCGCGCCGGACGTCTTGCCCATCGCGACCGCTATGTCCTCGATCTTCATGTCCTCCTGGAACTTGAGCACCAGAGCCGTTTTCTGTTGGGCGGGCAGGGCTTCGACCAATCCCCAGATGCGGCGAATCTCGTCCCTGTGAGCAGCGAGGTCTTCGAGTGCCGGTCCGGCGACCGACAAGTCGTGGAAATCGTCGATTGATTGCGCCGGACGCAGCGTCCGGTAGCGATCCGCGATGGCGTTGACTGCGATCTGGTAGAGCCAGGCAGCAAAAGGACGCCCCGTGTCCTGGTATCGGGGCATGGCCTTCAGAGCCTTCATGAAGATCTCCGAAGTAACGTCTTCTGCCGCGGTTTGCTCCCTCACTCTTGAATACACGAACCTGTAGATCTGCTGAAAGTGCCGGTCGTAGAGCGCCCCGAACTGTCGGGGATCCTGCTTGGCGCGCTCAACGAGGTCTCCCTCCTCGTCGCGCAGCAGGTCGCTCACCGGCCCATCAGCCTGTGGCGTTTCAAACGGGCGCTCTCGTGAGGTGGTTACGAGCTTCGGGAGCCGTGACTCTCATATAAGCCGCCATCGATTATCAAGCCGGGCGGCCCGGCGAACCGGTTCGAGGCCACTCCCACAGCATCTTGGGCCCACAATGGTCCCAACCACCAGATCTGCTTGTGCCGTCGGCCCGTATAATCGTGCCGTCCCCCGGTGATCATTGGGAGCCGGCACTTTTCTTGATCGAGCGATACTCTCCGCCTGCGATCCGGGCGGTCTGGTCCGACCAGCACCGATTCGAGCTGTGGCTCCGCATCGAGATCCTGGCGTGCGAGGCCTGGGCCGATGTCGGACGCATCCCTGCTGCGGCCCTGCCGAAGATCCGCAAGGGGACTTTCGACGCCGCCAAGATCGCCGAGGTCGAGGCCCGCGTCGGACATGACGTGATCGCCTTTCTCACCGTCCTCAACGAATCGATCGGCCAGCCGGAGGCGCGCTACGTCCACCTTGGGATGACGAGCCAGGACCTCAACGACACGGCAATGGCGGTCCAGATCGTCGAGTCAGCGCGGATCATCGCCACCGATCTGGCCGCCGTGCGCGAAGCCGCGGCCGACCTGGCGATCCGCCACCGCCGCACGCTGATGGCCGGGCGTACCCATGGCATCGTGGCCGAGCCGATCACCTTCGGTTTCAAGGTTGCGGGCTGGGTAGCGGAGCTCGACCGGGCGCAGGAGCGGCTGGGGCGCGCGACCGAGGAGGTTGGCGTCGGGCGGGTGAGCGGCGCCGTTGGCACTCACGCCACCATCGACCCGAAGGTCGAGGAGTACGTCTGCAAAGAGATGGGTCTCCGCCCGGACACCGTTTCGACCCAGGTGGTCGCTCGAGACCGGCACGCAAGCTTCATGTCAGCGCTCGCGCTGGCGGCAGGCACGCTGGAGCGGATCGCGACCGAGATCCGTCACCTTCAGCGCAGCGAGGTCGGCGAAGCGTTCGAGCCATTCGGCAAGGAGCAGAAGGGCAGCTCGGCGATGCCCCACAAGCGCAACCCCGTCCTGACTGAGCGCGTGTGCGGCCTGGCGCGAGTTGTCCGCGGACACCTGGTGACGGCGCTAGAGAACACCGCGCTGTGGCACGAGCGAGACATCAGCCACTCTTCAGCCGAGCGCATCGTCTTTCCGGACGCATGCGCTGCCGTCGATTACATGGCGCAGGAGATGGGCAAGGTCCTCAAGGGTCTCGAAGTGCGGCCCGAGAGGATGCTGCGCAACCTTCAGTTCGGCGGCGGGGTAGTTTTTTCCGGACGAGCGCTGCTGGCGCTTGTCGACAGCGGCATGTCACGCGAGGACGCGTATCCAATCGTGCAGAAGGCCGCGATGCAGGCGATGGATGGTGTTGATGGCGCGGGATTTCGCACCACCCTGGAGCAAAACCCCGATGTCATGTCGCGGATCGGCACTAAACTCGACGAGGTGTTCGACCCATGGGCAGGTCTAGAGCACACCGACCTTGCCTTTGAGAAGCTTGGATTGGGTGTGAAGACCAGATGATCTTGCGATCCCGGGCGGAGCCCCTCGACGGATCTTCGGCGCCCATGCGGCCCATCTGCGTTGTTGCGGCCTCCGCTTCTCGCTCACGCATCAACGGATGCGCTCGCTCCGGTGCTCGGCCGCGCCTAGCATCTGGGCCACCTGGTCACCGAATCTCTCGCCGAGGTCTCCGCCCGTGATCGCAGGGCCGGCGGTCGTCAAGACCGACCTCCCGCTGAAGCTCTTTGCACGTGGCAAGGTCCGCGACACGTACGAGCTGGGTCCAGACCAGCTCCTCATGGTCGCCACCGACCGCCTCTCGGCTTTCGATCACGTTCTGCCCAACGGCATCCCCGACCGTGGCAAGGTCCTGACTCAGCTGTCCATCTTCTGGTTCTCACAGACCGACACCTTCCAGGAGAACCACCTCGTCTCGGGCATGGTCCCGGACCTTCCGGACGCGTTGAAGGATCATCGCGAGGAGCTGGCCGGACGCTTCATGATCGTCCGCAAGGCCAAGCGCATCGATTTCGAATGCGTGGTCCGCGGATACCTGGCGGGAAGCGCGTGGACGGAATATCAGGACTCGCACACGCTTGCTGGCGAGGAGATGCCACCCGGCTTGCGGCAGAGCGAGCGGCTCGCCTACCCGATCTTTTCGCCTGCGACCAAAGCCGAGAGCGGACACGACGAGAACATCAGCTTTGCTCAGCTCAAAAAGGAGCTTGGTAACGATCTCGCCACCAAGCTGCGCGACGCAAGCCTCGAGCTTTACAAGTTCGCTTCGGAGCTCGCGACACGCCGCGGCCTGATCCTCGCCGACACGAAGTTCGAGTTCGGCCAGATCGGCGACGATCTCATCTTGATTGACGAGGCGCTCACGCCCGATAGTTCTCGATACTGGGATTCCACGACCTACCAGGTGGGCGCGACGCCGGACTCGTACGACAAGCAGTTCGTCCGCGACTGGCTGACCCGCGCCGGCTGGGACAAGGAATCGGAGCCCCCGCCGCTGCCAGGAGACATCGTGGCGCAGACACGTGAGCGGTACCTCACCGCGTACCAGCGCCTGGTCGGCAAGCCCCTGTTTCCGCCCAAGCCTAGGAACGAGCCTTGATCTTGCGATCCCGGCCGGAGCCCCTCGACGGATCTTCGGCGCCCATGCGGCCCATCTGCGTTGTTGCCGCCTCCGCTCCTCGCTCACGCATCAACGGATGCGCTCGCTCCGGTGCTCGGCGTCGCCTAGCAGCTGGACCACCTGGCCACCGAATCTCTCGCCGAGGTCTCCGGCCGTGATCGCGCGCATCGTCGTGACCCCGAAGCCGGTCGTCAACGACCCGCAGGGCATTACTGTCAAGCAGGGCCTAGCGACCCTTGGCTTCCGCGAAGTCTCCGACGTGCGCATCGGCAAGTACATCGAGGTGAGCCTGGAGGCGAGCAGCGAGCATGAGGCGCGGCAGCGTGTCGAGTCGATGTGCAAGCAGCTCCTGGCCAACCACGTGATCGAGGACTACCACTTCGAGATCGAAACGGATGGTCATCGCCGCAAATGAAGTTTGGAGTCGTTGTATTCCCGGGCACGTGGTCGGATCGCGATTGCGGTTGGGTGATCGACCAGGTCCTCGGCGCCGAGCTTCAGTACCTCTGGCACAAGGACGCCGATCTCAAGGGAAGCGACTGCGTCATCCTGCCGGGCGGGTTTGCGTACGGGGACTACCTCCGCACCGGTGCGATCGCGAGGTTCGCGCCTGTGATGGAGAAGATTGAGGAGTTCGCGGATCGTGGCGGCCTCGTGTGGGGCATCTGCAACGGGTTCCAGATTCTCTGTGAGGCGGGCCTTCTCCCAGGCGCACTCATCCGAAACGCATCGCTCGAATATCGCTGCCAGTGGACAAACCTCGCAGTCGAACGCACCGACCTGCAGTTCACGTCGAAATGCACCGAGCGTGAGGTGATCCGCGTGCCCATCTCGCACGGAGAGGGAAACTACTTCGCCGACCCGGCAACACTGTCGCGCCTCGAGCAGCGGGGCCAGGTGGTCTTTCGCTACTGCGACGACACCGGGCATGTCACCAACAACGCCAACCCCAACGGATCGATGCATAACATCGCTGGCATCGTCAATGCGCGCGGCAACGTCCTCGGCATGATGCCGCACCCGGAGCGCTGCGCCGAGGCTGAGCTTGGTGGCACGGATGGGTTGAAGCTGTTCCGCTCTGTGGCGGAAAGCGCGATGAAGGTCTTGGTTTCTTGAGTCTCGATATGGTTGACGAGCGCAAGCTGCGGGAAGTGGCGCTCACCCCCGAGGAGTACCGGGTCATCGTCGAGGAGCTGAAGCGAGCGCCGAACGAGGTCGAGCTGGGCATGCTCGGCGTCCTCTGGTCTGAACACTGCTCGTACAAGAGCTCGAAGGCGCTGCTGCGGCGTCTGCCCTCCACCAGTCCTGCCGTGATCCAGGGCCCTGGCGAGAACGCCGGCGCCGTAAATATCGGCGAGGGCTGGGCGGCTGTTTTCAAGATCGAATCCCACAACCATCCCTCGGCGATCGAGCCGTACCAGGGCGCCGCCACCGGTGTGGGCGGCATCATCCGTGACGTCATCGCGATGGGCGCCCGGCCTATCGCCTTGCTCGACTCGTTGCGTTTCGGGCCGCTGCCGGCCTCCAGCCATCACGTGGAGGGGGTGGTCGCCGGCATCGGTTGGTACGGCAACTGCATCGGCATCCCGACCGTCGGCGGTGAGGTCTATTTCGACGATTGCTACGCGAACAATCCGCTCGTCAACGCGATGTGTGTAGGCCTGGTTCGCGTCGACCGCCTGATGCGCGCGCGAGCAGAGGGCACAGGCAACAGCCTGATGCTTGTCGGCGCAGACACCGGTCGCGATGGCATACACGGGGCATCGTTCGCGTCGCTGGAGCTCGACGAGACCAGCTCGGAGCGGAGACCCGCGGTGCAGGTAGGCAACCCTTTTCTCGAGAAGCTTCTGCTCGAGGCGTGTATGGACCTCGCCCAGACCGACGCTGTCGTCGCCATCCAGGATCTCGGCGCAGCCGGCCTGACGTCTTCGGTGGCCGAGTGCGCGGGACGCGTACCGGGCGCCGGCGCGCACATCGATGTGGCGCGTGTGCCGCGACGCGAGCGGGGGATGAGCCCGTACCACGTGATGCTCTCTGAATCCCAGGAGCGGATGCTCGTTGTCGTGGAGCGCGGCCGCGAGGCCGAGGTCGAGACTATCTTCGACGCCTGGGACCTCACGTCAGCGGTGATCGGCCACGTCACCGACGACGGCTATCTGACCATCGTCGACGGCTCAGTCGATGTGGCTCGGCTTCCTGTGTCGCTGCTCACCGACGGCGCGCCGCCGCGCCGTCTCGTCGGTGTTGCGTCAGAGCAGCCGCCCGGTCTCGACATCGATGCCCTTCCACCGCTGGTCGATGCCGGTGCCTCACTGCTGCGTCTATTGGCGAGCCCGAACCTCTCCAGCAGGCGGGGAATCTTCCGCCGCTACGACCAGATGGTCGGCGACGCGACGGTCATTCCGCCGGGCGGCGACGCGGCGATGCTTCGCGTCAAGGGCACGCGCCTCGGCCTTGCCGTCACCACCGACTGCAACTCGCGCTACTGCTACCTCGACCCGCACCTCGGTGCCCAGCTCGCCGTGGCCGAGGCGGCGCGCAACATAGTTGCCACCGGCGCTCACCCTCTCGCGGTGACCGACTGCTTGAACTTCGCGAACCCGGACCGGCCGGAGGTCTACTGGGAGATGGAGGAGACGGTCGCGGGGCTCGCTCATGCCTGCCGCGCACTCGACCTACCGATCGTCAGCGGCAACGTCAGCCTGTACAACGACTCCTCTGGGGAGTCGGCCATCTACCCGACACCCGTCATCGGCATGGTCGGGTTGATCCACGACTACGGAAAGCGGCTGTCCGCCGGCCTGCGCTCCGAAGGCGACTTCGTGCTCCTGATCGGATCGAGCCACAACGACCTCGGCGGCACCGAGTATTTGAAGGTTGAGCACGGCTACGTCGCGGGGCGGCCGCCCGCGCTAGACCTTGCGCGCGAGAAGGCGGTCAACCGCCTGGTGCTCGCGGCGGCAGAGAATGGACTGCTGCATTCCGCCCACGACTGCGCTGAAGGCGGGATGCTGGTCGCGCTCGCAGAATGCTGCTTGCTCGGAGGTGTCGGAGTCCGGTGTCCGGCTGTACGGCCGGAAGCACCGTTGCGGATGGACGCCGCTTTCTTCGGCGAGTCTCCGAGCCGCTACGTCGTGAGCCTGTCGTCGCGTGCGATGCCGGAGCTCCAGTCACTCGCGCGCCGTCACCACGTCGAGATCTCGCTGCTCGGTCTCGCCGGCGGAGACTCGATCGAGTTCGAAGGCCAGTTCCGGCTGTCTCTCGACGAGATTCGTCAAGCTTGGGAAGGGGGCTTGGTCTAGACACATGTGCGGGGTATTCGGGATCTGCGCGAAGCAGGGGGTCGACGTCGCCAACCTCACCTACTTCGGTCTCTTCTCGCTGCAGCATCGGGGCCAGGAGTCCGCGGGAATCGCCGTCTCGGACGGCACCAACGTGCGAGTGCATCGTGCCATGGGCCTGGTGGCGCAGGTGTTCTCACCGGCCCAGATAAAGGACATGGGCGAGGGCTCGATCCTGGCCCTCGGCCACACTCGCTACTCGACGACCGGCTCCAGCAGAGCCGAGAATGCACACCCTCTTCCCTTTCACCACCCGACGCTCGGACCGGGCGCGATCGCTCACAACGGCAACCTGCTGAACGCCGAAGCGCTGCGGATCCAGCTGACGGAGGAGGGCGCCACTTTCGACACCGAGCTCGACACCGAGGTCATGGCCCGCCTGATCGAACACACACACGGGCGCACATGGGAAGACGTGATCCGGCGAACGTTCGCACGGGTGGTCGGGGCTTACTCGTGCGGCATCATCACTCCGAACCAGCTCATCGCGCTGCGCGATCCATATGGGTTCCGTCCGCTGTGCATCGGGTTCATCCCGCTGCCCGGACAGCCTGCACACGTCATCGCCTCTGAAACGTGCGCGCTCGACACCGTCAACGCGAACTTCGTGCGTGAGGTCCAGCCTGGCGAGATGGTGGTGATGGACGAGCACGGCGTTCACAGCGTGAACTTCCAGACCTCCAACAAGCACGCTATGTGCGTATTCGAGTTCATCTACTTCGCGCGGCCCGACTCCATCCTGAAGAACTGCGAGCTCGAGGACGCCCGCATACGTATGGGCCACGAGCTTGCCAAGGAGGCTCCAGTCGAGGCCGACATGGTGATCCCGTTCCCCGACTCGGGAACGCCTGCCGCCATCGGTTATGCGGAAGCTGCCGGCATCCCGTTCCGCGAAGCCATGATGAAGAGCCGCTACATCAACCGCACGTTCATCCAGCCTGACCAATCGCTTCGCGAGGCGGGCGTGATGCTCAAGCTGAATCCGCTGCCGCGATCGATCAAGGGCAAGCGGCTCATCGCCGTGGACGACTCGATCGTTCGTGGCACAACGTCGAAGCGGATCATCGAACGCCTGCGAGCAGCCGGCGCCAGCGAGATCCACATGCGGATCTCGAGCCCGCCGATGCGCTTCCCGTGCTTCATGGGCGTCGACATCGGCTCGACCAAGGAGCTCATCGCTTCCGGGCGCACCGTGGAAGAGGTGCGCGAGCGCATCGGCGCGGACAGCCTCCAGTACCTTTCGATTCCGGGTCTGATGCGGGCCATCGGCCGTGGCACGTCGCAGGAGTTCTGCCGCGCCTGCTTCGATGGCTCATATCCCGTCCCGGTGCCCCAGCAGCTCGAGATGGACAAGATGCAGTTCGAACTTCCGATCAAGTCCGATCACGTGGCAGGTCCTCCCTCGCCCACCCTGGTGAGTTAGTGGGAGCCGAAGGCCTTTCCTACGCCGCTGCCGGCGTCGACATCGCGGCTTACGAGAGAGCGTTGGAGCGGGTCAAGCCGCTCATCGCGGCCACGCACGGCAAGGAGGTGGCCGGCGGCGTCGGGCCGTTCGCGGGGCTGTATGAGCTGCCGGGTGGCGGCCAGCTCGCGGCGAGCGCCGATGGTGTTGGAACGAAGATCAAGATTGCCATCGCGGCGGGATCGCATCGCGGCATCGGAATCGACATCGTCAACCACTGCGTGAACGACATCGCCACCGCTGGCGCACGACCGCTGTTCTTCCTCGACTACTTCGCCACGGGCCGGCTTGACCCTGAAGTTTTCACCCAGCTGATCGAAGGCATGACGCAAGCGTGCCGCGAGGCAAGTTGCGCGCTGCTGGGCGGAGAGACCGCTGAGATGCCGGGCGTGTACGCGCTCGGCGACTACGACCTCGCCGGTTTCATCGTCGGCCTCGTCGATGCCGGCAGCACGCCAGACACCGCTCGTGTCAAGGACGGCGACGTGCTGGTCGGCCTGCCGTCCAACGGCCTGCACACCAACGGCTACTCGCTGGTGCGCAAGGTGTTCGAGGACGTGCCCTTGAATCGTGTCTTTCCGGAGCTGGGCAGTCCGCTGGGTGAAGTACTGCTCGAGCCGCACAGGTCATACCTCGATGAGCTTAGACGCATCCGATGGAAAAGCGCCGCTCACATCACCGGGGGTGGCATCCTCGGCAACCTTCCCCGGTGCCTGCCCGATGGGCTTGGTGCCCGACTCGACCGCAAAGCGTGGGAGGTCCCTGCGATCTTCGAGCTCATCCGCAAACGAGGTCGCATCGCTGACGACGAGATGTACGGAACATTCAACATGGGTTTGGGCATGATCCTGGTGGTCGACGCGTCCGCAGTGCCGCCCGGCGCGACGGTGGTCGGCGAGGTGGTCCACCACTCCGGTCCAGACAGAGTGGTCATCCGCTGACCCTGAAAATCGGCGTCGCGGTATCCGGCAGGGGATCGAATCTACGCAACCTGGTCGAACACGGGTTCAACGTGGTCGCGGTGGCAACCAACCGGCCGTCCTGCGGAGGCGCTGTTTTCGCCCGCGAAACAGGCATCCCTCTCGGCGAGCTGTCGCAGAAGTCCTTCGGGTCTTCCGAAGACCGCGATGCTGCGATGGCCGACTTTTTCCTGAAACACGGAGTCGAGCTCATCGTCGACGCCGGTTACGACCGCGTTCACTCCCAGGCCTTTCTCGATGCGTTTGAGGATCGGATCATCAACGTCCACCCCTCGCTGCTGCCAGAGTTCGGAGGCGGCATGGACGCGGTTGAGCGCGCGCTCGAGAGCGGGGCCAAGGTGACCGGCGCGACAGTGCACATCGTCACCGGGAACCTTGACGCGGGCCCGATCCTGGTTCAAGAAGCGGTTCCTGTTCTCGAAAGCGATACGGTGGAGACGCTCCTGCACCGTGTGCACGAAGCCGAGTACCGCATTCTTCCGCAGGCAATCCGGCTCATGGAGGCGCGCGTTGCGCCGGGCGCGCGCAGGGCACAAATTTAGATGAGAGCACTACTCTCGGTTAGCGACAAGCAAGGCCTCGCGGGGTTCGCGCGCGGCTTGCGGCGCCTCGGCTACGAGCTGTATGCCACGGGCACCACGCTCAGGACCATTCAAGACGCAGCCATCGACGCGCGCCCTGTGACCGAGCTGACAGGTTTCCCGGAGATGATGGACGGGAGGATCAAGACACTTCATCCAGGGGTGCACGCCGGCATCCTGGCCAGGCGCGACAGGGCTGAGCACATGGAGTCGCTCAGGGAGCACGGTCTCGAAGAGATCGACCTCGTGTGCTGCAACCTCTACCCGTTCGTCGAGACGGTCACACGCCGAGGAGCGACATTCGAGGATGCGATAGAGCAGATCGACGTAGGCGGGCCGGCGATGATTCGTGCAGCCGCCAAAAATCACGAGTCAGTGATCGTGGTCGTGAGGCCCGAGCGCTACTCCGAGGTGCTGGGCGCCCTGAGCGAAGGACCGGTCGACGCGTCGATGCGCCGCCGCCTAGCCGCTGAGGCCTTCGCCCACACTTCCGCTTACGACTCCTGGATCGCGGCTTACCTGCGCGGAACCGAGACGGACGGTTTTCCGTCCGAGTTCTCAATCGCCGGCCTGCTCACGCAGCCTTTGAAATATGGCGAGAACGAGCACCAGAAAGCTGCGTTCTACCGATTCGGACCAGACCCTGGCGGCCTTGGGGGCGCGGTGCAGGTCCAGGGCAAAGAGCTCGGTTTCAACAACATCCAGGACGCATCGGCCGCCTTTCAGCTGGTGCGCGATTACGCACCGCCGGCGGCGGCGATCGTCAAGCACATGAATCCATGCGGGCTGGCGGTGGCGCAAGACCTCGCCACCGCATACCGGCTGGCCTACGAATGCGACACGGTTTCGGCCTTCGGCGGGGTCGTGGCGGTCAATCGTCCCCTCGACCGGTCGACCGCCGAACAGATAGTGCAGATCGTCACACACGTGGTGATCGCACCCGAAGTCCTCGACGAGGCCAAAGACGTGCTGGCACGCCGCAAGAACATGATCGTGCTCGTCGCCGAGCCGCCCCGGGCCGGCCTGCTTGAATTCGATATTCGCTCGGTGCCGGGAGGCTTCCTCGTCCAGGAATGGGATCGCCTCGGGTTCGACCGGTCCACTGCTGTCGTCGTCACCCGACGTGCGCCTTCCGAGGTGGAGTGGGAGCAGCTGGGATTCGCCTGGACCGCGGTCAAGCATGTGAAATCCAACGCCATTGTTCTCTTCAAAGACGGAGCCGCCGTAGGAGTCGGCGCAGGCCAGATGTCGCGCGTCGAGGCGGTGCAGATCGCGGTCAAGCGCGCCGCCGGGCGGGCCGTCGGGTCGGTGATGGCATCCGACGCGTTCTTCCCATTCGCGGACGGCCTCGAGGAAGGGATTCGGGCCGGAGTGACGGCAGCGATCCAGCCGGGCGGTTCGGTCAAGGACGCGGAAGTCGTGGCCGCGGCCGACGCCGCCGGGATCGCGATGGTCATGACCGGCCGGCGCCACTTCAAGCACTGACAAGGGAAATGGGATCTCGGTTCGGTGAGGAAGGCCGCCGGCTTTCCTATGGCGCCTACCTCAAGGTGCCCGAGCTCCTCGGTCTGCAGCAAGGTCTCAGCCAGGAACACGACGAGCTGCTCTTCATAGTCGCCCACCAGGTCTACGAGCTCTGGTTCAAGGTAGTGCTGTTCGAGCTCGAGGCGGCGCGCGACAGGATCGATGCCGACAACATCTTCTTCGCGCGCCACTACCTCCAGCGTGTTCACGTCATCGAGCGGCTGCTCGTCGAGCAGATCGAAGTCCTCGAGACGATGTCACCGCAGGACTTCCTCGCGTTCCGCTCGCAGCTGGCGCCGGCGAGCGGGTTTCAGTCGGTGCAGTTTCGCGAGATCGAGTTTCTGTCCGGTTTGAAGGACCCGAAGTACCTGGCTCGCCTCGAAGCGACTCCTGATGAGCTGACCCGGCTGCGACGGCGCCTGGACGAACCTTCCCTAGGCGACGCCTTCCACCGTCTGGTCGAGCGACGGGGATCTCCATCGCTGCTCGAGATCTTCCGGGACCGCGAGCATCACGGCGACCTGTTCGACCTGTGCGAGGCGATGCTCGACCACGACCAGTCGTTCGCGCATTGGCGCGCCCGGCACGTGCTGATGGTGGAGCGCCAGATCGGAGGCAAGACCGGGACCGGCGGCAGCAGTGGAGCGGAGTATCTGCGCACGACCCTGGGGAAGCGCTTCTACCCCGAGCTGTGGGAGGTCCGGTCGCTGCTGTGAACGACGGATTTGCCGGCGAGCGTCCGGAACATCACATGAAGAAGACGCATGTAGAGAATCCCCGCGTCACGTGCGGCACGTGCCGCATGTTCGACGGCACAGCGTGGTGCCGGCACTGGAACTTCCACACGACGGCCGAATCACCGCCGTGCCGGTTCTATAAGAAGAAGGAGAGCAGCACGTAACCAGCCGGTCAGTGCGGCGTTGCAACTCCCGGTGAGGGCTCCCATGCATATCGCGTCGATTGTGCTGTTGATTTCTGTCGTGGCATGCGGCGGCACGAGCGCTCCGCGCGCCTACGTGCCGCCATCGGCGTCGGCCGGCGTCACGGCATCGCCCACACCTCTCGCCTCGCCGTCTGCCATGGACTCGCCTGCCGCCCCACCAAGTGGGGTCCCGACCATCTCGCCGATCACCGCCGCAATGCCTCCGCCCTCCTTGACATGCTCGCGCCAATATCAGCCCGGACATTTATTGGTGGCTGCGTTGCTCTTTTCACAGGGATACGGTTCGCTCGCAATCCTCGACGTCTCCGACCCTCTTGCGCCAATCCTGTTGTGCACGGTGAACAATTCGCCTTACCCCCTCCAGCCCATCCAGTGGTTGTCTCGGAGCGAGTTCTTGCTGGTCCTCAGCCAGCCGAACCGACTCCTTGATGTGGACATCTCACGACAGTCCATCACCACCGCTCGTGAGCTGAATGGCAATGTGTTTGAGGCCAGGTTGAGCCCGGACCGGGCCTGGTTGGCAACGATGGAGTCACAGGCTGACGGAAGCAGGCTTGCGCGACTTTACGGCCGCGCCGGCGAGCGGACGCTGGCCTCTTACCCGATCATCGGTGGGCACGGCGGCACTATCTACGGCTTTGGTGGACCCACCATCGGGTTTTCTCCGGATGGATCGCTGGTTCTGGCGGTCGACTGGGGGGCGACTGCTTCGAACTCAACAGTCCCGGCTCTTCAGGTCTTCGACCTCCAGGGTTTGCAGATCGTCTCTGCGGCTGGTGGTCTCTGGGGTGACTGGGTCAACGGGTCTCTCTATTACTCGGAGGGCACCCAGAAGGTCTACAAGTGGGTACGTGGGGCCGCTCCCGTCGCGGTGCTGCAGTCAAGCTGGTGGCAGCCGACAACGTCGCCAGACGGCCGGACGATTGCCTACTTGACGAACCCAGGCTACAGATTCACTCTCGACGTTCTAGACGTCGGGTCGGGGACCGCAAAGAGCCTGAAGGCCACAGGGCAGCGCATCTATCCGCTATTTGTGACCCCGAATTTGGTCTGGGCGAGCGAGCTGAACGTTTGCGACAACTGCTACGGCGGGGTGATGCCGACAGGCAAAGTCTTCGCCTACGACCTGTCGACTGGCGCCGAGAGTGAGGTGCGGTTGCCGGACTTGCTGGGCCCGCTGATGGGTGCATCGCTTTCCGGCGGAGCGTGATCGCGTCGCTAGTTGAGACGCTCCACGATCATCGCCATACCTCCACCCCACGAAATCTTCGATTTCGCGGGGACCCCGGAGTCGTGCTTAGAAGTTAGTTCAGACGCTCCACGATCATCGCCATTCCTTGGCCGCCGCCGACGCACATCGTCTCCAACCCGTAGGTCTTGTTCTTCTCTCGGAGCCCGTTGAGCAGCGTGCACAGGATCCGGGCCCCGGTCATCCCGAACGGATGGCCCAGCGCGATCGCGCCGCCGTGCGGGTTGAGCTTGTCGCTGAATGGGTCGACCCCTAGCGCGCGCGCTGAGGGGATGACCTGAGCGGCGAACGCCTCGTTGATCTCGACTATGTCGATGTCGTCGATGTTCATCTTGGCGCGCTTCAAGGCTTGCCTGGAGGCGTCGATCGGGCCAAGGCCCATGAACTCGGGTTCGAGCGCCGAGAGCCCCGTCGAGATGATCCGCGCGATCGGCTTGAGGCCTAGCTCTTTCGCCTTGCGATCCGACATCACGACGACCGCGGCAGCACCGTCGTTGAGCGGGCATGCGTTGCCGGCCGTCACCGTGCCGTCCTCCCGGAAAGCCGGTTTCAGCGTCGCGAGCACTTCCACCGTCGTACCCGGTCGCGGGCCATCGTCCTTGGTGAACATGGCGCCGCTGGGTAGTGGCACAGGGATGATCTCGCGGTCGAAGAAGCCGTTGTTTTGCGCAGCCACCGCGGCGTTCTGGCTCTTGACCGAGTAGAGGTCCTGCTCCTCACGGCTGATCTTCTCGCGCCGGGCCACGTTCTCAGCCGTCTGCCCCATGGCGATGTAGACATCCGGATATTCGTCGGTGTTTCCAGGCACCAGCCTCGGGTTGTATGTGTCAGGCGCGTCGGGGTAGCCGCTGCCGTAGCGCGAAACGCATTCGATGCCGACCGACAGGAACACGTCTCCTTCGCCGGCCTCGATCGCGTGTTTTGCCATCCGCGTGGTCATGAGCGACGAGGAGCAATAGCGGTTTACTGTGACTCCCGGGACGTCGAGGCGAGCCAGGATGGAAATGACGCGGCCGATGTTATGGCCCTGCTCGCCGCCTGGCAGGCCGCAGCCTGCGATGAGGTCTTCGATTTCACTGCGATCGAGCTCAGGAACCTTTTCGAGCACCTTCGTCACGACGTGAGCGGCGAGGTCGTCCGGCCGGACGTCGACGAGGGAACCCTTGCGTGCCCTACCGATGGGGGAGCGGCCCAGAGCGACGATCACTGCTTCAGTCATGGGCTGATTATGGCCGCCGGAGCGATCCCGCATCGCAGGTGCGGGTCATGACCTGACCAGCAATGCTTCCCGGGTAAAGAGCCGCAGCGCCGCGAGCCAGCAGATCACGCCTGCGACGACCAGGCTGGCGCTCGTGACGCCCAGCGCCGGCCAGGCGACCGTGTTGTGGACTATCGCGTCGCGCAGGACCAGCACTGCGTTGAGGATCGGAATCAAGTAGTAGACGAGGTTGGGGTTGAAATCCGGAATGAACAGGATGATCGAAGCCGGGAAGATCGTGATGAAGTACAGCGGCGTGGCGTAGGCCTGGCCCTGGCGGAAGTTCTTCGCGAGCGTGCCAAGAGCCAGCGTGAGAGAGCTGAAAGTGCCGGCCAGCAGAATCGCCAACCACACCATCACGCCGGCGGCGAGCGGAGTGAGGGTGATGCGCGAGGACGCGCCTTCAGCCCCCGGCAGCGCGATCTGGGTCAGTGCCAGCAGCATCGACCCGATGGCGGCGATCGCCGCGACCAGGCTGATCGTGCTGATCGCAAGGATCTTGCCGATCAGGATGCGGCTCCGAGGTGCCGGCGTCAGGAGCAGGCTCTCCAGGGTCTTCCTCTCTCTTTCACCGGCTGAGCTGTCGAGCGCCGCCGAGAGCCCGCCCGTGAGGACCATCGTGATCAGGATGTAAGGCAGGAAGAAGCTCAGGAACGCGTTCCCAGCCGCCTTTATCGGCGAGCTCAAGGGATGAGCCTTGATCGGCAGGGGATGCAGCACGCCCGGGTCGACACCTCGCTCCCGGAGGGCGGCCTCAGCCTTGGCGGCTTCGTACCTGCCTAGAACTGTCTGCAGGCGAGTGTCAGCGATCTGCGCGCTCTGGCGGGTAGGGTCGTAGTACTCATCGACCTGTGCAGTCTGAAACACAACGCCGATATCCACCTGCTGCCTGGCCGCGGTCGCAGGGTCGGCGACGCGCTCGAGCTTCAGGCCCGTCGCTTGGAGCAGGACGTCGAGACCGATGGGGATCTCGCCGCTGTAGCCCACCGTATAGGTCTGAGTCGCCGTTTTGGTCGCCAGCTGGGAGATGACGGTCATGATGAGCGGCGTTGCAAGTGCGGCAAGCCCAATTGCAATCAACGTGCGGCGGTCGCGCACGACCTCGCGCAGTTCTTTCTTGAAGACGATCAGCACCGAACTCATAGGACGAGCTCCAGGAACGCGTCTTCCAGGTCTCGATGCCTGCCCCTCACCTCAGCGGTCGAGCCGGTCGCGACGACGCTGCCTTCGTGCAGGATGGTGACTCTGTCGCACAGCCGCTCCGCGTCGTGCAGGACGTGCGTCGAGAAGATCACGCACCTGCCGCGTCCGCGCGACTCGACCATGAATTCTCGGATCTCCCTGGACGCGAGAACGTCCAGGTTGGAGGTTGGCTCGTCGAACATCAGCACTTCAGGGTCGTGAACGATCGCCCGGCCGATCGCTACCTTCTGCTTCTGGCCTGAGGAGAGGCTGTCCGCGCGCTGGTTTGCGAATGACTCCATGCCCAGTCGATCGATCACCGCGCCGACCCTCTGCTTCAGCTCGCCGTCGGGAACGCCGCTGAGCTGGGCGAAATAGGTGATGTTCTCGCGCGCCGAAAGGCGCGGGTAGACGCCGATGTCGGCCGTGACGACTCCAACTCGACGGCGCACCTCTTCAGGCGCCGACAGAGTGTCGAAGCCAAGCACCTTCACGCTGCCGGACTCGGGCGCGAGCAGGGTGCAGATGACCCGGAGCGTGGTTGTCTTGCCGGCGCCGTTGGGGCCGAGCAGTCCGAAGATCTCGCCGGCATTGGCCTCGAGCGAGATGCCGCGCAGCACCTTGTTCTTGCCGAGCGTCTTCTCCAGGCGATCGACAGTGACCGCCGCCGGGCTCACTTTGTCTTGGTGGTGCGAGCCTTCGTGGCTTTCGACTTGGCGGCCGCCGGATTGGCTTTGGTCGCGACCGTCGGCTTGGCCGCCGGAGCCTTGGGCGCAGCTCTAGGTTTGGCCGTGCTCGACGCAGCCACCTCAGTCTTTGCAGGCGCCGTTTCAGCTGCCGGCGCCTCAACGCTCGCCACCCCCATCGTGCTGGAAAGCGTCCGGTGGCACGTCTCGCACGTCACCACAGTGCGGACGAATGTGCCGAGCTGATGCTCCTCGCGTCGAAGGTTGCGCGGGCGGCCGCAGAAGGAGCACATTGCGACCTCCGTCGTGACCGTCACGTGCCCTGGTCTTTTGTTCATGCCTGACTAAGGTAAACTTTCGCGAGCGTACGAGGTTCCAGTCGGGTTCCTTTAAGTCTGGTCCTGCGAGACCGGGAAGGAGGTTTTTTGATGGCAATCGGCAGCCGTCTACGGCACGTGATCGAGAGCCAGCAGTTCTCGCGCACGTTGCTCGAAGACCTCTTCTCCCGGTCGGATGAGATCAAGCGCGAACCCCACCGCTTCATGGGGCGTCTCAACGGCCAGGTCATGGCCGCCCTCTTCTACGAACCGTCGACCCGAACTCGACTGTCTTTCGAGGCGGCGATGATGCGACTCGGCGGGCAGACGATGGGCACTGACAACGCGCGTGAGTTCTCCTCCGCGGCCAAGGGCGAGACTCTCGAAGACACAATCCGCATCGTCAGCGGTTACGCCGACGTGATCGTGCTGCGGCACAACGAGGAGGGCGCCGCCAAGCGGGCCGCCGCGGTCAGCTCGGTTCCGATCATCAACGCGGGTGACGGGCCCGGGCAGCACCCCACCCAGGCGCTCCTCGACCTCTACACGATCAAGGACGAGCTCAACCGGATCGACGGCATCAGGGTGGCCATGGTCGGGGACCTCGCGAACGGCCGCACCGTCCGTTCTCTCACCTACCTGCTGAGCAAGTTCAAGGACATCAAGATCTGGTTCGTCGCGCCACCCACGGTCGGGATGCGAGACGACCTGAAAGCCCACCTCGACGAGCGCCACGTTCAATGGGTCGAAACCGAGGACATGGAGGCCGTGCTGCCCGAGGTCGATGTCGTCTACATGACGCGAATCCAGAAGGAGCGGTTCTCGGATCCTGCCGCCTACGAAGCGGTGAAGGGCATCTATCGCATCGACAAGAGCACGCTCGAGCAGATGCGCAAGTACGCAATCGTGATGCATCCGCTGCCGCGCGTCGACGAGATCGCCCCCGAGGTCGACGACGACGCTCGCGCCGCGTACTTCCGGCAGGCTCGAAACGGCCTGCACGTCCGCATGGCGCTGCTGGACCGGCTTTTGGCATGACCGCATGAGCGTCACCCAGGGCCGCCTCAAAGCGACGGTGATGGACGCCGAGCAGATCCGCCGGTCGTTGTCGCGCATCGCCCACGAGATCGTGGAGCGGAACCGAGGCACGCAGGACCTCGTGCTGGTCGGGATTCCAGCCAAGGGAGATCATCTCGCGGTTCGTCTCGCGGCCAAGCTGATGGAGCTGGAGGGCGGTCCGGTCGCAGTTGGTTCGATCGACATCAGCCAGCATCGCGATGATCGCCATCTACGCGAGCCCGCGCACCGCGCGACTTCGAACATGCCCGACGTCAAAGGCAAGGTCGTCATCCTGGTCGACGACGTCATCCACCACGGCCGCACGGCGCGCGCGGCCATGGATGCGCTGATGGACTTGGGACGTCCACGGGCAATCCAGCTGGCGGTGCTGATCGATCGCGGCCATCGCGAGCTTCCCATCCGCCCGGACTACGTCGGCAAGAACGTCCCCACGTCGGATGCCGAACGGATCGACGTACTGATCTCCGAAGAGGACGGCGTCGACCAGGCGGTGATCGTTGCCGGCTAAGAAAGTCGCAGCCCTCGTCCTCGAGGACGACCGGGCGTTTGTCGGTGTCGCCCTGGGCGCCGAGGTCGTCGGCGAGGGAGAGGTCGTCTTCAACACGGCGATGACCGGCTATCAGGAGGTGCTCACCGACCCGTCCTACGCGGGGCAGATGGTATGTATGACATACCCCTTACAGGGCAACTACGGTGTGCGCGAGGCTGACGCGGAGTCATCCCGGCCCTGGGCGCGAGCGCTCATCGTGCGCTGGGCGTGCCCGGTCCCGAGCCATCACTCGAGCGAAGGATCGCTGGACGACTACCTGAAGCGATGGAAGGTGCCGGGGATCACCGAGATCGACACCCGCGCGCTGACGCGCCACCTGCGCACGCACGGGGCGCTGCGCGCAGTGTTGACTCACGAATCCGAAGCCCCGAGCCAGGCGCGACTCGCCGAGCTGGCCGAGGCGGCGCGCCGCGTGACGCCGCTGGCGGAGCAGGACCTGGTGGCTCAGACATCTCGCACCGTGACCGAGGAATGGCTCGAAGCCCTTCCGGCAGAGCTGCGACGTGCACACCATGCCGACGGCGCCGGGCTTTCGATCGCTGTAGTCGACTACGGAGTCAAGACCAACATCCTTCGTTCATTGCGGGAACGAGGCTGTCGCGTCGTCGTGCTGCCCCACACCGCAACCTGGGCGGATGTCGAGGCCAGCGGCGCCGACGGCATGGTGCTGGCGAATGGTCCAGGGGACCCCGCGGTGCTCCAAGGGCCCGTCGAGCTCGCGCGCCAGGCCATCGGCCGCATCCCGATCTTCGGCATCTGTCTGGGCCACCAGATCATCGGCCGAGCCGCCGGCGCGACCACCTCGCGGCTTCCATTCGGACACCACGGCGCCAATCACCCGGTGAAGGACCTGGAGACGGGCCAGGTGCACATCACGAGCCAGAACCATGAGTTCCAGGTGGATGCGGCCTCGATCCCTTCCGGTGACTTCTTCGTCTCGCAGCGCAACTTGAACGACGGGTCGGTGGAGGGCCTGAGCCATCGGCGCCTGCCGGTTTTCAGCGTCCAGTACCACCCGGAGGGCTGCCCTGGACCGCAGGACAACCAGCACCTCTACGACCGGTTTGTAGAGATGGTTCGCGAGCGTCGACCGGTACTCAAGCCGGTGGGAGGAGCCGTACAGCCACCAAAGCCGCGGAAGGTGCTGATCCTCGGCTCGGGGCCGATCGTGATCGGGCAGGCCGCCGAGTTCGACTACGCCGGAACGCAGGCATGCAAGGCGCTCCGCGAAGAAGGAATCACGACAGTGCTCGTGAACTCCAACCCAGCAACCATCATGACCGACGAGGAAGTGGCGGACCGCGTCTACCTCGAGCCGTTGACGGTCGATGCGGTGGAGCGGGTGATCGCGCGGGAGCGTCCGGACGCGCTACTGCCGACGCTCGGTGGGCAGACGGGCTTGAACCTCGCGACTGAGCTCGCTGCGGCTGGTGTGCTCGACAAGTACCAGGTCCGGCTGCTCGGCGCCGGCATCGAAACGATTCGCAAAGCCGAAGATCGACAGGCCTTCAAGGACATGCTTCAGCAAATCGGGGAGCCGGTCCCAGTCTCGAGTGTGTGTGAGTCGCTCGACGAGGTGCAGAAGTTTGCCCGGGAAGTCGGCCTCCCGCTCGTCATCCGGCCCGCGTACACGCTTGGTGGAACCGGCGGCGGCTTCGTCACCAACGAGGCGGACCTGGAGCGCGTCGCGATTCGAGGGCTGAACGCTTCACCGATCCGCCAGGTCCTCATCGAGCGCTCGCTGTGGGGCTGGAAGGAGATCGAGTACGAGGTCATGCGCGACGCCGCTGATACGTGCATCACGGTCTGCAACATGGAGAACCTGGACCCGATGGGCGTGCATACCGGCGACTCCATCGTGGTGGCGCCCGCCCAGACGCTGTCCGACCGCGATCACCAGATGCTGCGCTCGTCGGCGATCCGCATCATCCGCGCCCTTGGCATCGAGGGAGGGTGCAACGTGCAGTTCGCGCTTGATCCGAAGAGCTCGACGTACTACGTGATCGAGGTCAATCCTCGCGTCAGCCGGTCATCCGCGCTGGCGTCGAAGGCCACCGGCTACCCGATCGCTCGCGTGGCGGCCAAAGTCGCGGTGGGGAGGCGGCTCGAGGAGATCCGCAACGAGGTCACAGGTCGTACTTTCGCCGCCTTCGAGCCGGCCCTGGACTACTGCGTCGTCAAGATCCCGCGTTGGCCTTTCGACAAATTCCCGTCCGGCGACCGCAGGCTCGGCACGCAGATGGCCTCCACAGGTGAGGTGATGGCAATCGAGCGAACTTTCGAGGCGGCGCTGACGAAGGCGATGCGTTCGCTCGAGCAGAAGCCGCCTGCCACGTGGGAGCTTGGTCCGGAGACAATCGATCAGCCCAACGACCGGAGGCTCTTCGCGCTGCTCAATGCTCTACGGAATGGGGCCGACCCGCAATCCCTTGCGGAGCGCAGCGGAATCGATAGGTGGTTTATCGACCGCATGGCGACCATCACGCGGCTGGAGGTCGAGGGGGACGTGCACGAGCTGCGGCGCGCCGGGTTTTCCGACGCGATGATCAGCGCGCTGCGCGGCGACCAGGTCGAAAGCGGAATGCCGACCTACAAGCTGGTGGACACGTGCGCGGCGGAGTTCGAGGCGGCGACGCCGTACTACTACTCCTGCTGGGAGGACGAGAACGAAAGCGCGGCGGTCGAAACGCGAAGTGCTCTCGTCATCGGCTCCGGCCCAATTCGCATCGGCCAGGGCATCGAGTTCGATTACTGCTCCGTCCACGCGGCCTGGTCGCTGCGCGAGGCTGGGGTTCGGGCGGTTCTGGTCAACTCCAATCCGGAAACGGTATCGACGGACTTCGACACGTCGGATCGCCTGTACTTCGACCCGCTCGATCTCGATGGCGTGCTGAATGTCGCGAAGGCTGAGCGCGTGGAGGGTGCGTTGGTGCAGTTCGGCGGCCAGACCGCAATTAATCTGGCCGAGCCGCTCAACGAGCTCGGCGTGGCGATCATAGGGTCGAGCGTCGAGGCGATCGACCTTGCCGAAGACAGGCGCGCCTTCGCCAAGGCTCTCGACGCGATAGGCATCCCGCAGCCGGTCGGAGGCACCACCACCACTGTCGAGGAGGCGGTTGGGATCGCGGAGCGGGCAGGGTACCCCGTGCTCGTCCGGCCCTCATACGTCCTCGGAGGCCGGGCGATGGAGATAGTGCGCAACCGTGAGGAGCTGCGTCGCTACATGCTCTGGGCGATCGGCGCCATGCCGCGAGGGACGGTGCTGGTCGACAAGTACCTACAGGGCATCGAGGTCGAAGTCGATGCCATCTCGGATGGCGACACCGTCGTCATCCCAGGGATCATGCAGCACGTCGAGCGCGCGGGCGTGCACTCAGGCGATTCCTACGCTGTGTACCCTGCCCAAAGCTTGGAGAAGACGGAGCTCGACCACGTGATCGATTACACGGTGAGGATCGCCCGCCACCTCCGGCTGCGCGGCCTGGTGAACGTTCAGTACGTAGTGCACCGCGGCCACGTGTACGTGCTCGAGGTCAACCCGCGCGCATCCCGCACAGTCCCGTTTCTCTCCAAGGTCACCGGAGTGCCGATGGTCAAGCTCGCCACGCGGGTGATGCTCGGCGAGAAGCTGGCAGAGATGGGTTGGGCGACGGGCCTCATCCCTCCGCGAGACCTGGTCGCCGTCAAGGCACCGGTGTTCTCGATGAACAAGCTGCCCGCGGTCGACTCGTACCTTGGCCCCGAGATGAAGTCCACCGGTGAGGCAATCGGCATCGCGAGCACGCTTAACGAGGCCCTGCGCAAGGCGTTCGCCGCGTCCGGAATGCCGATCGAGCGAGGTGGAACCGCACTCCTCACCATCGCGGATGCGGACAAGCCGGAGCTCTTTCCGATCGTCTCTCGCCTGGTTCAGATGGGGTGGTCGCTGGTGGCGACCGAGGGCACTGCGAAAGCCCTCCGGCATGCGGGCTTCTCGCCGCGAGTGGTGGCGAAGATCGGCGAGGAATCGCCGAACGTGCTCGACGTCATCACGAAGGGCGAGGTGGACCTCGTCATCAACACGATGTCGAACATCTATACCGAGCCGGAAGAGGCCGGCGGCCCTGTCTTCAAGGACGGCTTTGAGATCCGGCGCGCGGCTGTCGAGCGCCGCATCCCCTGCTTGACCTCGCTCGACACCGCTACGGCGCTGCTCGAGTCCGCCGTGGCAGCTTCGCAAGAGATGGAGGTCAGGACCATCGACGAATGGAGGCAAGGTGTCCCTGCTTGAAGCCTCCTCCCCGCTCGCGGGGAGGTCCGGCGAAGCCGGGGTGGGGGGCGGGGGCTAGTGTTCTTGCTGGAAGCGACCATTACGTCGAAGCGGGAAGTGGCGCGCGACATGTTCGTCGTTGCGATGCACGCGCCGGAGATCGCAGTCTCAGTTCGCGCGGGCGAGTTCGTCAACCTGGGCTGGTCGCCTGGGCCGCTGCTGCGCCGTCCGTTCTCGGTCTATCGCGTCAATGGAGAGCAGATCGAGGTCGTTCTCAAGGCGGTCGGCGAGGGTACCTCCAAGCTCCTGGCGATGACTCCCGGCGACCGCCTCAGCTGCCTGGGCCCCCTCGGGCATGGCTTTGACCTGAAGTCCGGCCCACGAAGTGTCGTGCTGATCAGCGGGGGCCTTGGCGTGGCGCCGATGCCGATCGCGGCCAAGGAGGCAAAGGCAGTGGGCATGCGCGTGACCTGGGTCCACGGCGCCCGGAGCAGCGTCGAGCTCTGCTCGGAATCCGAGGGAGACGATGTGATCTGGGCGACTGACGACGGCTCGAAAGGGTTCGCCGGCACAGCCGTGGCCGCGGCTCCCGACGCGGATCTCGTCCTCGCATGCGGGCCGAACCGGATGCTGTCGGCGGTCGCGGATCGCTGGCCCGAAGCCCTAGTGGCGGTCGAGACCTATATGGGCTGCGGCACAGGGGTGTGCCTCGGTTGCGCGGTCCCGCTCAGGCGCGGAGGTTATGACCGCGCATGCAAGGAAGGCCCGGTCTATCGCGCGGCCGAAATCGACTGGGCGGCATTGCCATCCCACCTCTCCTACGCCGTCAGCAGATGAGCCCCGATCTCTCAGTCGCGATTGGCGAGCTCAAGCTGCGCGGACCTGTGCTCGCGGCGTCAGGCACGTTCGGTTACGGGACTGAGGTGCCCCTGCTCGAGCGGCGCTCGCTCGGCGGCATGGTTTCGAAAGGCATCTTTCTGAGACCGCGCGAGGGCACTGCTCCCCCGCGCATCGCCGAGACGCCAAGCGGGATGCTCAACGCGATCGGGCTGCAGGGACCCGGAGTCGACGCGCTCATCCGCGATTACGCACCGAAGTGGGCGGGGTGGGATTTTCCAGTGTTCGTCAACATCAATGGCGAATCGGCGGACGAATACGGCGAGCTCGCCGCGCGACTGGACGGCGTGCCGGGAGTCGCCGGGCTCGAGATCAACATCTCATGCCCCAACGTCGAGCAGGGCGGCCTTTACTTCGGCAATGACCCACGCGCTGCCGCGGCGGTCACCGAAGCCGTGCGTAAGCGAACCCGCCTTCCCGTATGGGTGAAGCTCACACCAATGGTCAGCGACATCGGTGTCATCGCCCGCGCGGTCGAGGCGGCCGGCGCCGATGCCCTATGCGCGATCAACACGTTTGTCGGGATGTCAATCGACCTGAACGCGTACAAACCAAGGCTGAGCTTTCGTACCGGAGGTCTTTCGGGCCCTGCGATCCGGCCGCTGGCCGTACACCTGGCGCACCAGGCGGCGCGGGCGGTGAGGATCCCGGTGATTGGCATCGGAGGAATCATGCAGGCGGAGGACGCGCTCGAGTTCCTGATCGCCGGGTGCGCCGCGGTCCAGGTAGGCACCGCGACATTCGTCAACCCGCGTGCCATCGCAGAGGTGCACGACGGCATCGCTGAATTCCTTAGCACCAAGAGCATCACTTCACTCGGCGAACTACCCCGCTACCTGCCCCGGGACTAAGGAGTTGCCGAGATTCTCGACGACTGGGCTCAACTGATGGCTGGCGACAAGTCACTCGGATCGCGTGCGCTTCCCCTCTTGTGGTCGGTAACAGAAGGACGCGATGGCTTTCTGCACATTTTTGATCCGGAAACGAAGCTCTCAATGTGTGGCCTACAACTGAAGGATTTGCGTCTCGTGGATCCGTTTATTGGAACGTGGTGCGGAGCCTGCGCTGCCTTCAAACCAAAAGGAATCAATGAGCTTCACGCCGCCGCCGAACGATTCCATATGGCTACCCAGGAAGTAGTAGCTACTCTGGCGACTGAGTCTGGCGTGGTCAGCAATTCTGTGCGGATTGCAATCCAAGCGACTGCCCAGGATGTCTACGCGTTTGTCGAATTATTTGCTGAGGCTCACGTGCTAGCCACTCGAGCCTCCTCAAACCAAACTCGGCACGTCGCAAATAGACCAGGTCGCGACCTCGATGCAGACACATTCCTGGAAAAACGGATATCTCCGACTGAAATGGGCGAGCTTGTCACGCATTTCGAGCAGTCAGCTCCCTTAATGCAAGCGTCGGTCCACTACGCAGGGCGATTGATGGTGGCGTACAAGGCGATGTTCTTGCTGTTGCGCGCATTTCAGGACGCTTTGTACCGACTGTTAAACGCGTTGTTGGGCGGGAGCGGGGGAACGATGTCTGCAGCACAAGCGCCGCGTAACCGTGTCGGAGTACTGCTGAGGGCCAATCGACCGACCTACCTCCCGTGGTTTGGGGATTGGAAGGCGCGCCGAAACCAGATCAAAGAGGGGGCAACATTCCACTTGGCGCTCCCGGAGCATGACATGGGCGTCAGGTTCAACGTTATCGACCGTCGGACAGGCAACCTAAGGCAGGACTTGAGCCCGCAGCCGGTTCGGATTGCCGAGGTCGTCACTGCGCTCGAGGAATCAACCGATGTGGCGATGCTTGCGTTATCGATCAGAGGCCACGTGCCTAACTAAGACCCAAGGCACAATACAACGCGAGGTGACTCAGGTTTCGAGGTCGCCGACGTCGATAACGGCATCGCGACGTTCATTCGGGCCAAGAACTTCATGTCACGCGCCGAACTGCCCCGCTACCTGACCCGGGACCAGTTAAGGCGTTCCGGGCGACCCGCGCTTGCAAATGGTTAGACGGCTAGACGCCAATTTCGCCAAGTCGCTGCACAGTCCGATCGAGACTTGAAGAGACCTGGCAAGCAACTCGGACGTTCCAACGCTGAGCAAATTCGATCATGAGAGCGGTGTAATCGGTACCTACTGATCGGCCGCTTCTAGGCCGAGGAACCATTCCTTCGCGAATCGCTCGTTTCGTTGAACGCCGGGCAACATCAACAATGAGTCGCTTGGGATCGTCTTCCTCATCTGGATTTAAGGGAATGCGCGACACGGGAACAGCAAGGAAACGTGCGAGTCGCTCACGGTCGCTAAGAAGCCACGACTCAATTTCACGCACTGCAACTCGGAGACGCATCCGACGGTTGCGTCTGGGCAGCCAGGTCTGCACCATCTCATTAGCACAGGGAAATTCATGGTCCAAGTCGGCAACCACGACCCAATCCGCGTAGCGGGCCGCGAGGTTGAATCCGCGTATGCGCTGACGAAGACTCTGTTTTCCGCCGGCGTTGTAAATGGTTAGAGCGGTAAGGCCAACTTCGTCAAACATGCGACGCAGCACGGCATCGTCGACGATTCCCTCGACGGCACCTGAGACGTAGCGATTAAGAGCCAAACAGAGCCAACTGCTCAGCGTGAGCCGGGCGCGTGTTCGGCATCACAATGTCGCCGAGCGTCAAACCTCCTTCAAGGAGTTTTCGTACCTCGCGAATACTGCTGGCTGGCCTGACAGCTGTACCCTCTACTCCGGGAATGAGCATGAGTACTTCGTTGACCCCAATTCCGGGATCTCTAAGTAGGTCGGCTGATTGAGTACTAAGTAACATCTGGCGGCCAATCTGACGCTGGGCGCGGGCAAGCATGGATGGGATATAGCGAATGACCTCTGGATGCAGAGACAGTTCAGGTTCCTCGAGCAACAAGGGGCCTGTACCGTCGAGGGTTGCCCATAACAGTCCGAAAAGTCGCAGCGTACCGTCTGAAAACTGATCCTCTGTTTGCCAACCTGCATTTGGTCTCCAGTGGTCATAACGTCCCCGCAGATGAGGAGTCCCGCGACGGTCGCGCGCAAGTTCAAGGTCGACCAATTGGGGTACCGCAACTCGAAGCGCCGCAGCAATTCGCTTTAGACGGGACTCTTGCACTCGCTTTGGGGTAGCGGCGATCTGCTCAAGAAAGTCGCCTCCAAATGGATCGTTGACCCGACCGACCGACCGGTCTGGCTCTCGGATTAACTGGGGGATGATGTGAAGGTATTTGGTCGAGTTCAAGAAGTCTGCGACGGCTCTAAATTCTTGGTTGACGTTTACCTGTTCCAGATACGTCTGACTTAGACGGGCAGGGTCTTGCTCATCTTTGTCTTCGGGTCTAGTAAATAGAACAGTTCCATTTCGACTAACTGTCTCGGATTTGATTAAGGGGCGCTTCAGATTGTCTTGGCCAAAGCTAAGGCGGTAGCGCCAACGCTTGGTTTCCTTGTCATCACCCAATACAACTTCAAGCGCAATGTCTGGATACCGACGGGCAGTTAGAGCCCGGAGCGCTGAAACTCCTCCACGACGCGAAACGGCTGCCTGGAAGCCACCTCCGACAGCCACTATGTCGTGAAGAAAGCGAATTGAGTCGAGAAAATTCGACTTTCCAGATGCATTCGGTCCAACAAGAATCACTCTTGGGCCTAGATCGACGTCAATCCGGCCGAAGTTTCTCCAATGATGGAGAGCGTATTTCGTGATCCTTAAAGACTCTGGCAACGAACTACCGCGCCCTCTTGCCGCTTGCCCGCCAGCGTTTTAGTTCCTCAGAGGGGTTGAGGCCCCCTGGACCGAAACCAAACTCCACAAGGAATTCAGGAACTCCTCCAAATCTCGTCAAGATCACTGCGGCTTCAGCAACTTTGTCGTGTCCAGCTGCAAAGAACGAGCCGACTCGCGCATCAGACCCGCAGCCACACCAGCAGACGCCGGTCGGCAGGATCCGCTGCTTGGATGTATGCCTTGACTTCATTGCTTGAAGTATAACCAAGGAATCTCAATCGTCAATTGAAGCCCTAGCTGATTAAGTGCGAGGGCTGCGGTTATTAGCACCCGGGCCGGCGTTAGTTGCGAGGTTCGACACGTGGCTCGATTGACTCGCCTGAAAGACTTCCGGCCTGTGGACGCGGATCGCGACCACGACCGCTCCGGCGATGACCGCGCCGATCGCCATCGCTCTTGGCGCCCCGAGGCTTTGCGCAAGGTAACCGGCCTGGAGCGCACCTAGCGGGCCGACTCCGATCAGGGCTTGGGCATAAAGCGACATCACGCGACCGCGCAGGTGGTCAGGAGTCATCGTCTGAATCCGGCTGTTGGCGGCGGCTATGAACGAGATCTGGCAGTAGCCGGCGACGAAGAGCGCGAGCATGGAAAGGACGAAGACACGCGAGATGGAGAACTCGACCAGGGCGGCCACCCAGATGATGGCCATCCACAGTTGCCGTCCCGGGTCCATTCCGAATCTCGGAAAGAACGCGAGCGTCAGCGCTCCCACCAACGAACCGAAACCCATCGAGCCGAGTAGGAATCCGAAGCCCCGAGCACCTGCGTGCAGCACGCCGGCCGCAAACAACGGAATGAGCGTCAGCCGGTTCATGGCAAAGAGGGAAAAGATGGCGACGGCGACCAGCAGCATGCCGACCACCGGCTCGTGGCGTGCGTAGGAGGCCCCTTCCACGAGATGTTTCATGAATGGCAGGTCGTGTCGCTGCAGCGCGACGCTGGGCAGGTCTCGCATGAGCGAGAGCGCGACGATCGCGCCGAGATAGCTGACGGAGTTGACCAGAAAGCAGAACGGCACGCCGACCGCGGCGATCAGCACGCCCGCAATCGCCGGGCCGATCACGGCCGTGCCGTTGAAGACCGTTGAGTTCAGAGCGATCGCGTTCATGAGGTCCTGCCTACCGACCATCTCGATCACGAACGACTGACGTGCGGGCACGTCGAACAGGTTGATCGTGCCGGTAAGGAACGCCGCGACGATGACCATCCAGTACTCGGCGTGCCCGGTCGCGCTGACGGCGAAGAGCGTGAAAGACGGGACGGTGAAGAGCGCCTGGGTGGCGATCAGGATGTTTTGCTTCGGATAGCGATCCGCAACAACTCCGCCGAGCGGGCCGCCGACCAGGACGGGAAGGAACTGCACTGCAAGCACCAGCCCGACCAGGAAAGGGCTGTGCGTCAGCTGCAGCGCCAGCCAGGGCATGGCGACGCTCTGCATCCATGTCCCGGCGGTGGAGATGATCTGGCCGGTCAGATAGAGCCGGAAGTTCCTGTGGCGCAACGCGCCGAGCATTTGCGGGGAAACGACTTCCGGCACTCGTGGGATCATCGCAGGGTGAGCAAGATGCGCGAGTCGGTCGTCATCCAGGCGCCACCAGCACGAGTCTGGGCGGTCGTCCAAGAGGACGTCGAACATGCGCCACGGTGGTCGTCGAACCTGGCCAAGGTCGAGAAGCTGGACGACGGACCGCCGGGCAAGGGCACGCGGTACCGCTATCACCTCGAGCTGCCGGGAGGGCTGAAGGAGACGCTCGAAGTCGAGCAGACCGCGTACGTCAAACCGAAGCGATGCGCGGGCAAATTCATACGCGGCCCGTTGAAAGGCACCTGGTCGTACGCGTATACCGAGCAGAAGGACGGGAGCACGCGCGTCGTGTATGAGATGGACTACGAGCTGGGCGGCCTTCTTCGTTTCGCCGGGGGTCTGCTCAAAGGCCAGTATGCGGAGGGTATTCGCAAGAACATGGAGGCGCTGAAGAAGTACATCGAGTCAGGCAAGGGGCCCAAGGTAAAACAGTAGGTTGCTGGCGTACGTCTACTTTCATCGTGCCGCACCCGGCGTCGAGACTCCGCCGTACGAGGCAGCCCTGCTGCGATTCCATGCGTCGCTCGCGAGCAAGCCACCACCAGGGTTTATCAGCTCGACCACGTATCGCATCGGAAGCGGGTACGCCGACTGGTACCTGGTCGACAGTTCGGCAGCCCTCGACCTGCTCAACGAGGCTGCGGTCGACCGCGCGCGTTCCGCTCCTCATGATGCGGTGGCGCTTTTGTCCGCGGATGGTGCCGGCAAGCTGCTCATGCTGAGGTCGGGCAGCGCGCGTCCTCAACCGGGTTTCGAGATCCGGTTCTCCAAGCCGGCCGGTACGAGCTACCGGGAGCTGTACGAGCGCCTCAAGCCCTGGACCGATCGCGCCGAGGTCAGCCTGTGGCGGCGGATGATGGTGCTGGGCCCGGCGCCGGAGTTCTGCCTGGTCGCGCCTTCACAGCTGGATCTGCCTGACGAGATGCGCCCCGAAACGCTGCAGCGAGAACCGATCTAGGACTTGCGGAACGGCAGCAGCTCGAGCTGCTCGAAGCGATCCTGGACCGCGGTCCGCAGCTCGTTCGAAAGCACTTTCAACCGCTCATGCGAGCTGCCCTCGAGGTTCAGTGTCCGTACTTTGCGGAGAACAGACTGAAGCGCGTAAAGACCGACCGGCTCGTTGCTCGTGATCCGAGCCGCCGCGGCGCGGATCTCGCGCGAAAGGTCATCGTGACCGTGCGTGCGCAGCCAATTGGCAAGGCGAGCAGCGGCCACGAGCACCCGTTGGGTTTTCGGGTTCAAGCCTGGCGGAACGCCCTCCCGCCGCTGGCTTTGAAATACTGAGGGTACGGACGTGGGCCGTCTGATGGATCGGATGCGCTTGACCAGGCCCGACAGATTCGGGCTGACCATGACCAGGATGCCCGTCAGCAGCAGGAGGCCGACCACAACTCCAACCAGAGCCTCCAGCATTTTGCCTAGGGTACGCTTTGACGGAATCTCTGTCGTGATCCGATGTCACGGGTTTTTGGGGAGGAAGGGAAACGAGCAAGGCAACCCAGGTCGCGGTCATCACTGGCGCCTCGTCGGGCATAGGCGCCGCCACAGCAGTGGCGCTGGGCCGCCTAGGGTTCCAGATCGTGGTCGGCGCACGCCGATTGGATCGTCTAAAGCGAGTGGCGGGCGAGGAGGGCATTGCGATCGCCCTCGACGTCACCGACCAGAAGAGCATCAATGCATTCGTGCGCGAGGTGGCCAAGAAGTACGGCCGCATCGACGTCCTGGTCAACAACGCAGGCGGTGCTCTCGGCCTCACGCCTATTGAGAAGGCGGTCGACGAGGACTGGATCGGTATGTGGAAGGTCAACGTGCTGGGCCTTATGTGGATGACCCGCGCGTGTCTTCCGCTTTTGCGGAAGGCGAAATACGGGCACGTCGTCAACATCGGATCGATCGCCGGTTTTGAGACCTACAAGGGTGGCGCCGGTTACACGGCGGCCAAGCACGCGGTGCGGGCGATCACGCGCACGCTGCGCCTGGAGCTGAACGGGGAACCGATTCGCGTCACGGAGATCGCACCTGGGCTGGTCGAGACCGAATTCAGCATCGTGCGATTCCACGGTGACCGCAAAGCGGCCAAGGCCGTGTACGAGGGATTGAAGCCGCTGTCAGCCGAAGACGTCGCGGATTGCGTTGTCTTCGCAGTCACCCGGCCTCCTCACGTTGACATTGACGAGATCGTCGTGCGGCCGGTAGCCCAGGCGACCGCGTCTGTGGTCGCGCGGAAACCAAAGGCGACCTAGTCCCCGCGCATTCCAGGAATTGGCGCCGAATTCGTCGATGGCTGGTGGGATTACACGAATTTGGCGCCAGAAACGGCGAATTCATACTCACTCGTAGTAGGTCTGGCCGAGCTGGATCCAGCCCGGGATGGGGCAGCCGCTCGAGGTATGCGAATGCGTGCAGTGCACGCCGATCCGTGGGCCCGGGTCGATATAGAGCTTGCCGTGGATCACCAGGTGGTCTCCCTGGTGAACCGGGACATAAGCAGCGAGGCTGATGTTGTGGTCGACCTCGAGGATCTCGCCCGTCGAGGCTTTGACTTCGAATCGTTCGTGCGTCCCCGACTTCACCGGATCGTTCACGACTGTTGCGTCGAAAGTCACTTCGGCGCCGTTGGCGTTGCTGACGATGTCCTGGTGAAGGGTCTGGTCGTCTGGCACATCGCGTGCACCGGACGTGGTGCATGTTGCGACCGCGAACGAGATCGCCGCCGCAGCGAGGATTCGCCTCACTTTCCCAATGCCTGCTCCAGCGTGATGCGGCCTTCGTAAAGAGCTTTACCGAGAATGACAGCATTCGCACCCGCCGCCGCCACGCGCGCGATGTCATCGAGCGACGAGATGCCGCCCGAGTACTGCATGGGCAAACCGGACATCGCGCGAACCTTGACCAGCGCATCGAGGTCGGGTCCCGAGAGAGTGCCGTCCCTGTTGATGGACGTCACGATCACGCCGGCAAGCGGCAATCTGTCCCAGCGCCCGAGCAGTGATCCGATCAAGATCGGTTCGGTGTTGGCCCACCCGCTGACGGCCGGCTTGTCGTCGCGTAGGTCGAGGGCGGTCAGCACTCGCCCCGGATGCACCCGTGCGCATCGCTCGAGGAGACGCGGATCTCGCACCGCGGCGGTGCCCATCACCACAGCGTGGGCGCCGGCGCCGAGCCAGAAGTCCGCCGCGTCGGAGGTCCGGATTCCGCCCGCAACCTGAACCTTGAGGTCCTTCCGGCGCAGGATCGCCTCGATGGCCGTCTTGTTGTCGGCCGAGCCGCGAGCGGCGTCCAGGTCGACCACGTGGAGGTGCTCGGCTCCGGCCTCCGCAAACTCGGCAGCAATCGCGCTGGGATCGTCTGAGTAGACGGTGGGGTGCTCGTAGTCGCCCTGAACCAGGCGGACGCAGCGTCCACCGAGGATGTCGATCGCAGGAATGACCAGCACCGGGCTAATAGTCGCCGGCTTCGCCTACCTGTAGTTGGTGAACTGCAGGGGGACTGTGATGTCTTCTGCTTCGCGGAGCGCCTTGATCACGAGCTGAAGCGAGTCCTTGTCCTTGCCGACAACTCGCAGCTGGTCGCCCTGGATGCGCACCTGCACCTTTGGACTCACGTTCTGGATCCGCTTGCGAAGGTCTTTCGCAATTTCGTCGGTGATGCCTGCGTTCAGCTGGACCTCGATCTGACCTCGACCTTTCCCGATCGTTTTGGGGTCGCCGGCTTTGAAGAGCTTGATCGAGAGCTGCCTTCGTGCCGCCTTTTCGCGCAGGACTTGCAGGGCGGCTTTGGCCCGCTCTTCGCTGGCCGACTCGACGACGATCACTTCGCCTCGATGGTCGTAGGAGGTCTGGGTGTCCTTGAAGTCATAGCGTGTTCCGACCTCGCGGCGAGCCTGGTCCAGTGCGTTCGTCAGCTCTGCGGAATCGAACTCCGAGACGACGTCGAAGGAGAACTCAGCCACTGCCGGAATGCAAGATCTGGTTTAGCGCTACCACGACGGCGGCCACCGCCAGGGCGATGCCTCCGATCGACGTGAGCGCGAGAAGCGCCCCGATGCCAAACGTCCCTTCGTCGAGAGGCTCGAGGGGCGGTTTGCCGTATGGGTCAGGGCCGTAGTCCAGGTCGTAGACGCCCTCCTGGCGCGCGCGTTCGATCAGCTCATCGAGCACCGGCTTGCCACCCGGCGGGAGGGGTTTGCCGCTCAGGTTGGCGACCGCCTCCTTGAGGTTGTCACGCGTCCGGCCCAGCTCGGCCACGACCATATCGAGTGTCTCCGTGGTCGCTGGGGTTGGATGCTCGCGCCGCAGGTCCGCGATGATGCCGTAGAGGCTCACGCCGGGATTCATAACAGAACCCGGGTTCGCTGTGCATCCTCAGCCGCCCTCCTACCGTCCCGGCCTACACTTAATTCGCGATGGGAGTGGATACGAAAACCAAAGCCGGTGCGAAGAAAACCGCGACTCACCCCAACACGTGGGTCTTTTACGACGGTGCGTTCGCCCGGTACAACGACGTCAGGCTCGGCTTGATGACACACGCGCTTCACTACGGCACAGGCGTCTTCGAGGGCATTCGCGCGTACTGGAACCCGAAGGGCGAGCAGCTCTATCTGCTACAGGCTGCGGCGCACTACGACCGCATGCGCCGGTCGGCCAACGTGATGCGCATGATCCTCCCTCACTCCACCGAGGAGCTGGTCAACTTCACCCTCGACCTACTCCGGCGCAACGAGTTCAAGTCCGACGTCTACGTGCGTCCTCTTCTCTATGCGTCGAGCGAAGAGATCGGAGTTCGGCTCCACAACCTCGACCACAGCTTTTTTATCTACGCCATACCGTTCGGCAAGTACGTCGAGACGGAGGGCATCCGCTGCATGGTCAGCACGTGGCGCAGAGTGTCGGACCAGTCGTTGCCGGCGCGGGCCAAGGTGACAGGTTCGTACGCGCAAGCGGCGCTGGCCAAATCAGAGGCGGTCGAAGCCGGGTTTGACGAAGCGATAGTCCTTACCGTCGACGGTCACGTCTCCGAGGGATCCGCCGAGAACCTGTTCATGTTCAAAGACGGCACGTTCGTCACCCCTGCGGTCACCGACGACATCCTCGAAGGCGTGACGCGCACTCTGCTCATGCGCTTGATCAAAGACGAGCTCGGCATGCCGGTAGTCGAACGCAGCATCGACCGCACGGAGCTCTACACGTGCGATGAGCTGCTGCTCTGCGGCACCGGTGCACAGATCTCGCCCGTGATCGAGGTCGACCGCCGCCCCGTGGGTGACGGCAAGGTCGGCGAGTTCACCCAGGAGCTGCAGAGCATCTATTTCGGCGCGGTGCGTGGCGAGTCGCCGAAGTTCAAGGACTGGACGATCCCCGTCTATTAGCGGCCCCGCGTAAGCTCCCGGCGATGAAGGTGGTCATCGCCCCCAACACGTTCAAGGGATCGCTCTCGGCATCCGAAGCCGCGGCTGCCATTGCGCGCGGCGTGCGCGAGGCTTTCCCCGACGCAGAGGTCGTGGAGGTCCCGGTCGCCGACGGGGGTGACGGGACGGTCGAAGCCCTGGTCAGCGCCCACCGCGGCGAATACCGCACGGTCCAGGTCGAAGGACCGCTCGGGGATCCTGTGCAGGCCACCTATGGATTGATCGAGGCCGGCAGGACCGGGGTGGTGGAGCTTGCGTCAGCCAGCGGATTGACCCTGATTCCAGCCGAGCGTCGCGACCCTCGGAAGACCTCGACGTACGGGTTCGGCCAGCTGCTGGAGGCGGTTCGGGCAGCTGGGGTCCAACGGATCATCGCCGGCATCGGCGGGTCGGCGACGAATGACGGCGGCGCGGGAATGGCGCAGGCGCTCGGCTACCGGCTCCTGGATTCCGCCGGCGCAGACTTGCCGCGGGGGGGCGCGGCGCTCGCCCGCCTCGCGCGAATCGACAGCTCGGGATTCGACCCGGCGTGGCGAGCGGTGAAGGTGATGGTGGCCTGCGACGTCACCAACCCGCTGACCGGACCGCTTGGGGCGAGCGCGGTCTACGGCCCTCAGAAGGGAGCGGGCGAAGCAGCGGTTCGCGAGCTGGATGCAGCGCTGGCCAACTTCGCGGCGGTGATCGAACGCGACCTTGGGAAGCGCGTGGCGGACGTCCCCGGCGCTGGGGCGGCGGGGGGGACCGGGGCGGGGCTGATGGCGTTCCTGGACGCCACGCTCGTCCCCGGTGCGCCGCTCGTAGTCGAGGCCAGCGGCTTCGACGCCAAGCTCAAGCGTGCCGACCTCGTCATCACCGGAGAAGGGCAGGCCGACGCCCAGACCGCCTACGGCAAGGCCCCCGGCGAGGTGGCAAAGCGCGCCAAAGCGGCTAGAATCCCGGTTCTCCTGATCGCCGGAAGCAAGGGCACCGGCTGGGAGGCGTTGAGAGGTTTAGGCGTCACCGCGGTCGTGACGCTCGACGAGGAAGGTGACAATCTGCAACAGCTCATGCGAGACGCCGGCCAACTGCTGACCCGTACCGCGGCGCGGGCCTGCAAGGAGCGCGTTTGGGAATAGAAGAAAAGGACCAGCCGACGAAAGAGGGCATCGAGCCGTCGGACGTCGATCTGGTCAGGGCGTACCGCGCCGGTGACATCCATGCCTTCGAGGAGCTGCACCGTCGCTACGTTGCGTCCATCTACCGGCTGGTCCGCCGAAAGCTAGGGGACGCTCTGCTGGCCGAGGACATCGCACAGGAGACCTTCATGAAGGCGCTCCGGATGATGGATCGGGTGGATGACTCTTTTAACTTCGGCGGCTGGGTCCACACGGTCGCGCGAAACCTCTGCTTCGACGAGCTGCGGCGCCGGCAGCGCGACCTGCGGGCCGACGGCATCGAGGAGGAAGAGGGTGAGCTGCTGGCCAATCTGCCCTCCACCAGCAAGAGCTTCGACCCGGTCCTGGTCCAGGAATCGAACGAGATGCGCCGCCAGGTGTGGGCGGTCGCGCAGCGGCTGCCGGAGAAGTATCGGCTCGTGCTGACGCTTCGAGAGCTGCAGGACCTGAGCTACCGCCAGATCGCCCGCACGCTCAAGATGTCGGAAAGCGCCGTCGAGACCCTGCTGTACCGCGCCCGCTTGCGATTCAAGGAGGAGTACGTCGCCGCGGAAGGCGAGGGCGAGCTCAACCACGCGGAGGCCGTTCCGCTCCTGGCTCCCTACCTGGCCGGCAAGCTTCGCCGCAACCAGGCCGAGGCTGTCCGAAAGCACATCGCCGTATGTATTAAGTGCGCCCGGCGAATCGGGCGGCGCCGAGCGCGCAGGAGTGTTGAGACGTGAGGGTTAGTAGAGTAGGTATGCAATGGCCAAGGTAGTCATTCGCTTCTTTGACGACGAGACCCTGGAAGGCGTCGCCCGGGACCTGGATTTCGACGAGCCCGACTTCCTGGTCGAGGTCGACGACGCCGGGGGCCTGGAGAACAACGAAACGGCCTGGATTCCGCTCACGGCGGTCAAGTGGGTGGAGCTTCCGCGCGACAAGGACCTTGCCTCCGAGACTCCCACCAGGAAGGTCGCCATCCGGTTCCTCGACGGCGAGGTGCTCCGCGGCCACCTGGACGGCTCGCTCGAGCGTCATCGCTACGGCGTCGTTCTGAACCTCCATGCCGAGCAGAGCGACAGCCCGGTTCGCAAGCTCGGGATCCCCTTCTCGGCCGTGAAGGCCCTGTTCTTCATCCGTGAGTTCGACGCGCGCGGCGAGGAGGCCGGCACTGCTTCGGATGCCTATCTGGCCCGCCGGACCATGGCGCCACTGCTTGACGTGCTCGAGGAGATGGACATGCTGACCCGCCTGCATCGCGATGGGCTGCTGTCCGACCACGAGTACGCCTCGAAACGGACGCTCGTCCTGGAGAGGCTCTAGACACCAGTTCAGGTCCCCGCCCGTAACGACGACCAAGCCGGCAGGAATGGCTGTATCGATGGCCGTGGATACGACCATTTCGACCCAACTGGCTGAATCCCGGCGGGTCAGTGGCTGAGAGGTGAACGCAAACACTCCCGGCGTAGAATCTCGATCGTGGCCGAACGCAACGGTTCGCGTAATGGAAACGGCGCCGTGAAAGGATCTTTCAAGGTCAAATCCGGCCTTGCCCAGATGCTCAAGGGCGGCGTGATCATGGACGTCGTCACGCCCGAGCACGCCCGCATCGCGCAGGACGCGGGGGCCTCCGCAGTGATGGCCCTGGAGCGCGTGCCCGCCGACATCCGCAAGCAAGGCGGCGTGGCCCGCATGTCCGACCCCGACCTGATCAAGTCGATCATGGCCGCCGTCACGATCCCCGTCATGGCGAAGTGCCGGATCGGACATTTCGTTGAGGCGCAGATCCTCGAAGCCTTGGGAGTCGACTACATCGACGAGTCAGAGGTCCTGACGCCGGCCGACGAGGAGCACCACATCGATAAGCACCCGTTCAAAGTGCCGTTCGTCTGCGGCTGCCGGGATCTCGGTGAGGCGACTCGCCGGATCTTTGAAGGCGCCGCGATGATCCGCACCAAGGGCGAGGCGGGCACGGGCAACGTCGTCGAGGCGGTTCGCCACGCGCGGGCGGTCAACGCAGGTATCCGCAAGCTGCAGGGAATGAGTCGCGCTGAGCTCGCCCGCGAGGCGAAGCTGATCGGAGCGCCGCTGGAAGTTCTCGCCGAGTGCAAGCGGCTCGGGCGTCTCCCGGTCGTGAACTTCGCGGCGGGCGGCATCGCGACACCGGCGGACGCCGCCTTGATGATGCAGCTGGGGGTGGACGGGGTCTTCGTCGGGTCGGGCATCTTCAAGTCCGAGGACCCCTTGAAGCGTGCCAAGGCGATCGTGGCGGCCACCACGTACTTCGACCGGCCCAAGCTCCTGGCCGAGGTGTCCGCGGGACTGGGGAAGGCGATGGATGGTCTAGAGATCTCCGCCATCCCGAAGGAAGAGCTGCTCGCTGCCCGAGGCAGGTAGCTCCCGTCGGAGCGGGAGCATTTCTAGTCAGAAGCGCCCTGCGCGCGCCCGGCCCCTCATCGGGGTCCTCGCAATGCAGGGAGCTTTTGCCGAGCACATCCGTGCCCTGGAAAGTTCCGGCGCGCGCACACGGTTGGTACGGACGCGTGAAGACCTCGAGGGTCTCGATGGCATCGTCCTGCCAGGTGGCGAGAGCACGACCATGACGATGCTCATGGAGCGCAACGGCCTGCTCGAACCTCTTCGCGAAGCGATCTCTCACGGCCTCGCCACGTTCGCGACCTGCGCCGGGATGATCGTGCTCGCCCGCGACGTGGTGGACGGAATGGCCGGTCAATCAGGCCTGGGCCTGCTAGACATCGGCATCCGCCGCAACGGATACGGTCGCCAGGTCGACAGTTTTGAAGCCTCCCTGGACGTTAAAGGATTGAGTGGCAAGTCATTTCCAGGTGTGTTCATCCGGGCGCCGCTGGTCGAATCGACGGGAGCAGCTGAGGTGATCGCCCAGCACGACGGACACCCCGTCGCAGTCCGCCAGGGACGCATCGTCGCCCTGTGCTTCCATCCGGAGCTGACCGACGACCTGCGCCTGCATCAGCAATTCGTCCGGATGGCCGCGTCGTGAAAATTCGTGCAGCCGGACTCCTGGACCTCGCCCGGATCGAAGAGATGTACCGCTCCGCGGATATCCGCCTGAGCGCTGAGGCGCCCCCGGCGGCGAGATTGTGGTCGCTGCTCAGCTCCACGCTTTCCGCATTTCTGCCACTCTCGCAAGAGACCTTGATCTACGTGGCCGAGGACAACGGCAAGGTCGTCGGCTTCATACAGGCGTCAGGCCAGCCGCTCGGCCTCGACCTACGACGCGCGAGCGTGCTGCAGGTCCTCAACCTTCACGTGGCCGATGAGTCCGACTCCGACGAGGTGGCCCCGGCCCTCGTGGAGCATCTCTCCAACCAGGCGCTCGAACGCGGCGCGCTCCGGCTGTTCGTCCGCGTTCCAGAGCGCGACCCCCTTCTCCCCGCGTTCCGGCTGCGCGGTTTTCGCCAGTACGCGACCGAGGTTGTCGTTTACGCCGACAGGCCCGCAATGCGCTCGGAGCAATTCCCTGAAGGACTGAGGCCGGCCAGGCGTGGCGACAATCGCATGCTGTACCAGCTGTACAGGAAAGTGACGCCCAAAGAAGTGTCCCAGGTGGAAGCCCCGACCTACCGCGAGTGGAGGGCGCTGCACGGCGGCGAGTGGACCGGCAGGCTCGCGGCACGTGGCTCCGACAAGCTGGAGTACGTCGTCGACCGTATCGAGCTGGTCGGCTGGGCAAAGGTGGAAAAGAGCACCGGTGCGAGGCCCGACACGTTGAACTTCCTGGCGCTGCCCGATGGCCCGCTTCCGGGGGAGCTGGCGGACTTCGGGCTGTCGCTGCTCAAGGACTCGGAAGCACCCGCCTGGTCCAGCTTGCGCCACTACGATTCCCACATGATCGACGCCCTCCGCGGGCGTGGGTTCAGTGTGCTTCTGACGCAGCTGCTTTTAGTCAAAGAGCTTGCGGTCCGCGTACCGTTGCGCGAGAAGGGACTGGTGCCGTCTTACGGATGACCGCTGAAAAGATAATTCCCGCGATCAAGCGCGCTGCAAATTGGGACGAGGAGATCGAGCTTCTCGCCAGGGCGTTGCCGCCCGATCTTGCCCGCGCGCTGCACGAACGCACCGATCCGGGCGAGCTGCTCGAGATCGTGCTGGACCTCGGCCGTGAGCCCGAGGCTCGCGTGCCAGGACGCGAGGTGTTGCTCGACGACCATCCTGTGTCAGGTTCCGACCTCGAACATGTCGCCGACAACGTCGGCCAGTTCGGCGACGACAACCGCGCCGGCATCGAGCGTACGCTCCACCGAGTCTCGGCGATCCGCAATCGCTCGGGTCGCATCACCGGCCTGACGATGCGCGTCGGCCGTGCTGTCACCGGGACAGGCGAGATCATTCGAGACATCGTCGTCAGCGGCCAGAGCATCCTGCTGCTCGGTCGCCCGGGTATCGGTAAGACCACGATCCTGCGCGAATGCGCACGGCTGCTCGCTGATGAGCTGCGCAAGCGCGTGGTGATCGTCGACACGTCAAACGAGATCGGCGGCGACGGCGACATCCCGCACCCGGGCATCGGGCGCGCGAGGCGCATGCAGGTGAAGACGCCGCTCCTCCAGCACGCGGTGATGATCGAAGCGGTCGAAAACCACATGCCTGAGGTGATCGTCATCGACGAGATCGGCACGGAGCTCGAAGCGGCTGCCGCACGCACGATCGCCGAGCGAGGCGTTCAGCTCATCGCTACCGCGCACGGCCAGACGCTCGAGAACCTGCTGGTCAACCCGACCTTGAACGACCTGCTCGGCGGCATCCAGAGCGTGACTCTCTCTGACGAAGAGGCGCGCCGCAGAGGGACGCAAAAATCCGTGCTGGAACGGAAGGCACCGCCGACCTTCGACGTGCTGGTCGAGATCCAGGACCGCGACCGTGTCGCCATCCACATGCCCCTGGCCGATGTCGTCGACGCTGCATTGCGCGGACCGCTGGTCTCTCCCAAGATCCGCATGCGCACGCGTGAGGGACGCGTCATCTCCAACGTCGACTCGCCGGTCGTCCTCGCGCCGGAACCCCCTCCGGCACCACCGTCTTCGAGCAAGCCCCTGGGAATTTTTCCGTACGGTGTCAGCCGCCACCATGTCGAGCAAACGATCAAAGAGCTGGAGCTGCCTGTAAGGGTGCTAGGGAACCTCGACGGCGCGGGTGCTGTGCTGACGCTGAAGAACCACTACAGGCGGCGGCCCGACAGCCTGCGCCAGGCGGAGAGCCGGGGCCTCCCGATCCACATCCTGAAGAGCAACTCGGTGACGCAGGTGCGTGATGCGCTGACGCGTATCTATGGCGTGGGCCGCCAAGACGAGGTCGCCACGCGGGCGCTGGCTGAGGCCGCGGCGGCCATCAAGACTGTGAAGTCGACCTTGCGCGCGGTCGAGATCTCGCCCCAGAACGCCTACCTGCGAAGGCTTCAGCACCAGCTCGTCGCCGAGAACGAGCTGTCAGCTCGGAGCATGGGCAAAGAGCCACAACGCCGGTTGCGAATCACACCTTCTCCCGAAACACCCGCATAGACTTTCCCGACTACAGTGACCCGCGGCATCTTCATCACGTTCGAGGGCACCGAGGGCTCCGGCAAGACAACGCAGGTCGAATTGCTTGGCGAGTGGCTCTCGGCCCACGACCCGGTTGTCATCCGGGAGCCGGGAGGCACCGAGTTGGGAGAACGCATCCGCGAGGTCGTCCTGTACGCGGGCCTCGAGATCGATGCGGAGGCTGAGATGTACCTCTTCATGGCCGCGCGCCGGCAGCTGATCGCCGAGGTGATCGTGCCCGCCCTTGCGGCCGGCCAGGTCGTGATAGCTGATCGCTACCACGACTCCACTCTTGCCTACCAGGGAGGCGCTCGGGGCGTACCGGCGGTCTGGCCACCGACGTTTCCGCGTCCGGATGTCACATTCCTCCTCGAAGGGCCGGTGGAGACTGGACTGGAACGGCACACGACAGCAGGCAAGGCACCCGACCGAATAGAACAGGAGTCGATCGAATTTCACACGAAGGTGGCGGAGGCTTACGCGCAGCTGGCCGCAGCAGAGCCGGACCGGTTCGTGCGACTCGATGCCAGGGAGTCGCGGGACAAGGTCCACCTTCTAGTTAAGGAGCGCCTGACACCGCTGGTCTCAACTCTGTTCGAAAAGCAGATCTGATCCTGAATCCGTGATCAGGGTCGAGGGCCTGCGTAAGAGCTTCGGTGACCTGCGCGCGGTCGACGGCGTCGACCTGCATGTTGAGCCGGGCGAGATCCTGGTCCTGCTCGGGCAGAACGGTGCCGGCAAGTCGACGACGCTGCGCTGCCTCGGCGGAATTCTTCGCCCTGACTCAGGTGTCATCGAGCTCGATGGATTGAGGCTGCCAGAAGAGCTGGACGAGGTTCGCGCGCGACTTGGGGTTGTGCCGGACCAGGCTCGCCTGTACGGTCGCAACACCGCAGTCGAATACCTGGATCACTTCGGGTATCTCTATCGGGTTTCCGCAACGGTTCGCCGCGAACGCATTGCCGCATTGCTTGAGCGTTTCGAGCTGGCCGACCGAGCGGACACTGTTCTTGCCGCCTATTCGCGAGGGATGGCCCAGAAGGTCGCTCTTATCAGGGCTACCATCCACGAGCCCGACTGGATCTTCTGCGATGAACCGACAGCGGGACTCGATCCGGTGGCGGCGGCCGACATGCGCCATTACCTGGGCGAGCAGCGCGCTCGAGGCGCCGCCCTGATCGTCACGACCCATGTGCTGGGCGAGGCCGAGCTGATGGCGGATCGGATCGCCATCATGAGGCGGGGCGTCATCGTTACCTACGGCACGCTCGACGACCTGCGCCGCCAGGCGGGTGAGGGCAGGGTGTTCAAGGCCTCTCTGGCCGCCGCGGCGTCGAGCCAGGAGTCACTCGAGAGCTGGCTGACCCAACACACGCTCAGTCACCGACTCGAAGCGGACAGTCTCACGTACTCGCTTCCGTGGGAGGCGAGCACTGCCGACCTGGCGGCGTTCGCCGCGCAGCTGCAAAGCCACCTTGCCGACCATGGAGCGCCATTCCACGAACTGGAGGAACAGCAGACGAGCCTGGAGTCCGTCTACCTCGGCGCGATGGCTGAGCCGCTCACCAAGCAACCCGACCGACCACGCGCGGTTGCGCAGGTTGTCTCCGGGATCTCGGCGCCGCGCATGTTCGGGTCGCTGCGCTCACAAGGTGACCTCCTTCGCCACTCACTTCCTTTTTATGTGAGCTCGTGGTGGCGGCGCGGCGACCTCAGCTGGGTCATGTACCTGAATGCGTTCGTGCTGCTGCTCGTCGCCGCCACGGCGCTGTTCGGACAGCTGCCGGGCGTGGCCGCTCAATTCGCCCAGCGGCTCGCCGGTGGGACCGCTCTGCAAGCAGGTTTGCTCCTGCCGTTGTTCTTCATGTCGTTCGCGCTTCTCGAGTCGATCAAGAGCTCGATCGGAATCTGGTGGGAGAAAGCGCAGGGATCGCTCGAAGTCCTGCTCTACACGCCCGTGGACGACCCTTCCTTGATCTGGCTGGAGGTCCTTCCGGGCGCTGTCGTCAGCACGGTCTGGGTCACGTTCTGGATGGCCGCCGGGATGGCTTTCCTCAGCCTGTTCGGACAAGCCGCGCCGTGGGATTTGCTGCCGGTGTTCGCATTTGTCGCCGTCGTGACTGCGTACTGGGCGGCGATGGGCCGGATGCTCGGATTCATGCTGTTTCCGCGCGAAGGCGCGGCGGGTGGCGCGTGGTCATTCCTCCTCTCTCCCGTCTCGGCCGCCGTCGCCGATCTCCCTCTTGCGCTGTTCGTTTTCCGCTCGCCACTCGCGCCGGCCTCGTTGCTCTTGCCGCTGACGGCTTGCTTCGCGCTGACTGTTCTGTGCGGCACGACCTTCGACCGCGAGCGATTGATGGAGACCGGTCTGGGGCGCACACGGCGCAGCCGGACCTGGATCCCATTCACTGTGATTCGTCGGAACGCAGCTGCAATCGCGGCGGGCCTGCTCATCGCCGCGGCTTCGGCTGGCGTCGCCGCCACGGTCACCGCAAATGCGCAATGGCACTCCTGGTCTGACGTGCGTGCGGCGGCGACAGGCGCACCTCTCGATCCGGTACAGCCCGCCGCGTCGACGACGCACCCGGGCGCTTCCTCCGCCAACGGCATCACCATTGCATCCGCCGGCCTTGTCGGCATAGTTGCCACCCTCGCCTTGATGCTCGCGATGGTGATCGTGAGCTTTGCCGCATTCTTTCTCCTTGGTCTGCCGGCGCTGCTTGCCCTGATCGGAGCCGGCGCTTTGTGGGGCATGGATGCGGGCTTCGGCGGATCGGCACCCCTGCAACCGTGGTTTGCCGGCGCAGGTGGAATCGCCCTTCTTGCACTCGCCCTCAACACCGGCGCAGCGCTGCCGATCTACTGGTCGTTGGTGTTTGGGTCCGGGAGGCGTCTGGACCGCTTGCGCGAAGCGTGGTCCGGCTACTGGTCGCTGTTCAGGGGCCTCGTCATCCCCGCGTGCGCGCTCTTCGGCGTCGTCGTCTTTCGCCTGCTCGCCGGGGGTTAGGGGCTAGAGATCCAGGGCCTGGGCGACGAGCTCCCGGTGATAGGTCGCATCGCCGAGCGTCACCTCGGAAGACTTCGCCCGCTTGAAGTACAGGTGCATATCGTGCTCCCACGTGAAACCGATTCCGCCGTGCACCTGTATCCCGTCACCGGCGACCTTGCGATAGGCGTCTGAGACGTAGGCCTTTGCCATGGATGCTGCCAGCGAACGGTCAGATGCGTCGGCTTCAACCGCCCAGGCGGCGTAGTACGTCGCCGACCGGCCGCTTTCCGAGAGCACGAGCATGTCGGCGAGCTTGTGCGACACGGCCTGATAGATACCGATCGGCTTGCCGAATTGATGGCGAGTCTTGGCGTATTCAGTGGACGTCTCGAGCACTTTCTGCGTGCCGCCGATCATCTCGGCGCAGAGTGCGGCAGTCGCCCACTCGAGCGCTCGCTTCAGATGCGGCCAAGCCTTGTCCGCCGGACCCATCAGCGCGTCACCTTCAACTTTCACGCCGTCAAAGCGCACCTCGCTCCAGCGCCGGGTCATGTCGAGGGTCTTGAGCGGGGTGACCTTCATTCCGGCGGGCCTTCCCTTCACCAGGAAAAGGGAGATTCCATCCTCGCCCTCGCCGCGGGTGCGAGCCGCAACGACCATGTAGTCGGCCGCCTCAGCATCCGCTACGAAGAGCTTGACCCCGTCGAGCTTCCAGCCCCCACCGCTTGGTTTGGCGGAGAGCGTCACTGCGCCGGCGTCCCAGCGGCCGGAGGGCTCGGTCAACGCAAGCGTGGCGCGCGCCGAGCCTCGAGCGATGGCGCCGAGGACCTCTTTTTTCTGAGCCTCCGTCCCAGCCTCGATGAGAGCCGGCACCGCAAGGCCCATGGTGGCGAAGAACGGGCCCGGCATCAGTGCGCGTCCGGCCTCTTCCAGGACAACGATCAGGTCGAGGAAGGTGCCAACGCCTCCGTACTGCTCGGGAATGCCGAGACCGGTCCACCCAAGGCCCGTAATCTTTTTCCAGAGACCCTCGTCGTAGGCGTCAGAAGCCTCCATCAGCTTGCGCACGACCTTGGAGCTGCACTCTTTGGCGAGGAAGTCCCTCGTCGAGCTCCGGAGCATCTCCTGCTCCGCGGAAAAAGCGAAGTCCATCCGCCGAGTCTATTCGGTGTTGGTCGAGGTCGGAGGCTCGGGCGGCACCTTGGGCTTGCTCCGCCTGGGCTGGCTTTGAGTGCGTGGTGTCGGTCCTGCGAGGCGGGGTTCGGGAGTGACTTGAGACGAGTGCGAAGGCAGCTCGAGATCCGGCTCGTGCGCGGGGAGCTCTGCCTGCGGCTCCACTTCCTCCGGCGCTGCCGTGACCTGTGACCTGGCAGCAGGCGCCGGTGCGGGTGCGGTTTCCGCCGGGGGCTTGCTGGCCACCGGCGCGATGCGACGGACGGGCGGCGGGGCGGCCGGCGGGATGGCCTGCCGGCGATACCGGTGATAAAGGGTGCGGAGCCCGAAGAACCCGGTCAGGACCGCCACGATGCCGATTCCGATCACGACCCCCAGCGCAGTCGATTCCTCGGTGGTGATGGGTCGCTCGAGACCGGGGAGGCAGGGCCCCGAATCCGCCGGGCACGCACCGAGCATGGCGATTCGGAGAGGGACTGCAAGGGCGGACAAGATGCCGTACACGATCGCGAGGCTTCCTAAGAAGTACAGCAGTGTGGCGAGCGGTCTTCCCCGATGGTAAGTGAGCGAACACGCGGCAAAGGCGATGGCTGCCACGCCGAAAGGGATCACTGATGCATTGAGCCGGCCCGAACCCCCACCCAAGAGGACGGGTGCGACCACCCCGGCCACGGCGAGCGCGGTAGCGACCCAGAATGCCCACAAGCCACGGCGCGCGTTGCTGGATTCCTGATCGGCAGAGGTCGGCGTGGAGGGCATGGTTCGGCCTAGTTTAGGGCCGCGCGCCGTCTACCTACTGCGTGGGAGACCTAGAACCCGCTCGGCCAGGATATTGCGGAGAACCTCGGAGGAGCCTGCTTCAATCGTGTTTGCCCTGGAGCGAAGGAACTGGTATACCCATCCGTCCCCATCACCTACTTGGCCCGCCGGTCCAGCCATGTCGACGGCCGTTTCGGTCATTCGCTGGTTGAGCTCAGACCACATCAGCTTGAGGATCGATCCTTCGGGTCCGGGAATTCCATTTCGCTTCACCGCGGTAACTGCGCGGTAACCATTCAGCTGGAGAGCGCGAGCCTCGATCGTGAACTGGGCGATCTTCTGGCGGACCAGCGGGTCGGACCCTCGACCCAGTTTGCGTGCGTGCTCGGTCAGCTCGGCAGCGGTGATCTGCGCGCGGGTCGCGAGCGCCATGCCCAGGGTGCCGCGCTCGTGCAGCAGGGTGGTCATCGCCACCGCCCAGCCCTGGCCGGCCTCGCCGAGGATCTGCGACTTGGGGACCTTGACGTCTTTGAAGAAGATCTCATTGAATTCCGCGTCGCCGGTGATCTGGACCAGCGGCCGAACCTCGATACCAGGGCTCTCCATGTCCACTAGCAGATACGTAAGGCCGTCGCGAGGGTTGGCCTCCTTGCGCTCGCGCGTCACCAACATGCACCACTTCGCGACATGCGCAAGCGTGGTCCACACCTTCTGACCGTTGACTATGTAGTGGTCGCCCCTGTCCTCGGCGCGGGTCTGCAAACCTGACAGGTCGCTGCCCGCGTTCGGCTCGCTGAAGCCCTGGCACCAGATCTCTTCCGCGGAGAGGAGAGGAGCGAGGTACCGCTTCTTCTGCTCATCGGTGCCGTGCGAGATCACCACTGGGCCGCCCATGCCGAGCCCGATGACATTGATCGGGTCGGGCGCCTGGGCCTTGATCATCTCGTCGTTGACGATGAGCTGCTCCATGAAGCCCGCGCCACGGCCGCCATACTCCTTCGGCCAGGTGATGCCGACGTAGCCCGCCTCGTAAAGCTTCTTCTGCCAGGCGCGTCGGCTGGCGACAAAGGCCTTGGTGTCTGAGTCGGCAGCGCCGTCCTTTCGCGGAGCGTTAGCATTCAGCCAGGCTCGCACCTCGTCCCGAAACGCCTTCTCGCTTTCACTCAGGTCAAAATCCACGTGCTTAATCTAGGGGGAACGCTCGATGGGTGTGCAATTGGACCGCTTCAGCATCGCGCTCTTGATCCTGCGTCCCGACGCACCGGTGCTGGATGACGAAGCGGCAGCTCGCTTGCAGAATGCGCACATGGCCCATCTCGCCGAACTACATGAAGCCGGTCACCTCCTGGCGGCTGGCCCGCTGCTCGACGAGAACTTTCGTGGGTTGAGCATCCTGAACGTGGAACCAGATCGGGCGCGAGAACTCAAGGAGGCAGACCCGGCAGTGCGTGCGGGCAGGTTCTCGGTGAAGGTCATCCCGTGGATAGTGCCGCGAGGGGCGGTGAGCTACTCGCCCACCCGTTTTCCCCGGTCGATGAGCGAGGTCGCAGAGGCTTAGTTCAGGCGACCGCCGGAATCACCCTTTCGGCCAGCAGCTTCAGTGCGTCAGAGTCGTCGAGCAAGAAATGCTGCAGCATGAACAGGTCGACCCCAATGCCGGCATGGTGCCGCATCTTCTCGGCGATCTCGTCCGGGGTGCCGACAAACCAGGCCCGCCTCCGGTCTTCAATCACCTCGTCCGGGCTCTTGCCGTGCAGCGCGCGGACGACCTTGGAGACCTGGGCAGCGCGCTCCCTCAGCTCCGACCGAGTGCGCCCGATGATGTAGCTGGTCATCACCGAGTTCCGGATCGAGTGCGGGTCGCGACCGATGGCCCGGCAGCTCGTTTCGAGGACCTTTCGACTCTCCAGGTACATGAGCTCGTCCAGCCGCGACAGGTTCCACTCCGCGGCTTCACGCGCGACGAGCGGGAGCGTTCGCTTCTGGCCCTTGCCGCCGATCAAAAGGGGCATCGGATTGTGGACGGGCTTTGGATTCGACTTGTTCCACGTGTCGCGCATGATCTTGATGCCTTGCTCGAGAAGGTCGAACCGCTGCTTTTCGGTGAAGAAGGGGATGCCGAACAGGCGATGTTCATTCGCGTTCCAACCCGCCCCGACGCCGAGGATGAGGCGCCCGCCCGACAGAACGTCGATCGAGGCGGCCATCTTTCCGAGGATCGCGGGATGCCGGAAGGTCATCGGACTCACCATGGGCCCGAACTGGATGCGCTTGGTCCATTCCGCGGCAAGAGCCAGAGAGCTCCAGCATTCGATGCAGTCGCGCTCTGGCGCGTCCATCAAAGAGATGAGGTGGTCGCTGCGGCGCAGCGAGTCGAACCCAAGCGTGTCGGTGTCGAGGCAGATGCTGCGCCACCTCTCCCAGGTGAGGCCTTCCTGCGCTTCGATCATGATCCCGACCTTGGCCATCGCCTTAGATCGTAAGCTGCGCGCCGATCCGAGCGGCGCGCGAGGTCAGGCTTCCGGCCCTGACAGCTGAGACATCTCCGACAAGATCCGTTCCCTGGTCGCTCCCAGGTCCCCGAGGACGTGCGCCGCGATGCCGTCGCGCTCTGTTGCCAGCGCCAGGAGGAGGTGATTCGTTCCCACGCGAGCGTCGCCCATGGAGCCGCACAGGTTGAACGCAATCTCGATCACTCGTTTCACGCGCGAGGTCGGAATGATCCGGGGCAGCCGCGCCGGCCGCTTGTCGCCGATGGCTTTATCGATCGCGGCGCTGACGCCTTTGTGCTTGATGTCGAGTCCGGCGAGCATCTTGGCCGCATGGAACTCAGGGTTGCCGAAGCACGCCAGGAGAAGGTGCTCAGTTCCGATATACGAGAAGCCGGTCCTTTCCGCCTCGACCTGCGCCAGAGTGAGCAGCTCCTTGGCATGGTCGGTGAAGCGATCGAACGGGTACATCTCCGGGTGGCGGGCGAGGGGCTTGGCCGCCAGCTCCACCGCGCGCCTCAATGTTGCCCAGCGGGGGGCTTGCTGGAAAGCCGAGCTCGGTCGCGTCACGTCAGGCGAGAGCAGAGGCGAGCCGCCGATTGGGAACTCCATGGGGGGAGTGTGCCGCTGCAACCAGTCGAGGCAGGCGGCGATGACTATCGAGTTGACCGGGAGCCCGGTGCGCGCCGACGCCTGGTCGAGCCTGGCGTACATCTCTTCCGTGAACCGCACTGTGCTCGCTCTTGGCACAACACCAATTTGATGTCATTTTGCAACCATTGTCAATGCCTCGAGTGGCCGGAAGTTCATGATCTTTTCCTTCGGGATGCCTGCCCGCCGGGCCATCCACATACCCATCGGCACGTAGGCGAACTCGGCGGGGGCATGCGCGTCGGCGTCGAGGGCGAAGTTGCATCCCAACTCGAGGGCGAGTCTCGCCATCTCCGGCGAGAGGTCCATTCGCGCAGGGTCGCAGTCGAGCTCGAGCGCGACCTTGTTGCGGGCCGCTTCCTTGAAGACCGCTTCGTAGTCGTAGGTCGCGCCTTCGCGTGACCCAGGCCGGCGTCCTGTCGGGTGACCGATCACGTCGACGTGTGGGTGCGAAACGGCGCGAAGCATGCGTTCCGTCATCGCCGCCGGTTCCTGGCGGAGCTTCACGTGGGGCGATGCGATGACCACGTCGAGCAGCTCGAGAACCATGTCCGGCAGGTCGAGCGACCCGTCTTCCAGGATGTCGACCTCGATGCCCTGCAAGAGGGACACGCCGGGCACCTGTGCCTGCACCTCGGCCATCTCTCTCGATTGCGCCAACAGCCGGTCCGCGTTGAGTCCGTTAACGACTTTGATCCGTGGCGAGTGGTCGGTCACGCCCAGGTATCGGTAACCCATGGCCTCGGCGCCTCGAGCCATTTCGAGCATGGTCGCCTTGCCGTCGCTCCACTTCGTGTGGGAGTGGATGTCGCCCTTGTAGTCGGCGAAGTCGAGCATCGACTCGTCATCCCGCGCCGGCTGCTTCATCTCTTCGCGCAGGCGGTCGAGGTAGCGGCTCTTGCCCGTCTCCAGCAATTCGGCGAGCACCTTCGCGATGCCTGCTCCGACTCCTTCCATCGAGGTGAGCTCGTTGCGGCTGTGCAGCGTGGCCAGGTCAGGTCGCTCTACTGCCAGGGACCAGGCCGCGGTCGAGAACGCCTGGGCGCGGAACTTCTCCTTCGGGTCCTGCCGGAGCAGGTAGCCGATCTCGGACAGAACCTGCGCCGCTTCGATCGCGTCCACCTATCAATTGTGTGACCATGCCGGCATGGCCAAGAGCAAGCCCCGTCTGGGGGACCAGATTCCCGAGCTGGTGGAGTCGCTGCTGGCCGCGCTTGGGGAAGATCCGGACCGCCAGGGTCTGAAGGCGACGCCGGCGCGGGTTTCGCGAGCGCTGCGCCAGCTGACGGACGGCTACGGTGTGGACCCTCTGGACGTGGTCGCCGGCGCCGTTTTCGACCAGGACTACGACGAGATGGTCGTCGTCAAGGACATTCCCTTCTACAGCCTTTGCGAGCATCACATGCTGCCGTTCTTCGGCACGTGCCATGTCGGGTACCTGCCGAAGGGCAAGGTGGTGGGCCTGAGCAAGATTCCACGCCTCATCGGCGTTTTCGCGCACCGCTTGCAGCTCCAGGAGCGCATGACCAAGGAGATCGCGGAGGCACTCAACGGAGCCCTGGCGCCGAAGGGAGTGGGTGTAGTAGTTGAGGCGAGGCATCTCTGCATGGAGATGCGCGGCGTTGAGAAGCCGGGCGGACAGATGATCACGTCCTGCATGCTCGGCACCTTCCGCAAAGACCCGCGCACACGGGCGGAGTTCCTGGATTTGGTGCGGCGTTCGTAAACACGTAGCTCCACAATCGGCTCACTTACACTGCGCTCGAACAAAATGAAGAGAGGGTGGCGAGCAGCCGCTTTGCTGTCCGGCCTCCTGCTTTCGGTTGGAGCATGCAGCCCGAACTGCAATTCCAAACAAGTCAGCCAGCTTCCGTCTGGTTCGCCGGCGGGCGCGCCGCCGCCACTCCCGGAGCCCACGTCGCCCGCCATTAGCGGCCTTCCTCTTCATGAAGGCGAGGTTGGTGTCGCGTACGCAGCCGCCACACTCGGCGCGACCGGCGGCAAGACGCCATATCAGTGGTCGATCAGCGGCGGGAGCATCCCTCCAGGGCTGGCTCTATCGCCAGACGGCGGCATCTCCGGCACACCGACTACACCCGGCGAGTTCACATTCACCGTCCAGGTCGCGGAGGCCGCCGGGGGCACCATGACAGCGTCTTCGAAAATTACGATCCGAGCCGCGCTCACCGCCAGCCTCCTTTCAGCCTGCGCGCAATACTGCGCGGTCGAACAGGGCTGTACGAATGCGTGTGGGAGCTTCGGCACGCTGAACGGCGGCGCTCCGCCGTTCGACTACAAACTCGTCCCGGGAGGATTCGTACCGGCCGGCGTGTCGCTAAGCGGGCTGTCGCTGGCCGGGACCTTCACGGCGCAGGCCAAGTTCTGGCAGTTCACGGTCAACGTCACCGACGCACTGGGAGCGACGGCGTCCATCAGTCCAACCTTCTACGTCTTCCCGCACATCTCCCTTGCCGGTGGAAACTGTTCAGGCAACTACGTGACCGGATGCACAGTGCCCCTTCCAATTTCGGGAGGAACGCCGAATGGCACACCAGTTGTGGCCCTCGTGAGCAGGAGCCAAAATCCCACCCAGGGATGCTGGAATCCAAGCGCTACCAATCCGCCGATCGGCTATAGCCTCACGGTTGGCGGCGGCTACGTCACGGTCACCATCCCGAAGGGCTTGATTGGCGGCTACGGAGCGGTCTGGACCCTCGTACTGACGGACCAAAGTCTCTGCGCTGCGGGTTCGTACTGCACCTCGCCGGCTGCGACGGTGACCATCGGCGTCCAGTGCGGCTAACGAACTAGGGCGACGCCGAACAGGGCCTCAGCGACACATAACGAACCCTTTATGTATTAGACTCGTATAAAGCAAACGTTATGTTTCTCCAGAACCAGCGCCACGAGCTTCCAGACCACTTTCTGGCTTTCGCCAATCCGACACGGCTCCGCATCCTGGAGCACCTCGGGAAGGTCGGCGAAGTGAGCGTCAACGACCTCGCCCTACATTTGCGCATGAGCCAGCCGCGCATCTCCTGGCACCTGCGGATGCTCCGCGTCGGCGGCGTCGTCCGGACGCGGCGCGACGGCCGTCAGGTCTATTGCTCCCTGGACGTCGAGAACATCGGGCGCGAGCGTGCGCGCCTGGACCAGCTGCTTGGAATCAAAGATCAAATGAAAGTTCGTGAGGAGGTTGGGGCGTGAAAAACGGTCAGAAGAACGGTCAATCGAATGGTCATCGCAACGGCAAGGTGCGCGTCGCCATAGTGGGCGTCGGCAACTGTGCCTCGTCGTTGGTACAGGGAGTGCACTACTACCGCGACGCGTCGCCCAAGGCTTCGGTCCCGGGGCTCATGCACGTCAATCTCGGCGGCTACCACATCAGCGACATCGAGTTCGTCGCGGCCTTCGACATCGACAAGAAGAAGGTCGGGCTCGACCTCTCTGACGCGATCTTCGCCGGCCCCAACAACACTGTGAAATTCAGCGATGTCCCAGCAATGGGAGTCAAAGTCCAGCGTGGCATGACACACGACGGCATCGGCAAATATCTAGCGGACATCGTGCAGAAGGCGCCGGGCGAGACTTCCGACGTCGTCGGCATCCTCAAGAAAACGAAAGCCGACGTTCTGGTCAGCTACCTGCCTGTCGGGTCGGAAGAGGCGACCAAGTGGTACGTCGAGCAGGCCCTCGCAGCGGGCGTCGGGTTCGTCAACTGCATCCCGGTGTTCATCGCTCGCGAGCCGTACTGGCAGAAGCGCTTCGAGGACAAGAAACTTCCGATCATCGGCGACGACATCAAGTCGCAGGTCGGCGCGACGATCATCCATCGAGTGCTGACGCGGCTGTTCCGCGATCGTGGCGTCAAGCTCGAGCGCACCTACCAGCTCAACTTCGGTGGCAACACCGACTTCCTGAACATGCTCGAGCGCGACCGGCTGATGTCGAAGAAGATCTCCAAGACCCGGTCGGTCACCTCTCAGATGGATTACGACATGGGCGCCGAAAACGTGCACATCGGCCCCTCCGACTATGTGCCCTGGCTGAACGACCGCAAGTGGGCTTACATCCGGCTCGAGGGCCGCTCGTTCGGTGATGTGCCTCTGAACGTGGAGCTAAAGCTCGAGGTCCACGACTCGCCTAACTCGGCGGGTATCGTGATCGACGCAGTGCGCTGCGCCAAGCTGGCGCTCGACCGCGGCATCGGCGGAGCACTGGAAGGACCCAGTTCGTACTTCATGAAGTCGCCTCCTGTGCAGTACAGCGACAACGAGGCTCGGCAGCTCGTGGAGGAGTTCATCGAAGGTGGCAAGGCTGGAACGAACGGCCGAGTCAAACGCGTCGCCCGCATCAAGCCCGCGACTGCCTCTGCTCGGCGCTAGTCCCGCGCGGCACGAGGGCGCGAGACCTGCGGTGGCATCGACGGCCGAAGCCAAGGAAGCGCCGAGCAGCGGAGCGAGCGCATCTATAGATGCGTGAGCGAGCAGCGGAGGCGATGACGCCGGCTAGGCACCCGAAGGGTGCCGATCGGCTGTCTAGGGCACCGGAGGGCCGCGACCTCGGGCTGGGCGGGACTGCTTATCGGGTCAGTGCAAGAGTCCTGCGGAGTGTTCCGCCAGGACTGCGGCATGCGGCGGCAGCGCCCGGTGGGGCGGCGTGGTTCTGGCTCAGCGCCGCCCAGCGGCGCGCGGCCCTGGACAACTACGCCGCGGCACTTGGCCAGGATCGCTCATCCACTGAGGTTTCTCGCGTGGCCCGACGCGCGTTTCAGAACTACGGCCGCATGCTCATGGACTTCCTTCTCCTGGGCAGTCTCACCCCCGAGGAGCTCATCCGGCGCATGACGATCGACGGCCGTGACCACCTCGACGCGGCCCTCGCCGGCGGTCGTGGCGTGATCATGGCCGTGCCCCACATGGGCTCGTGGGACATGGCCGGCTCTTATGCCGGAGCCTTGGGTTACCCCATCTCGGCTGTCGCCGAGCGGTTTCCCGGATCACTCAACGAGGCAGTTGTGCGGACGCGCCGCCGGTTTGGGCTCAACGTCATTACGCTCGGGCGCTCGGCGGTACGCGCCATCACGGAGGCATTGCACGCCAACCACATCGTCGCGCTCCTGTGCGACCTCGAGCAGGGTCCTGGTCTTGACGTTCGCTTCTTTGGCCGACGCGCCGTCGTGCCGGGCGGGCCTGCCGCCATCGCGCTCAAGACCGGTGCTCCGTTGATGCCGGCTTATCAGTACGCCACGTCGCCCGGCCACCATCACGTGCACCTGGACAGGCCGCTTGCGATTGGGGCCGGGGAAACGAAAGCTGCTTTGATGCAGCGAGTCGTTGATCGACTCGAAGGTTTCATCAAGGAGCGTCCTGAACAGTGGTACGCATTCCGACCAATGTTCAAGAGAGAGTGAGTGTGGCGCTACCGGGCGTTCAAGGCGGTGCAGTCGGTAGTGGAGCGGCTGCCGCACGCGTGGGCCTACGCTCTCGCGATTCTGGCGGCCCGATTCGCATGGATGTTCTCGCCCCTGGCTCGCCCGCGACTGGAGTTCAACCTGAAGGTCGCCTGCCCGGAGCTGGAGAAGGACACACGCAAACTGCGACGCGTTTCGTGGCTCAACTTCCGGAACCACGCCAAAGCCTATGCCGACTTGATGATGCTGCCGCGCACCAACGTGGAGGCGATGCGGCCCCGCCTCCATGTCCAGGGCATGGAGAATCTGGAGCAGGCTCGCGCCCACGGCAAGGGAGTGCTGGCAGTGTCGTGTCACATGGGCTCGTACGAGATCGTGTCAGCGATCTGGTCGGCCACGCTCACCCCGGTCAGCTTGTTTGCCGAGGAACTGGAGCCGCGCCCTCTTTTCGAGTGGTATCGCGACACGCGAGCCCGCCTCGGCATCAGCGTGCTGACGCTCAATCATGGTGGCCTGCGCAAGGTCCTTCAGGCGCTGCGAGACGAGGAGATGGTGATCACGGCGATCGATCGCGATATCGCCGGCACTGGTTATCCAATGCCGTTTTTCGGCCGGCTGGCGCCGATCCCGCTGGGACCGGCAGCAATTGCTCTTCGTCTCGGCACTCCTCTTCTACCTGTTTGCGTCTACCGGTTGGCGGACGACAGCTTTCAGGCCGAGGCCGCACCTCTGATCTTCGCCGAGGACACTGGAGATCCCAAGAAGGACCAGATTCGCGCGACCGAGCTGCTGCTGCGTCAGATCGAGACGTTCATTCGGCAACATCCGGAGCAGTGGCACGTTCCACATCGCATCTGGGCCAACTCACCATGAGGTCGAGTCAATGAAGATCGGCCTCGTTTCGCCTTACGACTTCGCTTCGCCGGGAGGCGTGACCGACCACGTCAGATACCTGGCGGGTGAGCTGCGGAACAAAGGCCAGGAGGTGCGCATCTTCGCGCCTTCGAGCCGCGCCGACATCGACTTCGACTCTCGTGAGTTCTATCGAATCGGCAGCCCCATCGCGGTTCCGGTCAACGACTCTGTCGCCCGCATCACACTTAGCTTTCACCTGGCCAATCGCGTGGCCGCGATCATCGAGGAGGAGCGCTTCGACGTCCTCCACTTTCATGAGCCGCTGATGCCCGCGCTGCCGATCACGATGCTTGGGGTATCGACGACCGCAAACGTCGGCACCTTCCACGCTTTCGCACACTCCAACATCGGCTACTACTACGGCCGCGGCATCCTTCAGACGTACCTCGACCACATCCATCGCGGCATCGCGGTGAGCGAGCCCGCGCGCAACTTTTTCAATCGATACTTTCCGGACTTTCCCCTGCGGGTCATCCCAAACGGAATCGACGTCAACGTGTTCAAGCCAGGTCTTGCGCCGATCCGCCACCTGCGCGACGACTACGTGAACATCCTGTTCGTTGGGCGGCTGGAAAAGCGGAAGGGTCTCGGTGACCTGCTGCGTGCCTACGAATTCATGCGTGCCCGAGTTCCACAGAGCCGCCTCATCGTGGTCGGCGATGGACCGCTGCGAGGCAAGGTCGAGTCGTACATCGCCCGTCACCGGCTCCCGAACGTCGTGATGGCGGGCTACGTGCCCGACTCCGTGAAGCCGCGCTACTACAACAGCGCGGACATCTTTTGCGCTCCCGCCACTGGCGCCGAGAGCTTTGGCATCGTGCTCCTGGAGGCCATGGCTTCGGGCCTTCCGGTGGTCGCGACCGAGGTCCCGGGCTACATGTCGGTCCTCGAGCCCGGCCGCGACAGCCTCACAGTCCGCCCGAAGGGGTGGGCCGAGCTCGGGGCGGCGTTGATCATCCTGGCCAGGGATGCGGAGCTGCGGCGCCGCATGGGCGCATACGGACATGAGAAGGCGCGGCGGTATTCATGGGACACGGTCTCGACGCAGGTGATCGAGGTTTACGAGGAAGCGCGCGAGGCGGCACGGTTCGCGTCTCGAGTGCGAGTAGAGAGACAAGAAGAGAGCAATGTTCACAACGCGGTTTGAGGCGTGGGTCCGGCGCCAAGCGGAAGTCTTGATGTCGGCGCTCGGGCGGGTGCCTTTGACGCCGAACCAGGTCACCGTCGTGGGGCTGGTGTTGACCTTCTTCGCAGCCACGCTTGTCGCCTTTGGCGAGCTACGCTGGGCCGGCGTGGTGCTGATCGTCGCCGGCACCTGCGACATCCTCGATGGTGCGCTGGCGCGCTCGACCCACACGAGCTATCCGTATGGCGCGTTTCTCGACTCGACGCTCGACCGCTACTCGGAGGGGGCGATTTACATCGGCCTCGCCGCGTACTTCGTCAGCTCGGGCGGGCCCTACCAGCGATGGTTGGTGCTGGCGACGTTCGCGGCTCTGGCCGGGTCGTTCCTAGTGAGCTACGTTCGGGCTCGTGCGCAAAGCCTCGGGTTCACTTGCGAGTCAGGACTGTTCGCGCGACCCGAGCGCGTGGTCCTCACCGTGATCGGCCTCGTCTTTTCCGGGGTTTTCGGCGGGTGGGTGCTCTACGCGGTCGTCTTTCTCCTGGCCGTGCTCACCAACCTGACCGCGCTGCAGCGGATACGCGAAGTCTGGCTGCAGGGTCGCGCACAGCGCCTGGCCATCGAGCGCGAAACCAAAGCTAGGCGAGCGGCTCCGCCCCAGACGCCGTGACCGATCCTGTCTTGACTGATCCTTTTTTGGGGGTTGCCGGCCACACGCAGGCATTGGACCAGCTGCGCTCGCAGCTAGACAGCGAACGATTGGCGCATGCCTATCTCTTCGTCGGGGAGTCCGGGCTCGGCAAGTCGATGGCCGCCCGAGCGCTCGCGACCACGCTTCTGCCCGAGGCGCCGCTCACCCGGCACCCCGACTACTGGGAAGACGATCGCATCAAGCCGCTGTCGATCAACGAGATCCGCCTCCTGCCCGACAAGCCACCGGAGTTCCACGAGATGTCACTCCAGGCGTTTCTCAACCTCAAGCCGGCGGTCGGCTCACGTCGGGTGGCGCTGGTCACCAACGTCGGACGCCTGCGCGATCAGGACCAGAGCGTCTTGCTGAAGACGCTGGAAGAACCGCATCCGCACCGGGTGATCATCCTCACCTCACCGAGCCTCAACCCATTTGTTGTGCTGCCCACTGTCGTATCACGCTGCCAGCGCGTGTTCTTCCATCCCGTGCCTTCGCCTGAGATCGAGAAGCTGCTGACGGCCGGCGGGGCGGATGCATCGCGCGCGCGGCTCATCGCCGAACTGGCTCGCGGCCGCCCAGGCTGGGCGATGCGGGTGGCCGGCGATCAGAGCGTGATCGACCTCCACCTCGCCTGGACTCGACGTCTGGAGGAGATCTTCGGAGCTCCCGCCGACGTGCCTCTCCAGGTGGCGGCCGAGCTGGACATGGGTCAAATGGCGTGGCGGCGGACTGAAGGTGAGGCCGAAGATCCCGCCCTCTTCGCGATCGCAAGCTGGCAGATCGAGCTGCGTAAGAGGATGCTGGCGAGCCGAGGTCGGGAGCAGGGCCGGTGGGCCCGGCTGGTCGAGCTTTCGTACGACACGCTTGGCTACCTCGAGCAGAACGTCAGCCCCCGCCTAGCCCTGGAGACTTTCTTACTCGAATGCCGAAAAGCTTCCTGAAAAAGAGCCTCGAGGGCTTTCACCCGTACGTACCGGGCGAGCAGCCGCCTGACGGCGAGGACTGGGTCAAGCTCAACACCAACGAGGCGCCGCTGCCTCCATCGCCGAAGGTGATCGAAGCGGTGAGGGCCGCCGCAGGCGATTCTCTGCGCCTGTACCCCAGCCCCACCGGGGCTTCGGCCCGGCGTGCGATCGCAAAGCATTTCGACGTTGACCCGGCGCAGGTTGCGCTTGGAAATGGAGGGGACGAGCTGATCGAGATGTGCTTCCGCGCCTTCGCCGGCAAGGGAGACCGCGTCGCCTATCCCACTCCGACCTATCCGCTGTTCGAGCCCCTGTGCCGGATACACGAGGTCGTGCCGTCGCCTCACCCGAGCGCGGAGGCATTCACTTGGTCCAGTGACCTGGTGGACGACTCGGCGCCGCTCAAGTTCCTGGTCAATCCCAATTCGCCGACGGGTACCTGGCACGGTCGCGCATCCGTCGAGCGCGTTCTCTTGCGGTCGGCGGGCGTGGTCGTCCTGGACGAGGCGTACGTCGATTTCGCCATCGAGTCGCAGCTCGAGCTCCTGGCTAAGCACGAGAACCTTCTCATCCTGCGAACGATGTCCAAGTCCTACGCGCTGGCGGGCATGCGGATCGGCTTCGCGTTGGGAAGCCCTGAGCTGATCGGCGCCCTCGATGCGGTCAAGGACTCGTACAACATGGACCGGCTCGCCATCGTCGCCGCGGTTGCCGCGATTGAGGACGACTCGCACCATAAAAAGATCGTCGACTACGTCGTGTCCGAGCGCGTCTGGTTGGAAGACCAGCTTCGCGAATTGGGCTTCGAACACTACTCGCCTTCGGCGGCAAACTTCGTGTTCGTCAAGCCCTCGTTGGGCAACTCAGCCGCGGCGGTCGCGGATGCGCTTCGAGAGCGAAGAATCCTCGTCCGGCATTACGATCGTGACCCGATCGCCGGTTGGTTCCGTATCACGGTCGGCACACGCGTCCAACACGAACGCCTTCTGGCGGCTTTGAAGGAAATCTTGATTTGACACCGACTCGTGACGAAGCGTGGGAGCTCGTGACCTCGATGACCAAGACCGATCAGCTGCGCCGTCACATGCGCAGCGTGGAGGCTGCTATGCGCGCGTATGCACGCCGCTTTGGCGAGGATGAGGAGCGCTGGGCCGTATTGGGACTGATCCACGACTGGGACTACGAGTCTGGTCCGACCCTTGACCTCCATCCGATGCGCGGGATCCAGATGCTGCGCGAGCGAGGCTGGCCTGAGGACATCCTCGACGACATCGCGTCTCATGCCGACTACTTGAGTGTTCCGCGCGACACCAACATCCGCAAAGCGCTCAATGCCGTGGATGAGATGTCTGGGTTCATCATCGCGTGCGCGCTGGTCAAGCCCGACAAGTCGCTGAGCGCGGTCGAGCCCAGCACCGTGCGCAAGAAGATGAAGGACAAGGCGTTCGCGCGAGGCGTGCATCGCGAGGAGCTCGTCGCGGGAGCCGAACAACTCGGTATACCCTTCGACGAGCACGTGGAGATTGTTCGCGACGCCCTGAAGCCGATCGCAGAGGAGCTGGGATTGAAACCATGAGCGCCGCAAAGCCCCGGATTCTCTTGATGCACCCGATCCTCGACCCAGGCCCTGCCATCCTTGCGGAGGCAGGTGAGGTCGTCGCGTATCCCGCGGGCGCTGCGCTGGATGAGACGAGCATCCGGCAGGCGGCAGAAGGTTGCATCGGAGTCGTGAGCCAGCTCATGGATCCGATCCGCGAGACGGTGCTATCGACGCCGGGGCTGAAGATCGTCAGCAACGTCGCGGTCGGTTTCGACAACATCGACATCGACGCCGCCACCGCGCACAAGGTCATGGTGACCAACACGCCCGGAGTGCTCGACGACGCGACAGCCGATTTTGCATTCACGCTGCTGATGGCGACCGCGCGCAGGATCGTCGAGGCGGACAGCTTCACCCGTCAGGGAAAGTTCAAGGGTTGGGCGATCGACATGATGCTGGGCGCCGACGTGTTCGGCGCTACGCTGGGCCTGATCGGCGTAGGCCGGATCGGCCGAGGCGTCGCTCATCGCGCCAAGGGATTCAACATGCGAGTGCTCTACTACGACCCGCATCCGCTGCCGCCAGATGCCGAGCAGCAGTTCGCCGCGACGAGGGTTGAACTGGGCAGATTGCTCGCGGAATCCGATTTCATTTCGGTGCACGTGCCTTTGACACCGGAGACGCACCACCTGCTCAGCACGCCGCAGTTCGCACTGATGAAAAACACCGCAATCGTCATCAACACCTCACGCGGGCCGGTGGTGGACGAGGCGGCGCTGGTCGAAGCGCTGAATGCGAAGAAGATCGCGGGCGCGGGGCTCGATGTGTACGAGCGCGAACCGGCGGTTCATCCAGGCTTGATCCCGATGCCGAATGTCTTGCTCGCGCCGCACATCGCTAGCGCCACGACCCGCACCCGGTCGGAGATGTCCGCCATGGCCGCGCGGAACATGGCGACGGCGGTTCGTGGCGGCCGGCCGCCGAACCTGATCAACACCGAGGTCAAGAAATAGCCCTCGCGACGCGCTATCGCCTGATGGCCCTCGATCTCGACGGCACCATCCTCGATCTGAGGTTGAACCTCGACCCGAGGGACGTCGAGGCGCTGGGCAGAATCATTCGCGCGGGCGTGACTGTCGTCGCGTGCACCGGCAGGCCGTTTCCCGGTGCCCTTCCATGGGTTCAGAAGCTCGGCCTCGAGGGTCCGATCATCTGCTACCAGGGCGCCGAGGTCCGGATGCCGGACGGAAGCAGCATCCTCGACCACGGCGTGGGGCATGACCTCGCGATGGAGGTGATCGGTTTCGCTCGCGACCGAGGACTTCACGTCCAGGCCTATCGAGACGATCGGCTGATCGTTGAGCGCGACCGGCCCGAGGCGCACGAATATGCGAACCACGCCGGGATGGAGATCCATGTGGTCGGCGACCTGGATGCCGCGATGGGGCCCACAACACCGAAGCTGGTGATCGTGTCGACCGCGCAGACGCTGGAGGCGCTGCTGCCGGAGGCCCGCAAGCGGTGGCACGGAAGGCTGAACGTCGCCACTTCCACACCCACGTATCTCGAGTTCACCAGCATCGAAAGTGACAAGGCTTCGGCGCTTGCGTTCCTGTGCGAGCGGCTTGGCATCAGGCAAGATCAATCAGTGGCGGTGGGTGATGGACGCAACGACGCGTCGATGATTGCGTGGGCCGGCCTCGGCGTAGCGGTCGAAGGCTCTGAGCCGGAAGTGATCGCCGCCGCGGATCGGACGATTCCTGGACCGGGCCGCGGCGGAATCAAGCAGCTGGCCGACGTGTTGATCGGAGCCGGCGGATAAATGGGAACGGTGCTGCTCGTCCACGCGCATCCCGACGACGAGGCGATCTCGACCGGCGGAGTGATGAGGAAGGCGAAGTCGCATGGCCATCGTGTGGTTCTGGTCACCGCAACGCGGGGAGAGGTGGGCGAGATCTACAACATGGATCCAGAAGCAAGCCGCCCTCGACTTGGCGAAATCAGGACTGAAGAGTTGAAGGCCGCAGGCGAGATTCTCGGCGTCGACCGGATCGAGTTCCTCGGCTACCGGGATTCAGGCATGGTAGACACGCCGGACAACAAGGACCCGCGGTCCTTCCACCAGGCGCGTCTCGACGAAGCGGCCGCCAAGCTTGCGGTGTTCATTCGCGAGGAGCGCCCCGACGTGGTCGTGACGTACGCGGAAGATGGCATCTACGGACACCCGGATCACGTCAAGGCGTATCACGTCACGAACGCGGCGCTGGATCTGCTCGAGCGCGAGGGTTGGGCGCCGAAGAAGCTTTACTACACGGCAATTCCGCGTTCGATGATGGAAGCGTTCGCGAGCCAGATGCCTGAGGAGGCGCAGCGCCAGCAGAACACCAACATGCGAGTGGCGGGGACGCCCGATGAGCTGGTGACGACACGGATCGACGTCCACGACTACGTCGATCAGAAGCGCAAGGCCTTTGGCGCGCATGTGAGCCAGAACGACCCCAATTCGTGGTTCGCGACAATGGCAAGCCAGATCTACGAGCTCGCGTTCGGCACCGAGTACTACCAGCTGGCGCGAGGCAAGCTGGGCACGGAGCCGCCCGAGCCAGACCTATTCGCGGGTATCAGCTAAGGCTCGCAAACGAAGCCCGCTCCGGCCTCGTGCCATCCGAACGCACTCCATTCGAAGCTGATGGAGCCCTTGCACGGGAATCCCGTTTTCTCTTGCAGACCAGTCAGTGGATAGGTGACGCGACCCCACGACCAGTGGGGTGATCCCAGCGCATAGCCGGAATTTCCGATAGGCCTGAGCTGGCCCACGTTGTAGAGACCCTGAATTTCGAGTGGTGGCCTGCCGAAGTAGTCGAATGCGAGGGTGACCACGAACGCTGCGACCAGCGCGATACCGGCGATCCGCTTCGCCTTCGGGCTGGCGCTTCGCGTTTCGCCCGGTCGCAGCGCGTGCTCGCGCCGAACCACCGTGGTACCCGCAAGCCGATCCCCGAGCCGCTGACTGTTGGTGGTCAAAAGAACCGAGATGCCGCCGAGCACGTAGAGGACTGGCAGGTAGTCAACGATCCTCATCACGTTTCTAGCCAGCACCGCGCCCAAGCTCAGCGCTCTTCCGTCGACGCTGACCACTCGCAACCCTGCCAAATACTTGCCAGGTGTCGCACCAAAGAGAGCCTCGGGCACCGTGAAATAAACGAGGGAAACAGCCATGAACAAGTACCAGGGCACAGCTGTGTTGGTCGAGTAGCTGGCCCATCCGGACGAGCTCGAAATGAAGGATCCCGACGTGATTTGTGTCACCCCGTAGACGCTGTTCACCACAAAGCTCACGACCCCAAATACGAGCATGTCCGTAACGAGTGCACCGGCACGCGCGAGGAGTGCGTTGCTTGCCTGTTCGGCCCGCCCAGATCGAATTGCTTCCGCCGCGGCGACGGCCATGGTGCCCAAGATCATCTCACGTAAACTCGGATCGAGATGGAGGTCCTGAAGATCACGCCGCGCGGCTATTGCCATGGCGTGGTGGACGCATTTCGGATCGCCAAGCGCGTGCGAGAGGAAACGGACGGGCCGGTGCACATGCTCGGCATGCTCGTCCACAACACTCACGCGACCGACGGTTTGCAGGAGCAGGGTATCGCCCTGGTGGACCAACCCGACCGATTCGCCGGCTTGAGCCAGATCAAAGAGGGGACGGTCATCTTCACTGCCCACGGCGTATCACCGCAGGTCAAGCAGCGCGCGGTCGAGTTGGGCTTGAAGCCGGTCGATGCCACGTGTAGCGACGTTGTGCGCACGCATGAGCTGGTCGCCGACCTCGCCAACAAGGGTTACGAGGTCGTTTACATCGGGCGCAAGGGGCACCCGGAGCCGGAAGGCGTGATGGGTGAGGCTCCGGGCAAGGTTCACCTCGTCCAGGATCCCGAAGACATCGACGCTCTCGACCTCAAAGGCGACCGGATCGCCGTCACGTGTCAGACGACGCTTTCCGTCTGGGATACGGAGGACCTGATCGGCCGCGTCACGGCCCGTTACCCGCAGGCGGAGGTGCACAACGAGATCTGCCGGGCGACCCAGGAGCGACAGGAGGCGGCGGTGGAAGCGGCCCAGCACGTTGACCTCGTGATCGTCGTCGGCAGCCCTCGCTCGTCCAACTCGCTGCGGCTGGTCGAGGTGGTCAAGAAGCTGGGCCAGAAGCCCGCGTACCTCGTCGACAAGCTCGAGGATCTCGACCTCAAATGGTTCGCGGGCGCAAGGAAAGTCGGCGTGACCAGCGGAGCATCAACGCCGACGCAGCTCACCCGCAGGGTGATCGAGTACCTGGAGACGCTGGAGGTCCCCGCCTAGCCTCTTAGGTTCGGCGCAGCCGCCGGATGACCCCACTGAGGCCGCCACGCTCGGCGGCAGCGGACGGCGCGGGCGAAGGTGGAGGAGGCGCCGGTTCAGTGGGAGGAGCCGAGCTCCCGGCAGGCTCCCCTGCCGGAGCCGACGATGCGCCGGAAGGCCGCCGCCGCCGCCGCCGCCTCGCCGGACCTGCCGCTCGCTCCGGCTTGGCCGTTGCAGCGGGCGGGGCGGCGAGGGCGGGGATCTCAGGCACCGGCCCGTTGGCCGCCGGGGCGGGTCTCCGCCTTCCCCTTCGCCGGCGAGGTGCCGTGCCTGCGGCCGTCGCAGCAGTCGCCGCGGGCTCCTGGGGGCGGCGCTCCTTGACAGCTATCTGGCGCCTGACCTTAGCCCCGACCTCGCCCTCGGCGCACAGGGCGCCGTCTGCTGTGTGGAGGTCCACCCGCCACACGACGATCGAGGTCGGCGCGCCGCCAACCGGAGGTCGCTTCTGGGTCAGCGTCCAGCGAGCGTAAATCGTGTCGCCGGCGTGGACAGGACGGGGAAACTTCCAGTTGAGCCATTCCCACTCCTCGACAGAGGGTAGTGGCATGTCGATCGTGCCGAGCCCGATCGCCACAGCCACCAGGAGGGCGGGTGGGGCAACGCGGGCCTGGCCAGGGCCGGCCTCGATCGAGAGGGGCGAGAAGTCTCCGGAAAGGCCCGCAAACAGGGCGATTTCCGATTCAGAAATGGTGCGACGGCGGGTAGTCCATTCGCCGCCTAGCGGCAGGTCGTCGAAAGAGAGGGGCTCCAGATCGGCGCGAGTATAGCCCGAACCAACTCTGAGGCTCGAGCGTTAACCTATGACAACTTCAGCGCCGGGAGGATAAAAACCATTGGATCTCGCGGGCGTTCTGCTCATCACTTCGGTGCTGCTAATCCCGGCTCTGCTCCTCCTCGTCTTCTCGCT
>Ga0209011_1000059_pt1 | contig 72293 bp, 70 predicted proteins | sample BlaSpr_A8_OM1_M3_FD_187986 | JGI IMG/M metagenome (GOLD analysis project Ga0209011, IMG submission 187986) | Forest soil microbial communities from Thunder Bay, Ontario, Canada - Black Spruce, Ontario site 2_A8_OM1_M3 (SPAdes) (version 2) | ecosystem: Environmental > Terrestrial > Soil > Boreal...
GCCCCCGTAGCCCAATGGCAGAGGCAACCGGCTTAAACCCGGTCCAGCGCGGGTTCGACCCCCGCCGGGGGTACTCGGCTCCTACAATCGACGGACATGGGCTTCCGATCTGAAGAAGACCCCGACGAGGAACCCGACGAGCAGCCGAACCATCCTGGGCACGGCGCGGCCTCGGGTACCGGGATTCTTCCGAACGTCGGGCTTCCGCTGCGTGAGTGGGAGTTCTCGACACAGGTTCTGACGGTCGCCCAATTGGTTGACGGCGTCACGCTGGTCAGGCTCTTGAAAGAAGCCGGCACGGACGGATGGGAGCTCACCGATGTGATCGACGGGGGGGAGAAGCGCGTCCTCCTGATGAGGAGACCGAAGCGCTCATCGGTTGAGTCGCGACGGGTGGGGTTCGCGCCTCCAGCACACAACTGACAACGACGCCCCCGCGGCGCAAGCGCCGCATCCTCGTGGTCGAGGACGACGCGCCAATCCGGATCCTCGTGGCGGAGGTCTGCAAGCTCCAGGGCCATGACGTCCTCGAGGCGGCCACGGGCGCACAGGCGATCGAGCTCGCGATGGGCAGTCAGCCCGACCTCGTGCTCATCGACTGGGTGCTTCCCGACATCAGCGGCACCGAGGTCATCAGGGAGCTGCGCCGCCAGGGTCTGATCAGCCCGATGGTCATGCTGACCGGCCGCACCACAAAGATGGACGAGGTCGTCGGCCTCGAGGTCGGCGCCGACGACTACATCACCAAGCCATTCGACTCGCGCATCCTTGCCGCCCGAATCAACGCTCACCTCAGGCGTTCCGCTCTGGCCGAATCCGGTGGCGGGCGCGAGGGCGTGCTCAGCATCGGGGCACTGCAGATCGACAACGCTGCCCGCAGAGTGAAGATTGCCGACGAGGAAATCCCTCTCACCATGACCGAGTTCAACCTGCTTGCGGTGCTCGCCGCGAATCCGGAGCGAGTTCTCACGCGGGCGCAGCTGCGAGACAAAGTCTGGGGTTACCCACACGACCTGGACGACCACTCGGTCGACCCGCATGTCCAGCGCCTGCGCCGCAAGCTCTCCGACCGCTCGAACGCCGGCGTGAGCCTGGAGGCGGTCCCCGGCCTGGGGTACCGCCTCTCGGTCAAATCCGTTTGACCCAAATCTATTCAAATAATGACCCGCGACCGATTGGCGTCTTCGACTCCGGGGTCGGCGGGCTCACAGTACTGAAGGCGATCCGCGAAAGGCTCCCGTTCGAGCCCACGATCTACGTCGCCGACCTGCTGCATCTTCCGTACGGCCCGCGCTACCAGGACGAGGTGCGCGGCTTTGCCATCGACATCATTCGCTACCTCGAATCGCGCGACGTCAAGCTCGTGGTCATCGCCTGCAACACGGCCACCGCCGCGGCGCTGAACCAGGCACGCGAGCTGTTCGAGCTGCCGATCATCGGTGTGATCAGCCCCGGCGCGCAGGCCGCGGTCGAAGCGACGAAGAACAACCGCATCGGCGTCATCTCCACGGAGGGCACTATGCGCAGCCAGGAGTACCTGCATGCCATCAAGGAGATCGACCCGATGGTCGGCGTGTACCAGACCGCGTGTCCGGAGCTGGTGGACATCGTCGAGGCGGGAGAGGCCAACTCGCCAAGGGCCGAGCGCGCGCTGCGCGAGTACCTTGCCGACATCGTGCGCCTCGGCGCCGACACGCTGGTCCTCGGCTGCACGCACTACCCGCTGCTGAAGCCGGCGATCAACCGCGTCTATCCGGAAGCCTTCACCCTCATCGACTCCGCGACGACCACGGCGGCCAAGGTCGAACGGCACCTCGACCACTCGCGGCTGCGTGCGACCGATGCGAACCCGCTCCACGAGGTCTTCGTCACGGCGGACCCCAACCGATTCGACGAGATCGCAGCCAACTTCTTTGGCGAGCCGATCGCGGCTGAGGAGGTCCGGATCTGGGAGCCGCAGAGGACGTAGACGTCTTCGGTCCGGTGGTCGCCGATCTCGCCACGGTCGAGACGGCTATCCGAGACGAGATACGACGCGATCCCGACGTGGTCTCGGCGCCGATGGCCGACCTCTTCGCCGCCGGAGGCAAGCGTCTCCGTCCGGCGCTGGTGCTGTTATCGGCGAGGTGCGGCCATTACGACCTCGAAGTCTTGACCCCGGCCGCGATGGCCGTGGAGCTCACCCACGCGGCAACCCTCGTGCATGACGACGTCATCGACCGCGCGCCACTGCGGCGGGGGCGTCCCACCGTGGCGGCATCGCTGGGCGACGAGCCCGCGATCGTGATCGGCGACTTCTATTTCGCCAAGGCGTACGAGCACGCGGCGCGGACAGACTCCGCGGAAGTCGTCGGCATCCTTGCCCGCACGGTGATGGACATCTGCGCAGGCGAAGTGCGTCAGCAGGAGATTCGCTATCGCTACAGCACAGACGTCGACGAGTACATGCGACGTATCGAGGCGAAGACGGCGACGCTTCTCGCTGCATGCTGTGACATCGGCGCCGTGCTTGCCGGACTACCGGTCGCGCAGCGCAAGGCCTTCCATGAATACGGCCGCCTCCTCGGCCTCGCGTTCCAGATCGCCGACGACGTGCTCGACTACATCGGCAGCGAAGGAGAGATCGGAAAGCCCATCGGCCAGGACATCGCGGAAGGATTCGCGACCCTGCCTCTCATGCTCGCGAAGCAAGACAAGGCAATGGCCGGCCGGCTCGCAAACCTCCTGCAAGACGGACGCAAATTCAATGCAATCGACGCGGCCGAAGTCGTCGAGATAGTTCGCACGAGCCACGCTCCGCAGCTTGCCCTCGAGCGTGCTCGTGAGCATGCGTCAGCGGCGAGTAAGCAGCTCAACGCGTTGAGCCCGAGTGAGGCCCGTAACACCCTGGCGGCGCTCACCGACTACGTGGTGACCCGAAAGCTCTAACCTGTCAGCGTGTCCCGGGTGGGGATGGAGACATGAGCAACGTCAAGCTCGTCGGTGTCGGACCAGGACATCCAGGCTTGGCGACCGTCCAGGCAATCGAAGCGATCAAGGACGCCGACGTGATCCGCCACAGCGACGGCTGTGGCGTCGGACTTCTGCACCTCGCGGCGGCGAACGCTGACATCGGTCCGTTTCAATCGACTGACGAGGTCGTGCGCATCGCGCGCTCCGGCAAGCGGGTCACCGTGCTATTCCCCGGAAACCCATACGCGTTCTCCAACGGCAGCGAGGTCGCGGAGAAGCTCGAGCGCGCAGGCCTGGACTTCGAAGCGGTGCCTGGCCTCATCGTCGAGCTGGCCGCGCCAATCATGAGCGGCATCCCCCTCACCATCGAAGGCCAGTCGGCGTCCATCGGCTTCGGGCTGGTCAAAGGCGCGGAGACGGTCGTCTTGAGGCTCGCCTCCGGCTGGTGGGAGTCCGGCATCGCCGCCCTGCTTGCGGATGGAAGGTCCCTCGATACACCTTCGGCGTTGATCCTCAACCCCGGCCAGCCCGGGCAGCACCGGGTGAGCGCGCCGCTGGGCGAGCTGGCGCGCAAGGCGGCCACATACGGATTGCGCGGCGATGCGCTGCTGGTCGTTGGGCCGGGCGTCGTGATGTCCGACCGCCTCGACACGATGTCGAAGCGGCCGCTGCACGGCCGTCGCGTCCTCATTACTCGTGCTCGCCACCAGGTCGATCCGTTCCGGCGAGAGCTAGTCGAGCTAGGCGCTTCGGTGATCGAGATCCCGACGATCGAGATCCAGCCCATGCCGCTCGACGAGCGGGTGAACAAAGCGATCGCTCACCTGGACTCGACGGCGCTGGTCATCTTCGCTTCGGCCAACGCAGTCGACATCTTTTTCCAGATGCTCCTGGCGTCCGGCTCGGATGCGCGGGCGTTTCATGGTTCGAAGCTCTGTGCCATCGGCCAGGAGACAGCCCAGTCGCTCGAAGGACACGGCCTTCGCCCGGAGCTGATCACGTCGGAGTACACGGCGGAAGGGCTGGCCAAAGCGCTGGAAGGCTGGGAGATGGACGGAATGCACGTGCTGGTTCCGCGAGCGGAAGTGGCGCGCGACGCACTACCATCCCTGCTTGCCAACCGAGGTGCTGAAGTCGAAATCCTTCCTGTCTACCGAGCCATCTGTCCCACCGGGACGGGTGACACATTGCTGCGACTGTTCAACAACGAAGGCGTCGACGTGATCACCTTCACCAGCTCGTCGACGGTGAACAACTTCGTGCGCGCGTTTCCGGAGGACCGCCTTCCTGCGATTCTCGGCGACGCGGAAGTCGCGTGTATGGGCCCGGTCACCGCGGACGTCGCCCGCAAGCTCGGCCTCACCGTTTCGATCGTCGCGCGTGAGTACACGACACACGGGCTAGTCCAGGCGATCAGCGAGTCCGCCGCGCGAAAGTGAAGATCAGGCAAGCGGCGCGCAGGGCGGCTGCGACCGTAGAGGTCGACGAGGCCGACCTGCCCGAGGCGTGGCGCCAGCGCCCATGGGCGCCAGTCCTGATCGTCGCCGTCTTGATCGCCGCGGTGCTCGGAACAGGATTCGTGGTGGACAGAGCGCTCGCCCCCCAAATCCCTGCACCTCTCGCCAGCTGCAAGACGTCGGTCCAGATCGCACCTCATCAGTTCATCGGCCGTCAGCCGATCTGCCTCAACCCAAAGAACACTTACGTGGCTACTGTCAACACGACGCAGGGACCCATCGTCATCCAGCTGCATCCGGAGATTGCCCCGGCGACCGTGAACAACTTCATAGTGCTCGCGATTCACGGCTACTACGACGGCCTCACCTTCTGGAAGGCTGAGGACTGGGTGGTGCAGGGCGGCGATCCGCGAGGAGACGGGCGCGGAGGGCCAGGTTACAACCTGCTCGACGAACCCAGCACGATGCCTTGGGGGCTTTATGCGGTGGGCATGGCGCGAGTGCCCGGGGGCGCTGTGAACGGCAGCCAGTTCTTCCTCGAGAAGGCGCCATGGCCGGACCCGGGCCCGACGGCCGTCTACAACCGGTTCGGGACGGTGACCTCGGGAATGGACAAGGCCCAGCAGCTCCAGGCGGGCGACACCATCAAGTCGATCACGATCAAGGTCTCTTGAGTTCCCTCTCCCCATTGGGGAGAGGCTAGGGTGAGGGGCGCCCTATAATTCGCCTCAAATGCCCATTCATCCGCTGTGGATCGTCGCCATCCTCGTCGTCGTGCTGATCATCTTCGGTCCGGGGCGGCTGCCGGAACTGGGTTCCGCGGCAGGCAAGGCAATGCGCGAGTTCCGCAAGGCGACCTCTGAGCTGACGGAGAGCATCACCGCGGCGCCTTCGACGCCCGCGGCGCCGCCTCCCAACCCGACGCCGGCGGCCTCAACCACCGCAACGACGGCCGACGGCGCAGCCAAGAGCACGGAGCCGGCCTCCTCCACCAAGAACTGACGGCGGGTCCCCCTGTGGCCCTCCTGGACAGGGTGCTTCGACGCGGCCCTGGCAATCCGCCTCCTGCTGAGGAGCCGCGGATGTCGATCATCGAGCACCTCGAGGCGCTGCGCCGTGCCCTAATCATCGTGGTGGTCGCATGGGGCGTGGCGACCATCGCCGCGTGGTTTGTGTCGGGGTACGTGATCAACCTGCTGATCGACCGCGCCGGCGTCGGCAAAGCGATCTATCTCCAGCCCGCCGGCGGGTTCCTGACGGAGCTCAAGGTGGCCCTCTATATCGGAATCGTGCTCGCCTCGCCGATCGTCATCCAGCAGATCTGGTGGTTCGTCAGCCCGGGCCTCTTCAAGCACGAGCGGCGGTTCGCGCTACCGCTGATCCTCGCCACCATCTTCTTCTTTCTCCTCGGCGTGGCGGCGGCGATCTTCGCTCTACCTCTATATCTCAAGGTTCTCAACGGTCTCTCGCCGGCCAACGTCAGCTACCTGCCGGACATCGGCGAGCTGATCGGCTTCATCCTGACCATGGTGCTCGGGTTCGGGCTCGTCTTCGAGCTGCCCGTGGTCCTCTTTGTGCTCGGCATGATGCGCATCATCACCTCGCGCTGGCTGTACAAGAACCGGCCATGGTGGTTCCTGGCTCTGGGGCTTCTCTCCAACTTCCTGACCCCCGGTGCGGACCCGCTGACCCCGCTCATCATGTTCCTGCCGCTCTACTTCTTTTACGAATCGACGGCGCTGATCCTCAAACTGAGCAAACGATGACCTCACGTCCCGACGGCAGGCAGCCGGACCAGCTGCGCCCGCTGAAGATCGAGCTCGGCGTCAACGTTCACGCGGAAGGGTCGTGTCTGATCGAGATGGGCCGCACTCGCGTGTGGATCACCGCCAGCGTCGATGACCGAGTGCCCCCGCACCGTCGCGGCAGCGGACAGGGCTGGATCACCGCCGAGTATTCGATGCTTCCGCGTTCCACTCACGACCGCGGCACGCGCGAGGCGGTCCAGGGCCGGCTTGGCGGTCGCACTCACGAGATCCAGCGCCTGATCGGACGTTCGCTTCGCGCTGCGGTCGATATGAGCAAGATCGGCGAGCGGACGATCACGCTCGACTGCGACGTCTTGCAGGCCGACGGCGGCACACGCACTGCTTCGATCACCGGCGCGTTCTGCGCTCTGTACATGGCGCTGAAGCGGATGAAGGACGCGCGCATGCTGGAACAGGTTCCGGTGAGGCAGTATCTCGCCGCGGTCAGTTGCGGAGTCGTGGACGGCACACCGCTACTCGACCTCGACTACACCGAGGATTTCAAAGCCTCGACCGATCTCAACTGCGTGATGGTCGAAGATGGCGGGCTCGTCGAGCTGCAAGCCACGGCCGAGGGCGCGCCGTACACCCGCGCCGAGCTCGACGCGATGCTCACGCTCGCGCATAAGGGGATCAAGGACCTGATCGTCGGGCAAAAGCGCGCCATCGCCTCGCTTGGCTAAGAAGCGCCGCCAGCTGGTCATCGCGACCGGCAACACCGGAAAGCTGCGCGAATATCGCGAGCTGCTGGCAGACACGGGTTTCGAGCTAGTCGCCTTCGACAGCGAGGTCGACGAGGTGGGGGAGACCTACGCAGAGAACGCCCGGCTCAAGGCCGAAGCTGCACGCGACCGCTCAGGGCTGCCGGCCCTAGGAGACGACTCCGGCGTGGAGGTCGAGGCGCTCGGCGGCTTTCCAGGCCTTCGCTCCGCGCGGCTCGGCCCGACCCAGGAGGCTCGCACTGCCGAGCTCCTGAGCCGGCTCGATGGCAAGCCGCGGCCGTGGCACGCGCGCTTTGTCTGCGTCATCGCCCTGGCGGCGCCCGGTCGGCCGACCCAGTTCTTCGAGGGCGAATGCCGAGGCGAGATCGTGCCGGAGTGGCGGGGCCAGGCGGGCTTCGGCTACGACCCTATTTTTCTAGTCCCGGGAACAGGGAAGACGTTCGGGGAGATGACGCCCGAGGAAAAGCGCCTGTACAGTCATCGGGCCCGTGCGGTTCGTGCGCTTCTCGAGTCGGGAGCGCTGGCACGGCTGTAGAGCCGAGGACGGCGTTACTGACTTTGTTCTGGTCGGCGTAGCATGATCACAGGGTGACTCCCTTGGGTCGCATGCGCCTGATGGTCGCGCTTGCATTCACCGTAATCACGCTTGGAGCGTGCAACTCGGCGAATGCATCCAACGGCGCCGGCTCGGCACCACCAAACGGTTCGGTGTCTGGAAACTCTCTGGCGGCGAGCACCTCTGACTCCGCGCCACACGGCGGGATCGGCGACGCGGCGGTGGCAACGCAAGCGCCCTGATCGCCGCAGGCTCAAGGCGCTGTGTTCTTGCCCGACCTCTAGTCCAGACATAATCTTCGACGTGGTCGAAGCCGGACATGCTCTGACTGCAGAAGCTCGGGCGGTAGCTTAGCTCGGCAAAGCGCCTGGTTTGGGACCAGGAGACCGCGAGTTCAAATCTCGCTCGCCCGACCACTCGTTCATACCTTGTTCGCCACCTCGATCGCTTGCTCCTTGGTGAGACTTCGTCCAACCAAATCAATGCGAAGGCCTTGATCGAGCCAAATGACACTGGTCACTCGGCCAACCGCCAGGGCGGCTCGTGTTCCGCTTTGGAGCTTCATCACGGAATCCTGCGAACAGCCGGTCGGGTTGTTGGTCTGCGAATCGATCCAGCCCTGCGTCACGTTGGCGATTGATTCCCTGACCCAGAACCGCCCATATACGGGTTGCTCATAGACCGAAAGCACACTCTTCGCGCTCCGGTCCGGCTTCGATGAGGAATCCAGGAGGATCTTGGCGGCCGGGCCGAGAGCTCGCGGGACCACCGGTGTGAAGGCGAGATAGGGCGCCTCCTTCGGCCTTCTCAATATGAAGAGCTGAACTAGAGCTGACGATTCAAGCGAGCCGGCGTCGCGCCGGCCCTTTTCTTCTTTCCGCGTTACAGGCTCACTCGGGGGTCGAGCAGCGGATAGAGCAGGTCGACGATCAGGTTCGCGACTCCGATCAGCAGGACGTAATAGACGAACACGCCAACCGCGGTCGTGTAGTTGCGGCTGAGGATCGATTGAATCAGCTCATGGCCCAGCCCCGGAACGGCGAAGGCCTGCTCGATCACCAGCGAGCCTGTGATCAGCGCCGTCACGACAGGCCCAATGATGGTCAGGACGATGAGCGCGGCGTTGCGAAGCACGTGGACGCGAAGAATCGCCGGCTCATCTACGCCCTTCGCCCGCGCGGTGGTCACATAGTCGCGGCGCAGCTCTTCGAGAACGCTCGTGCGCGTGTGACGAGCAACGTAGCCGGCGAATGGAATGCCCAGCGCAGAAGCAGGCATCAGGATCTGCAGGCCCTGGCAGCATGGATTGGGGTCGTAGTAAAGGACTCCAGCCGTCAGGTAGTAGAGAACGGTGACGCCGACGAAGACCATGAGAAACGCCCAAACGAAGTTGGGCACTGAATAGACCGCCAGGGCAAGGCTGACCAGAATTCGGTCGGTAGCGCTGTTGGCCTTTCGAGCGGAGGTCATCCCGATCCACACACCCACCGAGATCGCGATCACCGCGGCCAGGAAGCCGATCCTTCCGCTCAGAGCCGCCTCTGGCTGCAAGATTCGGGCCAGGTCGCCATTGACGATCCGCGCCATCAGCCGGATGTACTGCACAGGCAGAGGTAGATCCAGGCCGAGGCGATGCATCTCCTGCTCGTACTGGAGTGGCGTCTGATGAGACTCGCGCGCCACCGGATCGCCTGGAAGAAAATGCAGCGCCGCAAAGATCACCACCGAGCCGATCAGGGCGCTGGCCGGCACGAGCGCGAGCCGCCCCGCCAGCCGCCACAGAAACAGCCCCACCTTCCGTCATATCGTCGGGCTTCAAGCCGGATGTACGCTTAGGCCATGATCCAGGCCCCCGTCGGCGGGTCGGTCGAGACCGGATTCGAGCCGATACAGGAGGCGTTCGCCGCCAACTTCGAGCGCTACGGCGAGGTCGGCGCCGCCTGCTCCATCCACGTTCACGGCCGGCAGGTGGTCGACCTCTGGGGCGGCGTCACGGCGCCAGGCGGAACCGTGCCCTACACCGCGGACACGCTGCAGATGGTCCTTTCCGTCTCCAAGGGAGTTGTCGCGATTGCCGCGCACATGCTGGCCCAGGAGGGCCGCCTGGATTTCGACGCCCCGGTGGTCGAGTATTGGCCCGAATTCGCTGCCGAAGGCAAGGCCAATATCCCGGTGCGCTGGCTGTTCAGTCACAGGGCCGGCCTGGCGGCGATCGATCGGCCCGTCTCCCTCGAGGACGTCTACGCCTGGACTCCTGTCGTCGACGCACTCGCCGCGCAGCGTCCCCTGTGGGAACCCGGCACGGCCCACGGCTACCACGCCATCACCTACGGCTGGCTGGCCGGCGAGGTCCTCCGGCGTGTCTCGGGCATGAGCGTCGGCAAGCTGATCGCCGAGCGGATCGCGAAGCCTCTTGGGGTCGAGTTCTTCATCGGCCTGCCCGAGGTGCTGAACGCTCGGGTGGCCCCGCTGATCCCTTCGCCCCCGCCGCCCCCGGGCGCCCCGCCCGACGCGATGGCGCTGCTCCTCGCGGACCCCACCACGCTCGCGCACAAGGCCTTCGGCAACCCTCGCGTGCTGTCGGCGGTCAACGGGTACCCGTTCCGAGCGGCTGAAGTCCCGGCCGCGAACGGCATCGGGACTGCCAGGGCCCTTTCCCGCCTCTACGCGGCGTGCATCGGCCAGGTGGACGGAATCCGCCTCCTCGACGCCGAAACGCTCGAGAAGGCATCCCGGACGCAGGCGCGCGGGCAAGACCTTGTCACCGGCTATGAGACTCACTACGCCACCGGCTTCCAGCTCCCCTTCCCGTTCCGGCCGATGGCCGGCGCGGGCTCGGTCGGCCATTACGGCATGGGCGGCTCGGTGGCGTTCGCCCACCCGGAGCTTGGCTTTTCTTTCGCCTACGTCATGAATCAGATGCTCCCCTCAGCCCAGGTGGATCCGCGCCACGCCGCGCTGGTGCAAGCCTTGACAAGGTGTCTGCGATAGGACGTTCACCGGCCTAAGATTCGATCCGGCAAGACAATGTGGGGACGGGCGTGAGCGCGGCTGACCTCGTATTCGGCGTCTGCCTCCTTTTAGGAGGCGGCCTCCTGCTGCTGACGCTCGTGGTCGACGACATCTTCGGCGGCCTGCTAGGCGCGCTCCACCTCGGCTTCGACATCGCAGGCGTCTCGCCCACTCCACTGCTGCTCGGCTTCGTCGCCATGTTCGGCGCGGGAGGTCTGTTCGCCGTGCACAGCATGGGCCTGGGGGTTGGCGCCGCGACCGGGGTCGCCACCGTGGCGGGCCTGCTTGGCGCGGGTGTAGCCTTCGGCGCCTTCAAGGTCTTGAAGCAGGCCGAGTCGACCGACACCTTCAGCCTCGAAGACATGGTCGGATCGACCGGCCGGGTCTCGGTCGGCATCCCCGCCAACCATTTCGGCACTGTACTCATCAGCTTCGCCGGCGCCTCGCACAACATGACCGCCACCGCAGATTCCGAGATCCCCGCGGGACGGATGGTGAAGGTGGTGGCCGTCGCCGGCAGCAATCTCGTTGTCGCCCCCAGCCCCGTCCCCAGTAACGAAGGAGCACGGTCCGATGCCTAGTTTCGTGACGACAAGCCCGTTCCTCGCCGTGACCGGCGTAGTGATACTCATCCTGATCCTCGCTTTCGTCGCAAGCCGCTACAAGGTGGCCGGCGCCAACGAGGCGATCATCGTCGCGGGCTCGCGGGGCGCCAAGGTGCGCGACGAGCACGGTCGCGTCGTGTCCGCTCCAGGCGACAAGGGAGTCAAGGTCGTCGTCGGAGGCGGCACGATTGTCATGCCTCTCCTCAACCGCATCGGCAAGCTGAAGCTCACCGCCCGCCAGATCAACGTGCAGCTGAGCGACGCAGTGACGAGCCAGGGCATCAAGGTGCAGGTGCAGGGTGTGGCGACTTTCAAGATCGGCCGCGACGTCGAGTCGCTGCGCAACGCCGCCGAGCGTTTCCTCGACGCGAAGCCCGAGCAGGTGGACTCGATAGTCAAGAACGTGCTCGAAGGATCGCTGCGTTCGATCGTCGGCACGCTGACCATCGAGGAGCTCATCCGCGACCGACAGAAGCTCTTGCAGCAGGTGCAGGATGCGGCGAAGGGCGACCTCGCGACGAGCGGCCTGCAGATCGACGCCTTCACCATCCAGAGCTTCTCTGACGAGTCCAACTACATCGAGCTGCTCGGCCAGCAGAGCGTGTCCACCGTCACCCGCGACGCGCGCATGGTCAAGGCCACCACGGACCAGGAGGCAGCGGTCCGAGAGGCCGAGGCGCAGCAGGTAAAGATCAACGCGGCCAGAGACGTGTCGCTGCGAGAGGCGGAGACGAAGACGCAGGTCGCCGCCGCGCAGGCTCGCGCCGACCAGGCCGGGCCCCTTGCGGCGGCCGAGGCCCAGCAGGAAGTGGTCCGCAAGCAGACCGAGCTGGCCCAGCTCGCCGCCGAGCGCAAGGAGATGGAGCTGCTCTCGACGACAGTGAAGCCCGCAGCCGCGGAGGCGCAGGCCGTGATCGCGAAAGCAGAGGGCGACAAGCGCGCTCGAATCGCGTCAGCAGAGGCCGACGCCGAAACCACCCGGCTCGAAGGTGGGGCAGAGGCGGCGATCGTGCTGACCAAAGGCGAGGCGGAAGCCAAAGCCCTCGCGATGCGCGCCGACGCCTACAAGCAGTTCAACGAGGCGGCCATCATCCAGACGGTCCTCGCCGCGCTGCCGGAAATCGTGCGCGCGGCTGCCGAGCCGATGGGTCACATCAACTCCCTGACGGTGATGAGCGCGGATGGCGCCTCCGACATCGTGAAGAACGCGACGCGCGCGATGATCGAGTCGACGACCGCGATCAAAGGGCTGACGGGTCTGGACGTGCCGAGCCTGCTGGGTGGTGCGATGGGCAGAGGCTTTGGCGAGCGCCTGCGCACCGGCGATGGCGACGGAGGCAGCGACGTCGGGAGCGCGGCGGACCGGATCAGCCAGATCGCCGGCGAAGGCCTCTCGACGCTGAAGGCCGCAAGAGCCGAGGCCGCGGCCAAGGCGGCGGAAGCGGAGGCCAAGGCAGTCGAAGACAGCAAGAAGGCGGCCGCCGCTGCCGACAAGGCCGCAGTCGCGGCAGAGGCCAAGGCGACCGCGGTCGCCTCCAAGCTCGCGTCCTCCGGCGCGGTGCAAGCCACGCAGGCCACCGTCGTGCAAAAGCCGACAGCTGCTGCGGCGCCTTGGTCCACCGTTCAGCAGGCGAAGGCTGACGCCATGCCTGGTGAGTCGCCTTCGGAGGGCAGCGTCCTGCAGTGGGGCAAGTGGATGGCCGACCGGCTGCGCGAGGTGCCCAACATCCAGCTCTACGACGCGCTGCGCCTGGTCGACCTGGGGGACAAGGGGCCCGCACCGGCGCGAGCGATCTGGCAGACCGCGCAAGCAGTGCTGGTGAAGGACTACGGAAACCTCACAGTCGGCGACCTGCTGAAGAGATTTCACGTCTAAAAAAGCGGGAAGCCCGCTTGCGCGAGCTTCCCAAGGCTGGGGTGGGGGCGTGGAGTCGAATTCAGGGCCGGTTTATCGGCCGGCGATATAGTAGCACGGCGTCATGATGTCCACAAGATATAGACACTTTGGGGATAACTAACCTTGAAGTTGCCAATTCCGATCGATATGGAGCCCATGCTGTCCGCGCCCGCGGACGGCGGCATCCCGAAGGGCGACACCTGGGAGTACGAGCCCAAATGGGATGGCTTCCGCACTCTCGTCTTTCGTGATGGCGACGAGGTGGAGCTGATCAGCCGCGGCGCGCGGCCGATGACCCGCTACTTTCCAGAGCTGTTGCCCGCCTTCCGCGGTCTCCGCGAGAAGCAGGTCGTGCTGGATGGCGAGATCGTCGTCGTGGCCGAGAACGGGCTGGACTTCGGCGCCCTCCAGCAGCGAATCCATCCGGCGGACTCGCGGGTCCAGATGCTCAGCAAGGCCACCCCGGCCTGGTTCGTCGCGTTCGACTTGCTTGCCGAAGGAAGCACCGATCTGCGCAAGCTGCCGCTGGGCGAACGCCGCAAGCGGCTGGAGCGATTGCTCAAGAGCGTCAAGCAGCCGATCTTCCTGACGCCATACACGCGCGAGCGCAAGACCGCGGAGAGCTGGTTCAAGCGTTTCGAGGGCGCAGGCCTCGACGGCGTGATGGCCAAGTCATGGGACGGGGCGTACGTCCCGGGCAAGCGACTGTGGGTGAAGATCAAGCACCAGCGAACCGCGGACTGCGTCGTGATCGGTTGGCGCAAATCCAACGACGGAGCGAGTCTTGGGTCGTTGCTCCTCGGCCTCTACGACAAGAAGGGGACCATGCACTACGTCGGCCATACGTCTTCGTTCAACGCGGCCGAGCGCAAGGAGCTCATCGCAAAGCTGAAGCCGCTGCAGACCGAGATACCGGAATCGGAATGGAAAGCCAACCCCGGCCGCATGCCCGGCGGAGTGAGCCGGTGGTCGCGCGGGAAAGAAGCAGAATGGGTTGCAGTGAAACCCGAGCTCGTATGTGAGGTCGCTTACGACAAGCTTGAGGCGGGTGAGCGCTTCCGCCATGCGACTCGGTTTCTGCGCTGGCGTACCGACAAACCTCCGCGCAAGTGCGGCTTCGACCAGATCGAGTCAGCTGCCGAGTTCGACGTGCGTGGGATTTTTAGAAGTAAGTAGCAGCGGCTTGGCGCCAGGACCACCCGGCCCGTAGTACTTCATCGCGGCACGGCCGAGGCCGGTGACCGTGATCCAGTCAAAGCCGGCGCCGACCGCGACTCCCACACCAAGCGGCACCACCCTGGCCGCGACCTTCGCCACACCCGAGGTGGCAAAGCGGGCGAGGATGCGGGTGATGATCCGCCCGCCTCCATGCGCGACGAGCAGACCAGGCACATGGCGGATGGCGGCGATCGCGATGCGCTCACCACCCGCGACGAGCACGTCCTCGCGCAGCTTGACCGCACCGCTTGTGATTCCGACCACGACCAGTGCTTCGAGCACGCGCTCATCCGAGTTGGCGAGCTCGTGGCCGAAAATCATCGCGATCCCCATCACCAGCTCGATCTCCTGCTCGAGCGCAAAGATCGTCTGACTCGTGATGGTGCCGACCGCGAGCGCGGTACCGAGCCCCGGCGCAATGGAAACCGCTCCGCTCAACGCTCCCGTGGCGGCCACGCGCCGGCGCGTGGAACGGATGAGGTCGAGCGCCAGTTGATGGTTGTTGTATTGCGGATGGTCGGTCCGCAGGTGCTCGATTCGGGCCAGGATCGCGGGCTCACGGCTGCTGACAGCGTGGGTGAGGACGCCGAGGACCGACCGCACCTGTGGCGGAAGTTGATCGAGGTCCATTCCAGAAGGGTAGCGCGAGGAGTTGTCAGTTGAAACACCAGTTGCGACTAAGTCGCAATAAGCGTTAGGCTCCTACCAGTGATGTCCATGGGCGCACTTTTGCGGGATTCCTTCGACAGCGGGGAACGCAAGCGCCTGGCGGGGTTTTTCGGCGGAGTCGGGCTTCTTCACATCGCCGGCTGGGGCCTTTTGCTGGCGGCGGCCGCCGGCCAGCCGACCATCCTCGCGCTGGGCGGGCTCGCGTACACCTTCGGCCTGAGGCATGCCTTCGACGCAGACCACATCGCGGCCATCGACAACACGACTCGCAAGCTGCTGCAGGACGGAAAGAAACCGGTGGGAGTTGGCTTCTTTTTCTCACTGGGACACTCCACTGTCGTGTTCCTCGTCGCCGCGGCGTTGGGCCTCGCCGTGAAGTGGATCGTCGACGGCGTGGTCAGCAACGGCGGTCAGCTCAGGAGCATCGGAGGCGAGCTGAGCGTCGTCGTGTCGGGCGGCTTCCTGGTTTTGATCGGGGTCCTCAACCTGCTGGTGCTCATCGACATCATCCGCGTGTACAGGCGCATGAAAGCGGGCGGCTATGACGACAGCTCCCTCGAGCTGGACCTCACCGCCGGCGGCATGACTGGCGGAATAATGAGCCGGATCTTCGGCCGCCTGTTCCGAGTCATCCAGCACAGCTGGCAGATGTATCCAATCGGCTTTCTCTTCGGCCTCGGCTTCGACACGGCGTCAGAGGTGGCGATCCTGGCGATCTCCGCCGGCGCAGCCGCCAAGGGCGTGCCGTTCCTCGCGGTCATCGCGCTGCCGCTGATCTTCGCCGCGGGGATGTCGCTCATGGATACGGCGGATGGGGCGTTCATGGCGAAGGCATACTCGTGGGCTTTCACGAGCCCGATCCGCAAGGTCTTCTACAACCTCACGATGACAAGCCTCTCGGTTTTCGTCGCACTGTTTGTCGGTGTTGTGGAGCTGATGCAGGTCCTCATCCAGAGGTTCGACTTGAAAGGCGGGATCTACGGCGCCATCGCCGGGTTCGACCTCGTCGGTCGCGCCGGATACTTCATAGTCGCGGCCTTCGTCTTGGCCTGGGCCGCGGCGTTGCTGATCTATAAGGTGCGCCGCATCGACGAGCGCTGGAGCGAGAGGATCAGCCGGGTGGCCTAGTCCTCAGGCGGCCCGACAAGCTTCCAGCCGTTCTGCCACGGCCAACCGTTGCGGATCTGGAGCGTGATGTTCAACAAGGCCATGTGTTCGAGCACGCGAGCCATCACCAGGCCGCCGGCGTCGACGGCCCGGAACCCGATCGATCCAACGAGCTCGAGCGCCCTGTCCTTGGCCCCCTTGTCATCGCCGGCGACGAAACCGTCGAGCTTGATGCCCTTGACGGATGGGTCGGCCATCCGGGAGGCAAATGCGTAGTTGAACGCTTTGACGACGCGCACTTTGGGGTGACGGGTCTGGATCTCTTCCGCGTTGGAAGGGCTGCTCAGCACCGCGCCGGGATTCTCCATGTCGACGTGGTTGGTGGCGTCGATGACGATCTTGCCGTCGACCGACGAGCCAAGCTCGCGGAAAACCTCGCCGAGCTTGTCATACGGCACCGCGACGATGACGACCTCCGCGTCCTTGATCGCCTCTTTGTTGGAGTGAGCTGCCTTCGCGCCGGTCGCCTTCGCCGCCTCCGCGGCATGCTCCGCGGTCTTGGCGCTGAGAGTGACGGAATGTCCCGCCTTGACTGATGATTTGGCCAGCGCCTTGCCTACATTTCCCGCTCCGATGATCGCAATCTCCATGTCTACCTCCTAACCCTACGCACTGGCTGGTTTATTCGCCGGCGCCGAGGATCTGCGCGCCACGCGGACGAGCAGTGAAGACGCCGCGATGCTGACCACGACCGCACCGATCAGGCCGGCGCTGACCTGCCTGGTGATCAGTCCAGCCGAGAGCGCCAGAGCACCCAGCACGTAGCTGAACTCGCCGACCTGCCCGAGGCCGACAGCGAGCTGCAGGGACCGGCCGGTCAACCCCCCGACCTTCGCCAGCGCCCAGACCACGAGCACCTTGGCGACCACGACGAGGGCCAGGAACAGCAGGAGCCAAGGCAGGGAGGGCCCAATGGCTCTCGGATCGATCACCGCGCCCAGGGCGACGAAGAACATCACCGCGAACAGGTCTCGGAAGGGCAGCAATCGCTGGCGGGCCTCTGCTGCGACAGGACTTTCGGTGATCGCCAATCCCGCAATGAACGCAGCGAGGGCGAGCGGAACGCCAAAGAACACGGAGCCGAGCCCTGCGAGTACCAACCCGCTGGCCACGGAAACCAGAAGGAACAGGTCATGTTCGGCGTGCACGCGTCGCAACAGCCAGGGCAGCAGGAACGCTGACGCCGCGGCAATCACGGCGAAGGCGATGACCCCGAGGGCAGCTGTCAGAGCCGACCGACCACCAAGGCCGATCACAGCAAACAGGACGAGCGCCGAGGTGACCCCGACCAGGTCCTGGATCAGGCTCCAGCCCAGGAGCTCGTCGTCCGTCGCGGGGTCGGTCGTTCGCCTGCGGCTTCTGGTGATGTTGACGACTACGACGCTCGAAGACATGGCAATCGACAGGCCCACGATCGCGGCGCCGGCCGGGTTCATGCCGAAGGCGATGCAGGCCCCGGCGGACAGGCCCGACGTGATGAACACCTGAAGCGGTGAAAGCATCAGGAGGCGCCTGCGTTCTCGGGCGAGGCGGAGCGGGTTGATCTCGATGCCGACCTCGAACAGCAGCAGCACGACTCCGACGTCGGCCAGGACGGCCAGCTGCTCACGGTTGGCGACATAACCCGGAGTGAATGGGGAGACGGCCACACCGACGACCAGGTAGCCGATGACAGCCGGCAGGCCCACGCGGCGGGCGAGCTTGCCGGCGAGCGCCGCCAGCAGAAGCAGAAGGCCAAGCTCGAGTACCGCTGGCGCTGTGTGCTCCACGGGCGGGAGAATATCTCACGATCGATGTCTACCCAAATGTCCGGTATGGACTGGAAGCCCGCGCGACACCCCGAGCGAATCGCGCTCGAGGGTGAATCGGTGACGCTAGAACCCGTCGATCCAGCCCGTCACGCGAGAGCCCTCTACTCCGCCGCCGATGGCGCCCCGGCGATCTGGGACTACCTCGCTTATGGGCCTTTCGAGAGCCGGGAGGCCTTCACCGAGTGGCTCGAAGCGCGAGCGGCGTCAGTCGACCCGCTGTTCTACGCGCTGGTCGACCGCGGAGCTGGCGTTGCTCAGGGGATGGCGAGCTACCTGCGCATGGACCTGGCGAATGGCGTGATCGAGATCGGCCACATCTGGTTCGCCCCAGTCATGCAGCGCACCCGGCAGGCGACCGAGGCGATCTTCGTGCTCGCGCGGCACGCCTTCGACGACCTGGGCTATCGCCGGCTCGAGTGGAAGTGCGACTCGCTGAATGCGCCGTCCCGCCGGGCCGCGGAGCGGTTCGGGTTCGTGTACGAGGGAGTGTTCCGCCGGCACATGGTGGTCAAGGGCCGCAACCGGGACACTGCCTGGTACGCCTTGACCGACGGGGACTGGCCCCTGCGGAGGGCGGCTTTCGAGGCCTGGCTGGCACCGGACAACTTCGACCAGGCCGGCCGCCAGAGGCAGTCGTTGTCTGCCCTCCGCGCCCAGCTCGAGGGTGCGTTTTGAATACAAACGCCGGCGTCGCCCGCCTCGATTTGAGCCGATTGACCCTCCTGGCGCGTTAGCTCAGTAGGGGTAATCGTGCGTCGGAGGTTTTTGGGTGCAAAAGCATGTATTCATGCAGGGCTGGCCAGTCGAGTCGCGCGACGCCGCCCAGCGAGTCATCAAGAAATACGGGGAGCCTGATGAGGCCTGCCACTCGACCCTGACGTGGGGCAGGCGTGGCTCGTGGAAGCGCATCGTGGCCCACCGCGAGCCCTCGAAGCACAACTTTCCCGCTCCCCACGTGGAGACGGTCGAGTGCTACATGGAGTTCCACGTCCCGCCCTGGAAGGTGAGCGACCTCGTGCGGTTCGACGGGAGCATCGTGGTCTACCGGACGCTGGGCGAGATTTCAGTTCGAGGCCACGACGAGGAGACGAATTTCCTCGCTTTGAACCTGGCTTACGACATCGTCGCCGGCAAGCGCTCAGTCGACGACGCGCGCAGGTACTACGCGCAGGAGTTCCTCAACTACAGAAGGAAGGCGTCCACCCCGTACATGAAGGGCTTGAAGTTCGAACCAAAGCGGTCCGACGACCCGGACGAGCGCATCCTCTCCGACGCCGAGCTCAAGCGCGCTCTCGACGAGGGGAAGAGGAAGGCCGGCGCGGCTTAGCGCTTATCTGACGGCCTGGTTGCCTTGCGCCTCGTGAGGTAGAGCGCCACGAAAAGTGCCACCGCGCCGCCGATCCAGATCACCCACTCAGTCGCTGAGTCGAGACTCGTTGTGGTCATCACTCTGTTTGGGGCAGTTTGCGGTGGGAGAGGCAGAGAGTCAACCGTTCGAACAAAAGAACGCGTGCTGAATACGCAGCTCTGGGGAAGGGTTTACGCGAGGGAGAGATGTCACCAACCAAGGACGCCATCGATTCAGCGCTGGAGCACGGACACGTCATCGACATCACGACGACTGGGCGTGAAACCGGCGAGCCCCGGCGCCTGGAGATCGTGTTCCACAACGTAGGGGGCCGGATCTACATCAGCGGCATCCCGTCTCCAAAGCGGCGGAGCTGGGTCGCCAATCTCGAGGCGGATCCGCGCATGACGTTTCATCTGAAGGGAAAGGTTCGCGCCGACCTGCCGGCAAACGCCCGAATCATCGACGAGGAGAAGGAGCGACGAGAGATCCTTCCTCACATCGCGCGTGCCTGGGGCCGCAAGGATCTGGAGCAGATGGTCCGCTACAGCCCGCTCATCGAAGTGACGATCGACCGGTAGTCGGATTCGGCTCCTCTGGCGCCAAAAACGTGTATCACGCTGCCCTGATCGACGTTTTTTGCGCCAATGGTGGCAAAGAAAAAGGCCGGCGGTAAGGCCGGCCTTTAGTCGCAGGTCAGGTTAGCTGCAGCCCGTCGTCGCTCCGCAGTTCATGCACTTGTAGCAAGAGCCGGACCGCACGGTGATCGCTCCGCAGTCCGCGCACGCAGGTGCGTCTCCTGTGTTGACGAACGTCAGCTTTTGCAAGCCGCCGTTGCCGATTCCGTTCCCGTTGCCGTTGGGCGCGATCACTTTCAGCTCCGCCGGCGAGGAGACGTTCGGCCTGGCGTTGTCGGCGGGTGCCTTGGCGGACGCAGGCTCGGCCGCGGGCAAGCCGGCCTCGCGCCGGATGATGCCGGCCGCGTCCTGCTCCTCCACCGGCATGAAGTGGCTTGCCATCCAGCGGAAGATGTAGTCGACTATCGACTTAGCGATCGGAATCTCCTTGTTCTTGGTGAACCCGGAGGGCTCGAATCGCATGTGGCTGAACTTGTCGACCATGAACTTCACTGGCACTCCGAACTGAAGCGAGTACGAAGTCTGGGTCGCGAAGGCGTCCATCAGGCCCGAGATAGTCGAGCCTTCCTTGGCCATCGTGACGAACAGCTCGCCGGGCATGCCGTCTTCGTACAGGCCGACGGTCAGGTAACCCTCGTGGCCCTGGATGTCGAACTTGTGGGTGATGGCCTTGCGCTCGTCGGGCAGCTTGCGCCGCACAGCGCGGTACTCCACCTCAACGGGCGCCGCCTTCTTCTTGTCCTTGTCGAGCGAGGTCGAGAGCGGCTGCGAGCGCTTGCATCCGTCGCGGTAGATCGCGATGCACTTGAGACCGAGCCTCCAGGACTCCATGTAGGTCTTCTCGATATCCTCGACCGTCGCGTCGGTCGGCAGGTTGACGGTCTTGGACATGGAGCCTGAGATGAACGGCTGAATCGCAGCCATCATCCGGACGTGGCCCATCGGCGCGATCGAGCGTGAGCCGTTGAGCGGCTTGAACGCGCAGTCGAAGACCTTCAAGTGGTCGTCCACCAGGTGGGGAGCGCCTTCGATGGTGTCGTTCTCGTCGATGTATTCGACGATCTCCTTCACCTTCACCTCGTCGTAGCCCAGCTTGCGCAGGGCGGCGGGGACGGTGGTGTTGACGATCTTCAGCAGGCCGCCGCCGACGAGCTTCTTGTACTTGACCAGCGCGAGGTCGGGCTCGATGCCCGTGGTGTCGCAGTCCATCATCAAACCTATAGTCCCAGTCGGAGCGAGGACCGTGGCCTGCGCGTTGCGGTAGCCGTGGGCGCGGCCGAGCTTGACCGCCTCGTCCCACGTCTCGCGAGCGGCGTCGATCACCTCCGCGGATTCGGGTGAGTTGCTCAGCTGGTGCGCCGCCTGGCGGTGCTTCTCCATCACGCGCAGCATCGGCTCGCGGTTCTTGGCGAACTCGCTGAACGGGCCTTTGACCTGCGCCATGCGGGCCGACTGAGCGAATGCGCGGCCGGTCATGATCGCGGTGAGCGCGCCGGCGAAGCGGCCGCCCTCCTCGGAGTCGTACGCGAGGCCCATCGACATCAGGAGCGCGCCAAGGTTGGCGTAGCCCAGACCTAGTGGGCGGAGCGCTTCGGAGTTCTTGCCGATCGCCGGAGTGGGGTAGGAGGCGTTGGAGACGATGATCTCCTGCCCGGTGAAGCAGACGTCGATCGCGTGCTTGTACCGGTCGACGTCGAACTTAGCGCCTTCGGTCTGGACGAACTTCATCAGATTGAGCGACAGCAAGTTACAGGCGGTGTCATCGAGGAAAACAAATTCCGAGCATGGGTTAGTTGCGTTGATCCGGCCGGTGTTGGGCACCACGTTCCAGTCCTGGATGGTGGTGTCGAACTGCAATCCGGGGTCGCCGCAGATCCAGGTCGCGTCAGCGATCTCACGCCACAGGTCGCGCGCCTTATAGGTGTCGATGACGCGCCCATCCACGACTGCCTTCGTCTCCCACTTCCTGTCGCCGTCGACCGCCTCCATGAACTCGTCGCTTACGCGGACCGAGTTGTTGGCGTTCTGGAACTGGACCGAGTCGTAGGCGCCGCCCGACACGTTGAACCCGACGTTGTAGCCGGCCTCGATCAAAGCCCACGCCTTCTTCTCTTCCTCCGCCTTGCAGCGGATGAATTCGAGGACGTCGGGGTGGTCGGCGTTGAGGATGACCATCTTGGCCGCCCGCCGAGTCGTGCCGCCTGACTTGATGGAGCCGGCGAACGAGTCGTAGCCCTTCATGAAGGAGACGGGGCCTGACGCGGTGCCGCCGCCCGACAGCTGCTCCTTCGAGGAGCGCAGCACCGAGAGGTTGGTGCCTGTGCCGCTGCCGAACTTGAACAGCATGCCTTCCGTCTTCACCAGCTCGAGGATCGACTCCATCGAGTCCTGCACCGAGTTGATGAAGCACGCCGAGCCCTGCTGGGCGCGGCCGGGCACGCCGATGTTGAACCAGACGGGGCTGTTGAAGGAGGCGTGCTGCGTGACGAGGAGGTAGCGCAGCTCCTGAGACCAGTTCTCCGCGTCCTCTTCGGTGGCGAAGTAGCCGCCGTCGCGTCCCCAGCGGCCCAGGGTCTCGACCACGCGGTCGATGAGCTGGCGGACGCTGGTCTCACGCTCAGGGGTGCCCACGCCGCCGCGGAAGTATTTCTGCGCGACGACGTTGATGGCCAGCTGCGACCAGGAGCGGGGGACCTCGACGTCCTTCTGCTCGAAGATGACCTGGCCCTTCTCGCCGATGATCGCGGCGGTGCGCCGCTCCCACTCCACGAGGTCGAACGCGTGGCTGCCTGGAGGAGTGAAACGGCGGCTGAAGCGAAGCCCTTTGACGGCTCCCTTGGCATGGCTCCCATTCGTCTTGTTTAAGGCGCCCTGCGCGCGCCCGGCGTGTGCGCCATTGGCGCGGGCTCCGGTGAGGTCGGCGACATTTTTGGCCATTTCTTTAGAGAAAGCCTCCTTCAAGCATCCCCGTGAGGGTGTATTCAAGCGCTGGGTTAGTGGGACGTTGGCTGGGTCGATGTACTTGTTCGTTTGGGGATGGAAGAGGCCCCAGAGCATGCCCGCCACTTATGCCCCAGGGCCTCGATCTAACGTGGTGCATGTTAAAAGCCAGTTTTGGGTTTGTCAAGCCCAAAACACAAGATATGTGGCCTTAACGTGCCTTTACCTACCACATGTTGGTGGATTAACTGTGGATAACCCTGGGTAGCGAGTGGGCATAGGCTGCGGAAGGACTGTGGGAAGGTGTGCACAACCGGCCTATTGAACTGCTTCGACGAGGGAGAGCTGAGAAGGGCTTGTGGACATCTGAGCGCCCCCTCCGGCGCTTCGCGCCACCTCCCCGGCGACCGGGGAGGCGCCTGTGGAGATGTCTTCAGCTTTGTCGGTCACCTGGACGCTCTGCGCCGAGGCGCGAATCTTGGCCGACACCTGCTTGCCTTCGCCGTAGGCGTTCTGGAGCATGGTGACCGCCCGCTGGAGCTTGTTTTCGAGCACGCCCTCGAGGGTGTCGAGGTGGCGCTCCACGTCGATCAGCGCGGACTGGAGCTTCTCCATGTCGACGGTGCGCGCGAACTGCAGATGAAGCTGGTACAGGGTGAGGAGGTAGGGGAGCGCCATCGCGTAGCCGACTACCATCACGTGTTGCTTGTGGGCGCCGACGATCGCTCCCCGGCACACGTCGTACGCGGCGTCGGGGATGACGGCCAGCGCGAATGGGGAGGTCGTGGTCGGGTCGATGTATTGGCTCACCTCGCGGACGCGCCTTTCCACCTCGCGCTCCACCTGGGCGGTGAGCTGCGCCCGGCGGGGCGCATCCAGTGAGGTGTCCGCGAGCTGTTCCAGTGCCGCGCTCGAGACCCACTTCGAGTCCATCGGCAGCAATTTGCCGCCGGGCAGGCGCAGCGCCAGCTCGACCACTTTGCCGCCGACCCAGACGTTGCGCTGGAGCATCTCGGGCGGAAGGTGACGGAGCGCCTCCTCGAGAATGTTCTCGCCCGCCGCGCCCCGCGTCGAGCTGCCGGCGATCACGCTCTCCAGGCGCTTCAGGCTGGCCCGGGCCTCCTCTTCGACCGGCTGCCGGGCGGAGAGAGCCGACCGGAGCCCTTCGACGACCGACTGGGTCTGCGAGAGGCGCTCCCGCAGCTCGGCCGCCTGCGTGCCCTGGGTCTGCCCGCCGGCTTCCAGCCGGACCTTCAGCTCGGCGACATCATGCGCTTGGCCGTCGGCGCGGCGCACCAGGGTCCAGGTGAGGAACGCCACCCCGCCCATTCCGGCCAGGAGGCATACCAGTAGGAGTGCGAACAAGAGTTCGAGCAACGACATCTTGCGGATTGTAGCCCCAAAGTCGCGCCCTCGCAAGGCTGTTAACCTGACTTAAATGGCGTCCCACGAACGACTCGCCGAGCCCGGCCAGGCGCCCGACCGCATCCCTCTGGAAGAGGTCTACATGCGCATGGCCGAGGAGCTGGCCAAGCGGTCGACCTGCGCGCGCCTACAAGTCGGCAGTGTCATCACGACCTCAGACCTGACGCAGGTCCTGGGCATCGGCTACAACGGCAACGCGCGCGGCCTCCCCAACCGTTGCGACTCGACCGAGCCGGGCGCGTGCGGCTGTCTTCACTCGGAGCAAAACTGTCTCATCAAGGCGGGCGCGCAGCTGCCCGGCAAGGTGATGTTCGTCAGCGCCTCACCGTGCGTGATGTGCGCCAAGATGATCATCAACACCAACGTCGGGCGCGTCTATTTCCGCGAGGCGTATCGCGACCCGGCCGGGCTGGACGTGCTGCGCCAGGGTGGGGTCGAGGTCATCCACTACGACCGCTGGCGCAACCACTGGCGCTAGGCGCCTCGAACCACTTGTTGGACCCGCATAGAAAGGAAGTCATTCGGCGGGCACTCGTGTGGACTGCTATCAGTTACGTCCCATTGTTGGCTGGGATCGGATGGGTGCTGTTTGCAACACGCCATTGGGCTGGATCGAGAGGAGTATTTCTTGGCATCAGCGGTCTGATGATTGGTGTGGCGGCTAGCTCAGCGCTGTTTCTACCGTTTCTCCGCGCAACAGCCGGAACCAAGCGGCTGATGGGCATGTCGGTCGAAAAATACACATACGTTTCCACCTCTCTCGCGATCGGAATTGCCGCCGTGCTTGGGGTGGCGGCTGTCGTCGTACCCCAATAGCTCGGATTCGGTGCTTTTGGTGCCAAAGGGGCGTTTGAAAACCCGGATTCGGCCCTTTTGGCACCTACCGGGCGCTAATCAGGCTCGATCTCCCAGCCATTCGCGGTCTGCACCACCTTCGGCTCAACGATTGGGATGTCTTTCAGGTGACGCGCGCGCGCGAAGAGCTTCGCCGCATCGTTGTCCGCCGCCACTGACTCGAGCACGGTGCGAGTCGCGTAGACCATGGTGATATCCGCGTTGGACAGCGCGCCGTCGGGCGTTGTCCAGACGTAGTCGGTCACCTCACCGTCCTGAGGCTTGACCACCTGGTCCGGCGGCAGCTCGGCGAGAAAAAACCGCGCATCGTACCGGCGCCGCAGGATCCTGGGAGTGACCCAGCGCGCGAACATCACCAGGCGGTCGAGGGCCGGCTCGAGCCTCAGCTCGCGCAACGCCTCGCCAAAAGTCTTGCCTCCCTCGACGATCGCCCGCACCCGCTCGCACTCGGCTTCGCGCGCAAAGGTGCTGCCGTGCCGAGCGAGCAGGATGCCGACCTCCTCGAACATCTCCCGCACTGCCGCCATCCGGATCTCGTCGCCGTAACCCATGTCGTCCGCGTGCACCGTGCCGCCTGGAAACACGTACGCGTTCGCGAAGAAGTCCGCCCCCCCAGGCCGGTGCACCATCAAGAGCTCCCACGGCTTACTGCCGCGGACCAGCAGCACTGTGGCCGAGGGACGCGGGGTGACGGGCGGGCCTTCGTTGATCGACCCAGGCGGCAGCTGCACCTCATTAGGATGCCTTGGTGGACCTCGGGATTGCGGGTAAGGTCGCGCTCGTCACCGCTTCGACGCGCGGAATCGGGCTCGGCATCGCGCAGGCGCTGGCCGACGAGGGCGTGCGCGTCGCGATCGCCGCGCGAACGGAAAGTGACGTCAAGAGGGTCGCGGCGTCGCTCGGCGGCCACGGCGTCGCCGCCGACCTAACGACCGAACAGGGCTGCCGCCGTGCCGTCAACGAGACCGAGAACGCTCTCGGCCCGATCGACATCCTGATCAACAACCTCGGCCTTCGCGCCGGCACGTCGTGGAGCGACACCGGCCCGGCCGAGCTGGAGACCGCTTTCATAGGCAACGTGTCGGTCGCAGTGCGCATGCACCAGCTCGTGCTGCCCGGCATGATCGAGCGCGGCTGGGGCCGCATCGTCACCATCACGTCGGTGTGGGGAAGGGAGACCGGCGGGGCTCCCGCCTACAACGCGGCGAAGGCCGCGGAGATCAGCGTTGTCAAGTCACTCGCGCGCGATGTCGCCGCCAGCGGCGTGACGGTGAATGCAGTCGCGCCGGGCTCGATCTTGTGGACCGGAGGCGGATGGGACCGCCGCCAGAAAGCCGACCCCGAGGGCATCGCCGAGTTCGTCCGCAGAGACATGCCGCTCGGGAGATTCGGTGACGTCGATGAGGTCGCGAGCGTCGTAGCCTTCATCTGTTCCATGCAAGCAAGCCTCGTCAACGGCGCAGTGATCTCAGTCGATGGGGGGCAGTCGCGGTCCGGCATCTGACCAGGCGCGTCGCGCTGCTTGGGGTCCTTCTGCTCACTTTCGCGTGCACGTCATCGCCGAGCGCGCAGCCCTCGCCCAGCCCGACTCCGACCCCATCCCCGACCACGACTTCGTTGAGCGGAAGCATCGGCGGCGCTCAGTACCGGATCGAAGTTCCGGCGGCATGGGACGGCACCCTCTTCCTTTACAGCCACGGTTACGTCGCTCCCGGACGGCCCAACCCGGCCGCCGACTCGCCCTCGTCGCTCATCTCGTCGTGGCTGCTGGACCACGGGTACGCGATCGCCGGCTCGTCATACAGCTCGACGGGATGGGCGATCGAAGACGCGTTCAAGGACCAGATCGCGCTCCTCGATTTCTTCAACGAGCGTTTCTCCAAACCGAAGCGCGTGATCGCGTGGGGCGGATCCCTCGGCGGGATCATCACCGCCGGGCTGGTCCAGCTCTACCCCGACCGCTTCGCCGGCGCGATTCCCATCTGCGGCGTGCTCGCGGGCGGAGTGGCCACCTGGAACGCCGCGCTCGACGGCGCGTACGCGTTCAACACATTGTTGGCGGCACAGTCGCCGCCGGCTCTGGTTGGCATCACCAGCCCGCAGGCCAACCTGGCGGTTGCGCTGCAGATCTTCAACGCGGCCGCCGGGGCACCGGCGGGTCAGGCCCGCATCGCGCTGGTCGCTGCGCTCAGCGATATCCCCGGCTGGTTCGACCCGACAAAGCCACAACCGGCGACGACCGAGTACGCCGCGCAGGAGTCGGCGCAGGCGAGCTGGCTCTCGCGAGTCGACCTTCCGTTCCAGTTCGAGTACCGCGCGGAGCTGGAGCAACGGGCGGGTGGCAACCCTTCCTGGAACACCGGCGTCGATTACGCGCACCAGCTCGCCATCTCGTCGAGCAACGCCGAGGTCACCGCTCTTTACGCGGCCGCCGGGCTCGACCTCGCGGCGGACCTGCGCGCGCTCAATTCCGGAACGCGCATCGCAGCGGATCCCAAGGCGGTCGCGTATCTCGATCGATTCATCAGCTTCAACGGCAACCTGAGCCTCCCAGTTCTCACGATGCACACGATCGGCGATGGACTGGTGGTGCCGCAGGAAGAAACGGCCTACAGCGATGCGGTGCGGTCCGCGGGAAAGCAAGACCTGCTGCGGCAGGTGTACGTCAATCGCGCTGGACACTGCGCTTTCTCGGAGGCGGAGACGATCACCGTCATCACGGCAATGATCGCCCGGCTCGAGGCGGGAAACTGGAACGTGCCGCTGAGCGAAGCGACCATGAATGCGGTCGCGACAGCGCTCGGCGAGCAGTACAACAGGGTGGGCGGGTTCCTCATCTCGCCGCCGGCTTTCAAGAACTACATACCCGGCCCGTACCCTCGACCCCGGTAGCCGTTCAGGCGGCTGAATTCAGTGCCTCAGCCGGGCTCAGGCCGAGATATTGCGTCAACGAATCCCAAACTTGACGCGGCTCCGGGTCACGCGCAAGATTCCAATCGGTCGCGGATCGGAGGAGCCGGTCCGGGTCCCCGGGAGCGTCAGCGATGCTTTCCGCAAGACGCGAACCGGTCCATCAGCGCGAGGGTGTGGAGGAGTTGGATGAGAACCTTGCCTTGGCAGAAGCTGCGCCTTGCCTGCGTCGCCCTTCTGGCACTCACTTCTTTGGGTGCGGGAGGAATCACGACGGCCGTTGCGGCACCTACGCCGACCTTCTTCGTGGATCCCACCAAGCTTCATTTCGACCCGCTTCCCGGAGTTGACTCGAGCCTGTATTGGGGCATCCTCAACGGAGCCGGATATCGGATCGAGATCCCCGATGACTGGAATGGGGAGCTTGTCATGTGGGCCCACGGTTATCGCGGTACCGGGCTCGAGCTGACAGTTGACACCCCACCCATCCGCAGCTATCTCGTGACGCACCACTTCGCCTGGGCGGCATCGAGCTACAACCGGAACGGATACGACGTTCGCTCTGGGGTGCTCTCCACACACGACCTGAGGGAATTCTTCGTCGAGCTCGTCGGGCGTCCTGAGCGCACATACATGGCGGGTGTGTCGATGGGAGGCCACATCACGGGGGTGACCATCGAGCGTTATGCCGATGACTACGACGGCGCACTTCCGATGTGCGGCGTGATGGGAGACACCGCGCTCTTCGACTACTTCCTCGACTTCAACCTGGTTGCCCAGGCCGCCGCGGGCCACCAGGCGGTCTTCCCCTATCCGGCCAACTACGCGACAGCGGTGGTGCCGGCGGTCAAGTCCGCACTTGGTCCCAATTATCCCGTTAGCTTGAACACCGCAGGTCAACACCTGAAGGACGCCACGATGATGCGATCGGGCGGCCCGCGGCCGCTGTTCGACGTTGGGTTCACCTACTTCTGGGGCAAGGACTTTCTGTTCACGCTCACGAATGGGGGGGACGGCACGTTAGGTGGCATCACCGGCAGCAACATCGCCACCAACGTGGGCACCGTCTACAAGTTCAGCCGTAATCGGACCCTGTCCGCGGAAGAAGCGGCTCTCAACAACTCGGTTCTGCGAGTTGCGCGAGGCCCGCAGCGGCCTCCCGTGGACGGACTGGCTGACATTCCGACCATCTCGGGGGATCTTCCGTTTCCTGTCGTCAGCATGCACACCCTCGGCGACCTGTTCGTCCCATTCTCGATGGAGCAGATCTATGCCCGCCGAGCGGCCGCCTTCCACAAGTCCGACCTCCTGGTCACGCGGGCGATACGGGACGCCAACCACTGCGGGTTCACGTCCGCGGAGATGGAGCGTGGATTCGGCGACTTGGTGAATTGGGTCGAGAACGGCGTCAAGCCGAAAGGCGACGCGATCCTTAACGCGAACGCCGTGGCAGCCTCCAACTTCGGCTGCGCTTTCACTACCGAGCGCCGATCCTACGCGCCCCCCTGCCCCTGACGTCTTTCGGATTTCAGCCGACGCGTTTTGCGCCCGAGGAGCTCGCCCGCAGCCGGGCGTAGCTCCCCCGGGCCTTATGTGAGTCGCGTCCGCGTCCCCTTCAAACTATCGAGCTGAATGACCACGCACGAACTGTTGCCGGCACGCTCGACTCTCCACGGACACTTTTCTCCTGACCTGGCACCGGTGCTCGAGGTCGATCCAGGCGATACCATCCGGGCCCGCACGTTGCGCGGTTCTTGGGACGATGCCGGCTTCGAGCGCGACGCCACGCTCGACGCGGGGCACGCATTGACTGGGCCCGTTTTCGTCCGCGGGGCCGGGCCCGGCGACGCGCTCGCGATCGAGATCTTGAAGTTGCGACCCGCGCGCTCGGGCCACACCAACGCCGGCGACATCCCGACCCCGGTGAATGATTTTCTGGCGCTCACGGGCGCCGGTCGCCACCGCGTCGAGTGGGAGATCGAGCCGGACACCAGGGTCGCCCGCGCGCTCGGCTTCGAGGTGGACCTACGTCCGTTTCTGGGGGTGATCGGCATGCCACCGGCCGAACCTGGCATCCATTCGACAACTCCGCCACGGTCGACCGGGGGCAACATCGACTGCCGCGAGCTCGTGGCCGGCAGCACGCTCGTCATCCCGGTGGCAGTCGAGGGCGGACTGCTGAGCTTCGGCGACGGCCACGCCGCACAGGGCGATGGCGAGGTGAGCGGCACAGCCATCGAGTGCGCGATGGACGAGGTCGAGCTGCGTGTCAGGGTCATCAAACCTGCGGGCCTCAAGACACCCGAGGCTCACACAGCGGCCGGCTTCATCACCTTCGGTTTCTCGCCAGACCTCAATGAGGCGATGTTCGTCGCGCTGGAGGCGATGATCGATCGGTTGCAGTCCGACCTGGAGCTCGAGCGTGCCAAGGCCACCGCGCTCGCCAGCGTCATCGTCGACCTTCACGTCACCCAGGTCGTCAACAAGACGTGGGGCGTTCACGCGGTGCTGCCGGTGGATCGTGTGCGCCGCGGAGGTCAACCCCTCGCCATCGCGGAGCGCTGAACAGTGTTGGACCTACCGGATCGCGGGCCAACCGGCTCAACGCTGGTCTCGCTCCAGGGCGGACTTTCCGAGCGAATCTACGAGGCCGATCAGCTGATCGGTGTTGATCCGTCTGACGGCAAGCCGCTTCTCGCGCGGTATGACCTGGCTGCGGCGAAGAAATCCATTACCGCAAGCAACCTGGCGGATCGACGTGCTGGTGGTCTGTGGAGATGGCGTGAGCTGCTTCCGGTCCGAAGCTGGGAGTTCGTCAACTACATGGGGGAGGGATCGACTTCTCTTCAGCGCACGCGCGGCATGGCCTCCATGACTGGTCTGACCAACGTGCTGGTGAAACGGGAGAGCCTCAATCCGACTGGATCCTTCAAGGCGCGGGGCATGGCGGTTGCTGTCAGCCGCGCCGTGGAGCTGGGTGCGAAGCGTCTGGTCGCCCCATCAGCCGGCAACGCTGCGGGAGCACTGGCCGCGTATGCGGCGGCGGCCGGTGTGCCGGCAACTTTGATCATGCCCACCGACGCACCGATGGCCAATCAAATCGAGGTCCTGGTCGCCGGTGGGGACCTGATCTTGCTGGATGGCTTGATCTCGGATTGCGCGCGTCTGGGCCGTATGATCGCCGATCATCTCGGGGCGTTCGACCTGAGCACTTTGAAGGAGCCATATCGCGTCGAAGGCAAGAAGACGATGGGATTCGAGCTGGCCGAGCAGCTGGGTTGGCGACTTCCAGACGCGATCGTGTACCCGACCGGCGGCGGCACGGGTCTGATCGGGATGTGGAAAGCGTTCGACGAGCTCGAGGCAATCGGCTTGATCGGTCCCGAGCGACCGCGGATGTTCAGCATTCAGGCCGAGGGCTGCGCGCCGATCGTCCGTGCCTTCAATAAGGGAAAGAGGTTTGCCGAGCCCTGGGAGAATGCCCAAACCGCTGCCGCCGGCCTTCGGGTGCCGGGTGCGATCGGTGACTTCCTCATGCTCGATTGCGTTCGAGCCTCAAAGGGTGCGGCGATCAGCGTGCCCGAGCAAGAGCTGAGACCCACGCAGTTGAAGGTTGCTTCGGCTGGGCTCGGCTACCTGAGCCTGGAGACCGCTGCCGCGGTTGCTTCATTGCGGCACCTGCTCGAGCAGCGCCGCATTGATCGGAACGATCAGGTGGTGGTGTTCGACACAGGCGCCGGTTTCAAATCCGAGCCCGGTCAGCTCACGATGCCGGTTCCGGTCGCCAATGATCCCAACAGGTGGGACGAGGTCATTTCCATGCGGACTCGCGTGCTATGACGACCGCCGTGCAGTCGATCAGCCACCGGCGGGGCGGCTCCAACTGGCTGCTTCTTTAGGATTGCAAGTCCAATGAGTGAGCGTGGGCGCGTAGACCTCGACAAGCAGATGCACGAGATTCAGCGCTTGCGTGCGGAGATGAGCGCCAAAGCGCCCGACGAGCGCACCGTCACGACGCGAGCGGTGGCCAAGATCATCGAGAACGTCCACCTAGAGGGCCGCATGGGCAAGTTCACCGTCGAGGCGGATGAGCCGTTCGCGCGCGGCGGCACCGAGAAGGGAGCGTCACCGCTCCAGTTCCTGATGATGGGGACAGCTTTTTGACTGCTCACCCAGGTGGCGCGGTTCGCGCCACTCTACGAAGTGCAGATCGACGACGCGACCGCCGATGTGCGGGCAACGTTTCGCAACACTGAGAAGTACGACGTCGACGACGCGCCGCCTTACTTCGATCAAGTGACCATCAAGCTGGACATCGTGAGCCCGGCCGGCGCCGAACAGGTACAACGGCTCGCCGCGCACGCCGAGCGCGCATGCCACGCGGCGCAGAGCCTGCGCCACCCGATTCCTGTATCGCTCGAAACCATCTTGAATGGAGCCAGGCTGGAAGGCTGAGCGCTTTTTCCGCAGGTGAATTTCAACGCCGATGGGATGCGGCGCGTCAGGTCATGCGCGCCGCGAACGTCGATGTGCTCCTCGCCTTCGGCAGCCGCGGCTCAGCGAATGAGGTGCAGTATCTTTCCGGCTATCCCGTCAGCGGTGAGGCGGTTCTCGTGTTTCCAATCGAAGGCGAAGCCACGTTGCTCGTCCATTACGAGAACCACGTCCCGGATGCCAGGCGGCTCTCGGTGTTCAAGGACGTCCGGCCTCGCGGAGAGGACGCGGCCGGCGCGGCGGTGGTCGTCCTGCGCGAGAAAGTTCCCACTGGCTCGGTCGGCGTGGCCGGGCCGCTGACTTTCCAACGCCACGCGGCGCTGTCGGATGCCCTTGGCGTGGCACCCGTCGACCTCGCCAAGCCGCTGACGAACCTGCGCCTGACCAAGAGTGGGGAGGAGATGGAGATGATCCGCGCCGGCGCCGCGCTTTCGGATGGCGCGCTTATCGCGATTCACCGCGAAGCCCGCGCCGGGATGTCTGAGCACGACCTGGTCGCGATAGTCGAGGCGTCGTACCTTCCGCAAGGCGGCACGACGCACATCCACTTCGTCGCCACAACGTCGATGGCCGAACCTGACCTTTGCGTGCCGCACCAGTTCCCGACCGATCGGAAACTGAAAGACGGCGACGTCATCCTCACCGAGCTCAGTGCTGCGCGCAGCGGCTACTACGGCCAGGTCTTGCGCGTGCTCACCGTCGGCGCCGAGCCTACACCGCAATACGCGAGCCTTCATGAGCTCGCCCTGTCGCAGTACCACGAGATCTGCGAAGCGATCCGCCCTGGAGTGTCGAGCGAGACGGTCCTCGACATCGCCGAGAAGATTCACGAGGCGGGCTTCACCATCGACGACGACCTCGTCCACTGCGCGGTCGGAGGCGTCTACTCGCCCTGTCTACGTACCCGCCGCACGACCCGCGGCGCGGGCTACCGCTTCACCTTCGAAAAAGACATGGTGATCGTCGTCCAGCCGAACGTGGTCGCGCTCGATCTTCGGATGGGCGTCCAGGTCGGCGACATGCTGCGCGTCACCGAGACCGGAGTCGAGAGCTTCCATTCCGTGCCGCGCGAGATCCTGGTCTGCGGCTGAGCTCGTTTAGAGAATATAGCCCATTGGCTATAATGGCAACATGACAAAGTCGGAGATCGGCCTCATTCTTGCCGATGCCAGAAGGCGTGCTGGGCAGACTCAGGCTGAACTGGCAAACGCCATGGACACGACTCAGTCGGTCATCGCCCGTGCCGAGGCGGGATCTCGCATGCCCAGCGTGCCGTTCATCGACCGATGGGCTGTCGCGACCAAGGTGCCAATCTCTCTCGCGTTCGGTGGGAGCCGGCAGAGAACGCCGACCGCAGCGGCCAAGGGAGCTGTAGTGCGATCCATCTTGGGTCCCGGCCGCTTCAATCCGTGGGATCGGAATCCGGCTCCCGTGGAGGCGGAGTTGCTAGAACGAGCCGGTCTGACCCGCGAGTACTTCGAACGTGCGAGGAGACGCCGTGAACGAGGCAAGGCGCGCCCAACAGCAGGCTGAGGCTCTGCTGCGTCGAATTCCAGGGGTGCGCTCCCCGCTGAGGCAACGCATGCTCTTGGCTGCGGCAATCACCAAGCTGCTTGGCACGAGTCCAATTGTGGTTGGGGGGACCGCAGAAGAGTACTGGGCCGGTATGGAGTACCACCCAACCGACTTAGACCTTTGCCCCCATCTCACAACGAAGGACACAAAGGCTCTCACCGCTCTCGGGCTGCGCAAGAACGGCCGGCATTGGTCCAGAAGCGATCTGCCAGTCGCGGTGGAGTTTCCGGGATCGGGTGACGACATTGAAAGAACTGTCGTGGTGAAGGTCGCTGGCGAGTCAGTGCTGATGATCAGCTGTGAGGATCTCTACCTGGACCGCCTCGCCCATGCAACCGTTTCGTGGCCGCGCGAAGACGTGAGTTTCGACAGTGCCTTCGCAATTGCGCTCACCAACTACGTACGCATGGACTGGGACTACGTCCGCTCTCGACTCCAATTGAGGGCGGCCGCCGAGCCAAATGTTGGACGCCTGATGGCCGCCGTCAACCGGCGTGTCCGGTCGCGTGCTCGACGCGCCAACGTGGATCTGGCCGCTCGCAATTGACGAATAACGCTCGCGCCGGATACCTCCACTTGTGTCCGTACGGCGCCTAGCTATTTCGCCCTAGCTTCTCCGCCATCCAGTCGCTCATCAGCACACGCGACTCGAAGGCTCGATTGGTCATCGCGTGAGTGCCGTCTTCGTAGGCGACGAGCTCAGCGGTCGGAGTCTGAGCCGCTAACCGCTGCGCGCCTTCGAATGAAGCGATCGGGTCGCGCTTCCCGTGAAGGATCAGGAGAGGATGTTTGATCTGAGGTCCGAGCCCTGCCATGTCGATGCGCTTGGCGAGCTCCCGCGCCTCCGCCTCGTCTCGTGCCCCCGACCGCTTGATGAACGCGTCCCGGCTGACCACCGACCGCTTGTCCCAGAACGAAGCAAGCGAATAGGTCCCCGCGAGCTCGATGGTCGCGCGAACACGGGCCTCCTTCGCAGCGACGCGGACCGCGTAGTAGCCGCCGAGACTCACACCGAAGACTCCCACGCGCGATCCATCGACATCGTCCCGCTTCTCCAGCCAGTCGATCGCCGCGCCCGCGGGCTTCTCGTAGGCGGGTTCGATGTTGCGCTCGAACTCCATCTCGCCCTGACCCGGCCCGTCGATGGCAAGCGTGGCGATGCCGCGTCGCAGGAAATGGTCAGCGGTGGCCTGCAGCTCCTCTTTCACCGAGTCGAGCCCGGGGATCATCAGCAGCACCGGCGGCCGCGCGATACCGGCAGGCTTGCGGAACAGGCCGCGCATCGTGATCCCGTCGTATGGAATCGCGACCAGTTCCGCCGGCGGCTCCAGCGCCCAGACCCCGCGGGCGTAGCATGTTGCAGTCTTCTCTGAGGCAGCTTTCAGCTGGGCGATGTCCTGGACGAAGACGAACTTGCCGAAGTGCCAGCAAAGGCTCGCGCGCATCCACGCCTGGGCTGCGGTGAGCAAGTGTCCCTGCGCTTCGGCGGACTCCGCCAAGCGCTCGTACTCGGCGGCCGTCACGCCCCATTCCCGGCACCAGTCGTCCCACTTGCCGATCCGCGCGAGCGTGCGGTTGAAGTCGTTCGGGTCCACGCCCTGGGCGACGAATCGCGGGCCCCAGTGCTTGGTCGCGACGGCGACTCGCTCGTCGACTTCGATCTCGCTAGCGCTCATCGCGTCGCCTCCTACTTATTCTCGCGGGCCTGGGTGATCAGCTCGTGAAGCCTGTCGGGTGAGATGGGGAGCTCGGTGATGAAGACGTCCACGCCGACGCTCATGAGCGCGTCTTCGACAGCCGATGCCACCGCGGCCGCCACCGGTATCGTCGCGCCTTCGCCCGCGCCGCGAAAGCCGCCGGGGTTGGATGGGCTCGGCGTGTCGATGTCGCTCGTCTCCGGCTCCACGACCTCGCCTGCCGAAACGATGGTGTAATCGAGGAACCCGGAAGTGCGTGGCGCCGCGTCCGAGTCGTAAGCGAACTCTTCGAACAGCGCGTACCCGAGGCCGTGCGCCGCGCCGCCGTGCACCTGGCCATCAACGACCAGCGGGTTGATCGGCCGGCCGATGTCGTGGACGAACACATGCCGGCGAACCTGGACCGCGCCGGTTTCGATGTCGACCTCCGCCACGATCGCCGCGCAGCCGGCGGCGTAAGCCCGGCGCCGCTCAGGGTCGTAGACCTCCGCCACCTCCAGGCCGTTCGGGATCAACTCCTGGAGCGCCACCCGGCGATCCTGAACGCCCAGCACTCCGGCCCCGACCGGACTCAGCTCGATATCTTCGGGGGCTGCTTCGAGACGTTCGGCGGCGACCTCCAGCAGCTTGCGGCGCGCGGCACCCGCCGCGATGCCCACAGCGCTTCCCATCTCCACCGCGCTCCTGCTGGCTGCAGTGTTGCGGCCGGTCGGGACCGCAGCCGAGTCCCCGGCGACGACCGTGATCATCTCGGCGGGCCAGCCGAGGTGTTCGCCCGCGACCAATGCGGCCGCCGTCTCGTGCCCCTGTCCCTGCGGCGTCGTCCCGATGAAGACGGTGACGTTTCCCGTCGTGTCGATCTCGACGCGAGCGTGCTCCGGCTCGCCGATGCCCGTTGATTCCGTGAAGCACGCGACACCCAACCCCTGAGCCTGGGGTCGCGCGATCCGAAACGCATCGCCGCCCACAGCGGCCCACGCCGCATCCAGCATCGCGGGGTAGTCACCGCCGTCGAAGACCGCATCGATTCGAGGCGTGCGATAGCCGGTCTCGTATGGCATCGCTGAAGGGGGAACCAGGTTGCGGCGCCGAACCTCGACCGGGTCGAGGCGAAGGTCGCGCGCCAGCCGGTCAACCAGGCGCTCGATCGCGAAGTTGCCGACCTCGCGCCCGCCCCCTCGGATGAAACCGCTTGGCGGCGTGTTCGTGTAGACGAGGTCGACGCTGACCTGCATCGCGGGAAGCCGGTAGGCCGAGAGCAGGTGGCTCGCGATGTTGTCCGCCTGCCCGGGCCCCGACGCTGCATAAGCACCGATCGGATGCCAGATCCGGCCGCGCAATCCGCGCATGCGGCCGTCGCGCTCAGCCGCCAGCTCGAGCTCGAGCACTGTGCCATGGGACTGCGTTCCGGCGACCATGTCCTCGCTGCGAGTGGCGACCCAGCGCACCGGGCGCCTGAGGCGGAGCGCAGCCGCCGCGGTGAGAACCTCTTCGGCCACGGGAAAGCCCTTGGCCCCGAACGCCCCGCCCACATGGTGGGCGACCACTCGGACTCCTTCTTTTGGCAGGCCGAGGGACTTGGCGATCGCCTCCTGGACGCCGAAAACATTCTGGGTGGACGTGAAGACGCACAGCACGCCGCCCTCCAGAAACGCGGTGGTTGCGCGCGGTTCCATGTATCCGCCTGTGACGCGCGCCAGTTTCAGCCGGACCGAGACGACCACTGGCGAATCGGCGAAAGCGGCGTCGATGTCGCCGAACCCGCGCTCGACTGTGGTTGCCACCTCGCCGCGCAGAGGATCGGAGGTGGCCTCTCGCGGTTCCACGTCCACCTCCACCATCGCTGCCGCGTCAGCGGCGCCCGCCGCGGTTTCCGCGATCACCACCGCTACCGCCTCGCCCGCATAGCGCACCTCTTGGTCAGGCATCACCGGCCGTTCGCGCAACTGGACGCCCCCGACAGGGAAGCCCGCAAGCGTGCCGAGGTCTGGAAGGTCGGACGCTGACCACGCGGCCAGCACGCCTGCGTGCCCGCGAACCGCGTCGAGGCCAATCGAACCAAGCCGTCCGTGCGGAACCGGCGAACGCACCACGGCGAGGTGGGCGAGGCCGGGCGGAGCGTGGTCGCCGGCAAATCGAGCATCGCCGGTCAATAGCGGCGGGTCCTCGCGTCGCGGTTGCCGGGTGCCGATCAGGCTGGACAATCGTTTGCGCGCTTCACTCTAGGCGGCTGCTGATCGTGGTGTCAAACTACCCCCAAACCTGATGCCAATCACTTTGAAAGAGCTTGCCGCGCAGTCGGGTGTGCATCCGTCCACAGTGTCGCGAATCGTCAACGACGACCCAGGGCTGCGCGTTTCTCCGGAGACGAGGGCGCGCGTCAAGCGCCTGCTCAAGAAAACCGGTTACCGGCCTGACGGCATGGCGCGCGGCTTGAAGCTGCGGCAGAGCTTCGTGCTCGGCGTGCTCGTGCCCGACGTCTTGAACCCGCTCTTCGCCGCGATCTTCAGGGGAGTGGAGGACGCGGCCCTCCAGAAGGGCTATACGGTCATCCTCTCGAGCACCGACGGAAACCAGGACCGCGAGCGCGAGATCCTGCTCGCGCTGCAGTCGCGAATGATCGACGGGGTGGTCGTGGCGAGCGCCTCGCTCCGTGACGCGTCGGTGCGCTGGCTGCGCGAGCGCGACATCCCGCACGTGCTCGTCAATCGGTACAGCGACCAGAAGGACTATTTCGTCGGCACTGACGACAAGCTCGGGGCAAGGCTCGCCACTGAGCACCTGCTGGCGCTCGGCCACCGCCGGATCGCTCATCTCGCCGGCCCGCGGAACATCAGCACCTCGGTCAACCGCCTGCGTGGATACGAAGAGGCGTTGAAGGCTGCAGGCATCGAGCCGGACGCTGCGCTCATCGTCGAGACGGGCTTCGTCGGTGCAGGGGTGACCGCGACGCACCGGCTTCTCGAGGGACGCAAGCGGCCGACGGCGGTCGTCGCAGTGAACGATGTCGCCGCTGTCGGTGCGTATGACGCGGCGGAGCAGCTGGGCCTTCGCATTCCACAGGACCTGGCCATCACCGGCTACAACGACATCCCGATGGCGGCGCGCCTGCGGCCTGCGCTCACGACCATCCACGTCCCCGCCCAGGAGTTCGGGCGCGCGGCGGCGCGGATGCTGCTGGAGCAGATGGTGGCCGGGCGCGATGGCGTGAAGCGCGTGAACAAACGCATTGTTTTGCCGCCGGAGCTGATAGTCCGCGGATCGACCGACCCGAATCGCCTTTGACACCACCGTGGAGCCGCTGTTAGGATCGTGCGCAATCGTTTGTCCAAATATCAAACGGATGGTCTCCGTGCGGAGGGTGTGTGGCTAACCTCGGCTATGTAGGTCTCGGAACGATGGGGGGGCGCGTGGCCTTGCGGCTGCTCAAGGCGGGACATCGGGTGTGCGGCTACAACCGCACCCCGGAGCGCGCCAGGTGGCTGGTCGACGAGGGCTTGCAGCTCTGCGAGACGCCGCGTGAGGTCGCGGAGAGCGCCGACATCGTCTTTACGATGGTGACCAACACGACAGCGCTGAAAGCTGTGGTTGACGGGCCCGACGGAATCCTCGCGGGCCTCAGCCCAGGAAAGGTCTACATCGACATGTCCACCGCGAGCCCGGAGTTTTCGCGCGAGCTTGCCAAGCGAGTTCGCGAAAAAGGCGCGGCGATGATGGACGTGCCTGTGTCGGGCAGCGTAAGCACTCTCGAGGAGGGCAAGCTCTCCCTGATGGCGGGCGGCACGAAGGAAGACTTCGAGCGCGTGCTGCCGGTGCTGAAGGACATAGGTCCGACCGTCAACTACGTGGGCGCCAACGGGCAGGCGGTGCTGATGAAGATCGCGATCAACCTGCAGCTCGCCGTCCAGATGGTCGCCTTCTCCGAAGGCGTGCTGCTGGCCGAGCACGGCGGGATCCCTCGCGAGATCGCAGTCCAGGTGATGCTCAACAGCGTCATCGCCTCGCCGATGGTCAAGTACCGCTGCCCCTTCGTCCTGGACATGCCCGACGAGGCATGGTTCGACGTGAACATGATGCAGAAGGACATGCTCCTGGCACTCGAGCTCGGCAGGAGCTCCAACGTGCCCCTGCCGACGACCGCCGTCACCAACGAGCTCCTCACCTCGGCGCGCGCCCTGGGGCTGGAGAAGAAGGACTTCGCGGTCCTCTTCAACGCGCTGGAGGCGATGGCGGGAGGTCCCGTCAAATGAGCCCGCAAGAAGTTCAGCAAGAAGTTCAATTGGACGGCGAGCTCGGCGTCGAGCTCTACCGGCGCATGCTGCGAATCAGGCATTTCGAAGAGCAGGTCAACGAGCTCTACCGTGGCGGCAAGATGCCAGGGCTCGCGCACCTCTACATCGGCGAGGAGGCTGTGGCCGTGGGTGTGTGCGCCGCGCTCCACGACGACGACTACATCACCAGCACGCATCGCGGCCACGGTCACTGCCTGGCCAAAGGCGCCGAGCTCAATCCAATGTTCGCGGAGCTGCTAGGCAAGGAGGCTGGCTACTGCCACGGCAAGGGTGGCTCGATGCATATCGCCGACACCAAGCGCGGCAACCTCGGAGCCAACGCGATAGTGGCGGGTTCTGCGGGCATCGCGACAGGCGCTGCCCTTTCCGCCAAGAAGCGCGGAAGCGGGCAGGTTGCGGTGTGCTTTTTCGGCGATGGAGCGCTTGGCCAGGGAGTCCTCTACGAGGTCATGAACATGGCCTCGCTGTGGCGCCTGCCGGTGATCTACGTCTGCGAGGACAACCTGTACAACGAGTACACGCACTTCAGCGAGGCCATCGCAGGTGGGATCAGCTCCCGCGCCACCGCATTCGACATTCCGGTCGAAGACGTGGACGGCCAGAAGGTTTGGGAGGTGTACGAAGCCGCCACGAGGGCTGTTGCACGCGCCCGTGAGGGAGGCGGCCCGACGTTCCTCAACTGCCATACCTACCGATTCCACGGACACCACGTCGGCGACGTCGACCGCCGCTACTACCGCACACAGGAAGAGGAAGACGGCTGGCGGGACACTCGCGACCCGCTCAAGCTTGGCGCCGAATGGGTCACCTCGAACGGCTACGCGCCCGCGAGCCGGCTCGACCAGATCGACGAAGAGGTGCAGGCGCAGGTGCGAGCGGCGGTGGAGTTCGCCATCAACGCGCCGTTCCCCGAGCCGAGCGAGGTCACCGAGCATGTCTACGCTTAGCGCGACGGAACCTGTGACATCTCGCAAGCTGACGTTCGGTCAGGCGGTTCGCGAGGCGCTCGCCGAAGAGATGCGGCGCGACCCGACCGTCTTCATCATGGGCGAGGACGTGGCCGAGGCCGGGACTCCATTCAAGGTCCTCTCCGGCCTGGTCGAAGAATTCGGCACCGAGCGCGTGATGGACACGCCCATCTCGGAAGCAGGGTTCACGGGTATGGGCGTCGGTGCGGCGATGACGGGGATGCGCCCGGTCATCGACATCATGTTCGGCGACTTTCTCGGCCTGGTCATGGACCAGATCGCGAACCAGGCGGCGAAGGTGCACTACATGTCCGGAGGCACGCTCCGTGCGCCGATGGTGATCCGCACCACGCTCGGCGCCACGCGCCGCTCGGCGGCGCAGCACAGCCAGAGCCTGCATGCATGGCCGAGCCACATACCGGGCCTCAAGGTGGTGGTGCCAAGCACTCCCGCCGACGCGAAAGGCCTGCTCAAGGCTGCCATCCGGGACAACGGCCCTGTCGTTTTCTTCGAGGACAAGATGGGCTACGCGTTGAAGGGCGATGTGCCCGAGGGCGAGTACGTGCTCGAGCTGGGCAAGGCTGACGTCAAGCGTGTGGGTGAGGACATCACGATAGTCGCGACCAGCAGCATGGTCCTGGTCGCGCTCGAGGCGGCCGAGCTGCTCGCGGCGGACGGGATCTCCGCCGAGGTCGTCGACCCGCGGACGACGGTGCCTCTCGACGTCGAGGCACTCATCCGCTCGGCGAAGAAGACGTCACGCGCGATCGTCGTCGACGAGGGCTACCAGCGCTACGGCGTCACGGCAGAGCTCGCGGCGGTGATCTCGGACGGCGCTTTTTATTACCTGGACGCTCCGGTCAAGCGCATGGGTGCGATGGACGTGCCGGTGCCGTTCTCGCCGGTGCTCGAAGACCTGACAGTTCCAACCGCGGCGGCCGTCGCCGCCGAAGCGCGGAGGTTGTGCCGCAAATGAGCAAGCTCACCAGGACCTACGGGCTCAACGCCGTCGACTGGGAGCAGCGCACCGACTTCGACCGGCTGCGGCGCGAACGCCTCGGCCGTGCGCGAGCGGCGCTGGACGCTTCCGAGCTTGGCGCGCTCCTTCTTTTCGACATGTACAACATTCGCTACGTCACCGCGACCCATATCGGAACGTGGGCCACGGACAAGGCCGCGCGATTCGCGCTCCTCCCCCGAGCGGACGAGCCGATCATGTGGGACTTCGGGTCCGCCGCACGGCACCACCAGCTCTTCAACCCGTGGCTGGGCAAGGACCGGTCGCGCGCGGGCATCTCCACGATGCGCGGCAGCTTCTCGCCGGAGATGGGCCGGGCCGAGGATGTCGCGCGAAAGATCAAGGTCGAGCTCGAGGCACGAGGTTTGCTCAAGGAGCCGCTGGGTGTTGACCTGGTCGAGCCTCCCGTCCTCTTCGCGCTTCAGAAGGAAGGCATCGAGGTCGTCGACGGCCAGCAGCTGATGCAGAACGTGCGCAAGGTGAAGACGCAGGACGAGATCACGCTCCTGAGCACCGCCTGCATGATGGTGGACGCCGCCTACGACGAGCTCTATCGCGCGATGAAGCCTGGCATGCGCGAAAACGAGTGCGTCGGCCTGGTCGCAAAGGTGCTGTACGACCTTGGGTCTGAGTTCGTCGAGGGCGTGAATGCAATCTCAGGCGAGCGCGCCAACCCGCACCCGCATGTCTATACGGATCGTGCGCTGCGACCAGGCGACCCCGCCTACTTCGACATCATCCACAGCTACAACGGGTACCGGACTTGCTACTACCGCACGTTCGCGATCGGCAGCGCGTCGCAGGCGTTGGTCGACGCCTACAAGCGCAGCCGCGACATGCTCGACGAGGCGATCGACATGATCAAGCCCGGAGTCACGACCGCGGACGTAGCGAAGCTGTGGCCGGCGGCGACGGAGTTCGGATTCCCCGACGAAGAGGCGGCGTTCGCGCTGCAGTTCGGTCACGGATGCGGCTTGTCGCACTGGGAGAAGCCGATCTTCAGCCGCCTTGTCTCGCTCGAGCACCCTGAGGTGATCGAGGAGAACATGTGCTTCGCGCTCGAGACGTTCTGGCCGTCGACGGACGGGTGGTCGGCGGCCCGTATCGAGGAGCAGCTGATCGTGACCAAGGACGGCTGCGAGGTCATCACGCGCTTTCCTGCCGAGGAGCTGCTGGTCGCGGGCCAGCGCTACTACAGCGTCAAGGGTCCGCTGCCAACCACCCGCGACCACGAGTCACACAAGAACACCAAGCGGCAGACTCCGAAGGACCGCGTGCTGGCGGGCGCTCGAGCCGAAGGCTCTCAAGCCTTATGACCGTATAGATGCCGACTGACGTCATCATGCCCGCGCTCGGGATGGCGCAGGAGACCGGCACCGTCGTGCAGTGGATCAAGCACGCAGGCGACCGCGTGGTGAAGGGCGAACCGCTGCTCGAGGTGGAAACCGACAAGGCGGTGGTCGAGGTGGAGGCACCTGCGTCGGGCACGCTCGCCGCGATCTCCGCGGAAGCGGGCGCCGAAGTCCCGGTCGGGAGTTCGATCGCTGTGATCTTCGGACACGACGAAAAAGAAGAAACGTCCCCACTCGTGGATGAGAGGTCTGCATCCCCACTTGTGGGGAAGTCGGCCGGGGAAGCATTCACCTCCCCACTTGTGGATGAGAAGTCTGCTTCCCCACTTGTGGGGAAGTCCCCGCCGAAGGCGGGGGATGGGGAGGTGGAATCGCCACCAGCCGTGTCAGAAGTACGCCTCAAGCCCGCCTCGCCCCTGGCCCGCCGCCTGGCAGCAGAAGCCGGAGTAGATCTGAGCGCTGTGGAGGGCACGGGGCCCGAGGGTGCGGTGGTCGCGGCCGACCTTCCCGACTCTTCAGGCGAGAGTGAGCTCGAGGTCGGGCGGACCTGGAAGATCATGGCCGAACGCACGACATTCGCCTGGGCCGCCCCGCACTTCTACCTCACACGCGAGGTGGCGGCTGAGCCGCTGCTCTCCTACCGCGCCGGCCTCGCCGTCAGCCGCGAGAAGGTCACGGTGACCGACCTCCTGGTAAAGCTCTCGGCCGTCACGCTGAAGAGCCACCCGCACCTCTGCTCGGCCTGGCGGCAGGGCCGCCTGGTCAAGGCCTCCCGGATCGCGATCGGGGTCGCCGTCGCCGGGGAGGACGGCCTCACCGTGCCGGTCATCCACGATGCGGACCGCAAGTCGCTCGCCGAGATCTCCGCCTGGCGCGAGGGGGCCGTGGAGCGCGCCCGCTCGCACAGGCTGCGTCCCGAGGATCTCGAAGGCGGTGTCTTCACCATCAGCAACCTCGGCATGCATGGCGTGGACGCCTTCACCGCGATCATCAACGGAGGCCAGGCAGCCATCCTCGCCGTCGGGCGCATCGCCGAGCGGCCCGTCGTGCGCCGCGGAAAGGTCGAGGCAGCCCAGACCATGATCCTCACGCTGGGCTGCGACCACCGCGTCGTGGATGGAGCGCGCGGAGCGCTCTTTCTCAAAGACCTCGTGGCGGCTCTCGAGGAGCCGGCGAAGGTGCTCGGATGACCCAAACGCAAGAACAGAAAGCAGACGTCGTCGTCGCGGGCGCCGGGCACAACAGCCTGATCACCGCGGCCTACCTCGCGAAGGCGGGCTATTCGGTCATCGTCCTCGACGCGCGGCCCATTCCGGGTGGAGGAGCATCGACCGAAGAACCGCTCCTGCCCGGCTACAAGATCGACACTTGCTCGACGGGCCACACGCTCATCCGCGTCAACCCTCTTCTGACCAAGGACGAGCTCGGCCTGCATAGCAAGTACGGCCTGAAATATCTCGAACCGGACCCTGTGGCGCATGTGCGATTTCCGGACGGCGAGTACATCACGCACTGGCTAGACATCGATCGCACGTGCGAGGAGATCGCACGCTTCTCGAAGCACGATGCCACCGCTTACCGCCGGATGATGGCCGAGTACGACGAGGTGAAGTCCGCGTACGCGGCTGCACGAAACACGCCGCCAGGGATGGGTCCATCGCTGCAGGAGCGCCTGCTCGAGATGCCGCACGGCTCGAAGTGGGTGCGCATCGAGGCGATGAGCTCGTGGGACGTCATCCGCCACGAGTTCGAAGATCCCCACATCCAGGCTTACATGCTCTGGCAGGCGTTCATGACCGTCCAGGCTGTGGATGCACCCGGCACCGGCTCGCTTGCCTACTCGATCATCTACGGGCGCCAGCAGCGCAGCTGGAGCATCCCGGAAGGCGGGTCCGGCAAGCTCACTGACGGGCTCGTCGCATTTCTGGAAGAGCACGGCGCGCGCATCGTCTGCAATCAAAAAGTCGCGAAGCTGGTCCTCGAGAACGGGCGCTGCGAAGGCGTCGAGACCGAAGAAGGTGAGCGATACCTGGGAACGAAGGCTGTCGTCTCCACGATCCACGTCAAACACCTCATCGACATGGCGCCGCACGACGCCTGGCCGGAGGACTTCCACTTCGGCGTCGAGACTTATGACATCGGCATCACGAGCATGGCCGCCTACATCGTCGCGAAGGAAGCGCCTGAATTCAAAACCAACCGCGGCACGCAGACTGCCGTGTCGGCCGGGCTCGTGGGTTGGCCCGAGGACATGATCCGCATCGGCCGCGACATCAAGGACTGCAAGTTCATCTCCGGCGTTCCGTGGCTCCTCGTGGCGACCCCGACCCTGGCCGACCCCTCGCGTGCGCCGCACGGCCACCACACGGTGAAGCTCCTGAGCCCACAGTCCTGGAAGCTGCCCCTGGGCGATTGGAACACGATGAAGGAGAAGCACGCGGACTACCAGGTGGCGCAGGTGCAGAAGCACGCGCCCAACTTCACCGACGACAAGATCATCGCGCGCCTCGTCAAATCGCCTGACGATTTCGAGAGATCCAACCCGCACATGATCCACGGCGCTTTTCACGGCGGCGACCGAGGCCTCTCGCAGAGCGGCGCTCTACGACCGGTGCCGGGATGGGGCCAATACCGCATGCCTATTCCAGGCCTTTATCAGACGGGCGGCACGACGCACCCCGGCGGCTCGATCACCGGCGCTCCGGGTCGCAACGCCGCGATGGTCATCCTCGAGGACCTGGGCACCAGCCTCGACAAGGTTCTGCAGCCCTCCGCGGCGGGGGTTCGCTGATGCTGCGCTCCATCAACCCCGCGACGGGTCGCGAGCTCGCCACGTTCCCCGAGCTGGACGAGGCGGGAATCGAAGCCGCCATCGCCAAGGCATGGGACACGCGCGACGCGTGGCGCGACAGCGGCCTGCAAGCGCGGTCGGCGCTGCTCCACTCCGTGGCCGGCGTGCTGCGGGCGGACAAACCCCGTTTCGCCGCGATGATGACCGCCGAGATGGGTAAGCCCATCGTCGAAGCGGAGGCCGAGGTCGAGAAATGCGCGTGGACCGCGGACTGGATCGCTGACCACGCGGCCCGCTTGCTCGCCGACGAACCCGTCGAGAGCACCGCGACCAGGAGCTACGTCCGCTTTCAACCGCTTGGCGTTGTGCTCGCCGTGATGCCCTGGAACTTTCCCTTCTGGCAGGCGCTGCGCGCCGGCCTGCCCGCCCTGGCCGCGGGCAACGTGATGCTCCTGAAGCACGCCTCGAATGTGCCCCAGTGCGCCCTCGCCGTGGAAGACGTGTTCCGCGAGGCGGGAGTGCCGGATGGCGTCTTCCAGACCCTTCTCATCGGACCAGGCCCGGTGGAGCAGATCATCACCGACCGCCGGATCGCGGGCGTTACGCTCACGGGCTCAGAAGCCGCAGGCGCCAAGGTGGCCGCCGCGGCGGGCAAGGCACTCAAGAAGTCGGTCCTGGAGCTGGGCGGCTCCGACCCGTTCATCGTCCTCGCCGACGCCGACGTCGCCACCGCGGCAACCGTCGGATGCCGCGCGCGCAATCAGAACAACGGGCAGAGCTGCATCGCGGCCAAGAGGTTCGTCGTCGTCGAGTCGGTGGCCGACGAGTTCGAGGCGCGCTTTGCGGCCGCCGTCGGATCGCTCAAGGTGGGGGACCCGATGGACCGAGCCCACCAGTTCGGCCCGCTGGCCAGGGCGGACCTCCTCGACGACCTCGAGCGTCAGGTCGATCGGTCTGTCGCGATGGGCGCGCGTGTGCTGATCGGGGGGAGGCGGATCGCCGGCGTGGGCAACTACTTCCAGCCGACGGTCCTGGCCGATGTTCGCGCGGGGATGCCGGTCTACAACGAAGAGACTTTTGGACCCGTCGCAGCGGTGATTCGCGTCAAGAATGAGGAGCAGGCGCTCCAGGTCGCCAACGACTCGGATTTCGGTCTGGGGTCGGCGATCTGGACCAGAGACGTCGATCGAGGACAAAGGCTCGCGGAGCGTGTCGAAGCCGGGCTCGTCTTCATCAACGGCATGGTCGCGTCGGACGCGCGCCTTCCGTTTGGCGGCGTGAAGAAATCCGGCTTCGGGCGCGAGCTCTCCGAATACGGAATCAAAGAGTTCGTCAACATCCAGACCGTCTGGGTCGGGCCGGCCAGATGACAGGGTTGATCAAGGTCGAAGGCGCGTCGAAGAAGTTCTCGAACGGAGTCGTCGTGTTCGAGGGACTCGACCTCGAGGTTGCGCTGGGCGAGACGCTCTGCATCCTCGGCCCGTCGGGCTGCGGCAAGACGACGCTGCTCCGAGCGATGCACGGGCTTCTTCCGCTCGACGGTGGCCGCGTCGTGATCGACGGCAAGCCGGTGACCCAGCCGCGGCGCGATGTCGCGATGGTGTTCCAGCACTTTGGCCTGTTTCCCTGGAAGACGGTGACCGCCAATGTCGGCTACGGCCTGGAGCTCGCGGGACTTGCCGAGCCCGAGCGGAAAGCCCGAGTCGAGCAATACATCGAGATGGTCGGTTTGGAGGGGTTCGAAAAGTCGTTTCCTTACCAGCTGTCGGGTGGCATGCAGCAGCGAGTCGGGCTCGCGCGCGCCCTGGCCATGCAGCCTCGCGTGCTGCTCATGGACGAACCGTTCGGCGCGCTCGACGCCCAGACTCGCGAGACTCTCCAGGACGAGCTGCTCAGCATCTGGGAGCGGACCGGCGCTCCGACCATGGTCTTCATCACACACTCGATCGAGGAAGCCATCGCCCTCGGCGATCGGGTGGTGGTCCTGTCGCCGCGGCCCGCGCGCATCGGCGAGATCCTGCGCGTCGACATCCCGCGGCCGCGCACCGTCGCGAAGGTGATCGAGCATCCGGGATTCATCGAGCTGCGCGAGCGGTGCTGGCGCCAGCTGCGCGCGAAGGACCGCGTCGCGTGAACGTGAAAGTTCGCGAACGAACCGCGCCGCCGGTCGCGCCGGTGAGACGTCCGAGTCGCTTCTCGGTGATCCCGCGCACCGCCAGGGAATGGCTCGTTCGCGCGGCCTCGGTGGCCGTGGTCCTGGTCGCCTGGCAGCTCTACGCGCCGCACTTGAACCCCATCTTCCTGCGGCCGCCCAGCGCCGTCGCGCAGGCGTTTGTCGACCTCGTCCGGGACGGCACGCTGGTCCAGGCGAGCGTCGAAAGCGGCAGGACGCTGTTGCTGGGCTTCGTGCTGGCGCTGGTCATCGGGCTGGCGGTGGGGCTGGGCAGCTCGCGGTCCTGGTTGGCCTACAACGCTGCAAATCCGTGGATCACAGCGCTCTACTCGACGCCCAGCGTCGCCCTGGTTCCGTTCATGAGCCTGTGGCTGGGCATCGACGACACCGCGAAGATCGCGGTCATCGCTCTGTTTGCGGTGTTCCCGATCATCGTCAACACACAGCAAGGCGTGCGCTACGTCGACCCTGCATTGATGGAGGTCGCGCGCGCGTTCAACACGAGCGAGCGCCGCTTGTGGACCGACGTCCTCATCCCGTCCGCGCTGCCCTTCATCTTCGCGGGCATCCGACTTGCCATCCCTCGCGCGTTGGTTGGGATGGTGCTCGCCGAGTTCCTGATCAGCGTCGGGAAGGGATTGGGGTCGCTGATCATCATCTACCAGAACACTTTCCGGGTCGACCGCATGTTCGTGCCCGTGATCGTCGTCGCCGCGATGGGTGTGGTGCTGATTGCCATCGCGCAGTGGTTGGAAGGCCGGCTCGTCCCCTGGGCGCGCCGGGATCGCTAGTTACGAGGGAGGAAGTGTGGTGATTCGTAGGTTGTCGAGCTTGTTTGTAGTGGGGTTGTTCGCCATCGGGTGTGGCACGTCGCCGGCGCCGGCGACTCCGGCGGAGAAGGCGGCAGTGTGCACCAATCTGACAGTGAAGCTGGCGATGCCGGTGACGCCGCCCAACGTCGTGCACATTCCGCCCTACATCGCGATGGACATGGGCATCTTCAAGGACGAAGGCCTGACCGTCGAGATCGCGAGGTTCGAAGGTGGCGTGGCCGCATTCCGCGCCATGGCGGGCGGTTCTGTGGACCTTGCCGGAACTTCGTCCGAGCCATTCATCACTGCCGTCTCGCAGGGCGCCGAGGTCAAGGCCATCTACACGTACGCCCCGAATGTTGACGTCACGTTCGTGGTCGCGGAGAAGATCAAGACGCCGGCAGACCTGAAGGGCAAGAACATCGGCATCCAGGAGCCCGGCGGCTTCGCCGATGTGATGAGCCGTCTGGTGCTCAAGAAGTACGGCATCTCACCGTCCGATGTGAAGTTCGTGACCACTACCACCGCGGGCCGCGTCACCGCGCTCATTGGGGGGACCGTGGACACCGGCGTGCTCCACATCGACCAGGTCAAGACGATCGCGAAGACCAACCCGGGCATCCACAAGCTGGTCAACATGACCGACGTGGTGACCGACTACCAGTACGCCGTGTTCGCCGCCAGCAACGACTCGCTCAAGAACAACGCGACCAAGATGGAGTGCCTTGTGCGGGCGCTGATCAAGGCCGACCGCATGCTGTACGACACCTCGAAGAGGCAGCAGCTTCTCGACGTGATGGTGAAGTACACCAAAGAGAATCCGCAGGTGGTCGCCGACACCTACGACGAGCTGTTGGCACTGAAGGCGTGGCCCCAGAACGAGGGTATCCCTCAGGTCAACATCGACGGCACCGCGAAGTCGCTCAAGGATGGGGGCCAGCTCACGACTGTGCCCACCTTCAGCCAGCTGGTCGACCTGACGCTAGCCAAGAAGATCGTCAAGCAGCTGGGAGCGATCAAGAACTTCCCGTACTGAAGGGTCGACTCATCGCCGAATAGCAAGCGGTCGGTGCCAAACGGGCCGAATCAGCGCGATTCACACGCCCGTTTGGCACCAAACAAGCCCAATCGTCGCAACGCTCTCAGCGGATTCCAAGGATTCTCTCGCGGGGGTCTGAGGATCAGCGTCCAGACTCCCGTTCGTGACCTTTCTCGCCAGGTGGCTGAGCGTCGTCATCTCCTCCGCCATTGCACTCGCGGTTCTTGGCGCGTGCACGTTCCCGATCCGCTTCGCGACGCCCGCAGAGGTCGCGGCAGCTAAAGCTCCCCCGGCGCCTCAGATCATCGCTGCTCCAGCAGCGCCGCCCGCGCCGCCAGGCGGGCTGACTCAGGTCCAGGCTGAACTGCGTCAGCTGATCGCGCAGGTCGGCCCGTCGGTCGTCCGGGTCGACGCGGGCGCGGCGACCGGCTCCGGCCTGCTGCTCGACGCGCAGGGAACTGTTGTCACGCCGGCCAGCCTCGTCGCCGGAGCGCAGCAGGTCACCATCACCACCGCCACCGGCCAGCAGTACTCCGGCGCCGTGGCCGGCTCAGATTCGGCCACTGACATTGCGGTAATCCGGGTGACCGGCGCGTCCGGGGTCACGGCGGTGACGTTCGGAGATTCCGCCTCGGTGCAGGTCGGCGACGTCGTCGTGGCGATCGGCAACCAGGTGGCGCCCTCCGGCACCGCGAGCCAAGGCATCGTCAGCGGGCTGACGCCGACCGGGCTGATCCAGACCACGGCGCCGATGTCATCCGGCACCTCCGGCAGCGCGCTGGTGAACATCGCCGGCCAGGTGATCGGAATGACGACTCTCGGTGCCTCCGGCTCAGCGGGTTTCGGCGTCGCGATTCCGAGCGCCCAGGTCACCGCGGCGGCCCAGAAGCTGCTCGCGGGAGGAGCTGCGACGCAGGCCTATCTCGGCGTGTCGAGCTCCGACGCTCCGGGTGGCGGAGCCTTGATCCAGTCGGTCGTCGCCGGAAGCCCAGCTGCCGGCGCAGGTCTGCAAGTCGGCTGGGTCATCGTGGCGATCGACGGGCAGAACGTCGCCCAGGCGGCATCCATCGCACAGATCCTTGCCGCCCACAAACCCGGGCAGCGGGTGCTCGTGACGGTTCATCTGCCGAACGGCGCCGCCCGATCGATCCCAGTCGTGCTGGGCACCAAATAGAGCAAGAGGGAGATCAACACGAACATGGCACAGCCAAATACAGTGCGGACTCAGACAACACCGACGGCCGAAGAGATCTATGCGGCGCGCGTGCCCAAGCCCGTCGAGCAGCTGCTGTTCGAGGTCCGCAAGGTGATCGTCGGTCAAGATCGTCTGCTGGAGCGCGTCCTCGTGGCGCTGCTGGCGGGCGGTCACATCCTCGTCGAGGGAGTGCCCGGCCTCGCCAAGACGGCCACCGTGCGCGCATTCGCCGGAGCGATCGGCGGAAAGTTCGGCCGGATCCAGTTCACCCCTGACCTCGTTCCGTCGGACCTCGTGGGAACCAGGATGTTCAACCCCCGCAAGGCCGACTTCTCGACGGAGCTGGGACCGATCTTCTGCAACCTCCTGCTCGCCGACGAGATCAACCGCGCGCCGGCCAAAGTCCAGTCCGCGCTGCTCGAGGTGATGCAGGAGAGGCAGGTCACGATCGGCCGGGAAACCTTCCACGTCGAGGAGCCCTTCCTGGTCCTGGCCACCCAGAATCCGATCGAGGCGGACGGAACGTATCCGCTGCCGGAAGCCCAGATCGACCGCTTCATGCTCAAAGTCGTCGTCGGCTATCCATCGACCGGCGAGGAGATTGAGATCGTGCACCGCATGATCGGCCAGCCCGTTGAGCCCAAGCAGGTGATGACGCCCGCGGAGCTGGTCGAGCTGCAGCAGCAGGTGCGCAAGGTCTACGTCGATCCCGCGGTGATCGCCTACGGCACCCGGCTGGTGACCGCGACCCGGAGCCTGAAAGATTTCGGTGTGACCGAGTTCGAATCGGCAGTCGCTTATGGCGGCAGCCCCCGCGCGACGATCCACCTCGTCACCGCCGGCCGCGCGCTGGCCTTCATCCGCGGCCGAAGCTACGTGCTCGCGCAGGACATCGCGGCGGTCGCACCTGAGGTGCTTCGCCATCGCATAGTGCTGAGCTACGAGGGCATAGCCGACAGCGTCGCGCCCGACGCGATAGTGAGCCGAGTCCTCGAAACGACGGAGATGCCGCGACTCGACCTCGGGGATGGGCGTGTCGTCTGAGCGAGGGTCTCGGCGTCCAAGGCGCTTCCCCATGCACGAGGCGCTTGGGCGTTTGCGCTGGCCGGTCTGGAAGAAGCTTGGGCTTCGGGCCTGGGGCGACGAGCGTTCGAACCTACGAGGCCCGGGCGTGGAGTTCGCGGACGTGCGCGAATACCAGTACGGCGAGGATGCCCGGCTGATCGATTGGACGTTGACGGCCAGGTCGGACAGGGTCTTCGTGCGTGAGTCGCATCCCGAGCGGGGCCTCGACGCCTGGCTGATCGTCGACGCGAGCGCTTCCCTCGACTGGGGTACCGCCATGGTCCTGAAGCGTGAAGCCGCGCTCGAGATGGCGTCGGCCGCCGCCTCGCTGATCGCGCGACATGGAAGCCGTGTAGGAGCGATCGTCTTCGACACCAAGGTGCGGCGTGTGCTGCCCCCGGTGGCCGGGCGAACGGGCCGCCTTCACCTCGTCGGAGGCCTGGATGCCAACTTCTCGTCGGAGAGCGGTCAGGGTGCCACAGCTCTCGCGGCAGCATTGCGTCAGGCGGTCAAGGTGATCCAGCGTCCGTCTCTGGTGATCGTGATCAGCGACTTCCTGGCCGCGGGCGCCTGGCAGCCGCCGATGACGATCCTCAGCCACAAGCACGAGGTCGTGGCGGCGCGCGTCGTCGACCCGACAGAGCTCGCCATTCCAGACATCGGCGTGGTCACGTTCGAGGACCCCGAGACGGGCGAGCAGCTGCAGGTCGACACGTCAGACAGCCGCCTGAGGGCTCGCTTCGCGCTCGCGGCTGCCGAACAGAGCGGGCAGATCTCAACCGACCTGCGGAAAGCTCATGCCGCGGAGTTTCAGATCACCACCGCGCAGGCTTTCTTGCCGCAGCTGATCGCATACCTGCGCCGTCGCCAGGCCGAGGTCAGTGGGCGCGGCCGAGGCGCACCACCCGCGTGATCATCTACGAGCCCGTTTACCTTCTCGGCCTGCTGGCGATTCCGCTCCTGATCGCGGGCTACGTGCTCGCGCAGCTCCGGCGGCGCCGCTACACGCTGCGCTTCACCAACCTGGCGCTACTCGGCTCGGTCATGCGCCGAACCCCAGGCGTGCGCCGGCACATTCCTCCCGCCATGTTCCTCCTGGGTGCGGCCGCGGTTTTGAGCGCCATGACCGTGCCCGCGCTGCAGCTGGAGGTCGCCAGGAACACCGCCGATGTGGTGCTGACGATCGACGTCTCCGGATCGATGCAGGCGACGGACGTGGCGCCGACCAGGCTCGACGCCGCCAAGCGTGCGGCCACGACCCTCATCGATCAGCTGCCCGGCAGCGACCGCATCGCCCTGGTCAGCTTTGACTCGCAGGCCGCGGTGAGGCAGGGGCTGACGACTGATCGGAACGCGGTGAAAGCCGCGCTGGACACGCTGAGGCCTGGCAGTGGAACGGCAATGGGCGACGGTCTCCTGGTCGCGTACAACCTGCTGAATCCATCCGCCCGCGCCGCTTCGGGTTCTCGCGAGCGGCCGGCCATGATCGTGCTGCTTACGGATGGGGTTTCCAACCAGGGCCGGAATCCACTGACGGTGGCTCAGCAAATCGCCGGATCGAATGTGAAAGTGCAAACGATCGGCATCGGGCTGCGCAACGGCTCGGCGACGGTTCGCGGCGAGCCGGTCGGCGGCGTCGACGAGGCGACCCTGAGCGCCGTCGCCGCCGCGACGGGCGGCAAGTACTACTACGCGGAGGCCACCGGACAGCTGCAGGCCATCTACAGCACTCTCGCGTCACAGCTCGGCTGGCAGTTCCAGGAGGTCAACCTGATGGTGCCGCTGCTGATTGTTGGAATCAGCCTGGTCGTGCTGGGTGCCGCGGCGAGCCTGGTCTGGTTCCGGGTGCTGCCCTAGCGAGGCCCGAAAAATGCGGCTGCGGCCATGCCTCCGCCGATGCCGATCAGTCCCGCGCCGATCACGGCGGCCAGCACCAGGCGCCAATAGTTCATGGGCACGCTTCCCCGCTTGGCGGGGAAGGTGGCCGGCTGCGCAGCGGCCGGCCGGATGGGGGGTGAGGGGGAGTATTTCCGCGCGGGCTCAATGCTGTAGGGCAGCCACCTCGCGCCAGACGGCAGCTCGGCGGGCCACACGTTCAGGTCTCTATTGCGTGGACTCGGCACTGGCGAACAGCTTGCGCGATTCGCTTTAACGTTGCCTGGGTCGAAGCTGAGCGAATGCTGAGAGACGCCTCTAGCTTTTGTCCAATATCCCGACCAGGTTTCTAGCCGAGACCAGACCAACCGGTTTCCCTGCCTTGTTCACCACCGGAAGATGCCTGATGCCGAGTCTCATCATCTTGACCGCCACCACCGCGACGTCTTCATCGTCGGCGACAGTGGCCGGATCCGCGGTCATCACCAGGCTGGCCTTCGCTTGCTGAGGATCGACGCCGTCGGCGATGGCCCGCACCAGGTCCCGCTCCGTGATGATGCCGACAAGGCGGCCCTCAGACATCACCGCTACCGAATCCGAATCGCCCGTGCGCATCTGCCGCGCGACCTCGGCGATCGTTGTCTCAGGATCAACTGACAGCAGAGGTCCGGGCGGCAGGTCCCTGACTTTCACCTTCATTCCACCTCGTACTTCATCGGGACCATTCGCTGGGAGCTCTTCGGCGGCCGGTTGTAGCTGCGCTTTTGTCGTGGCGGGAGCTTGATCTCCTCGCGAGGAACCTCCTTGAAAGGGATCAAGGACAGAAAGTGGCTGATCACGTTGAGATGAGCAGCGCGCTTGTTGTCAGTCTCGACGACGTTCCAGGGCGCCTCCTTGATGTCGCAGTACGCAAACATCTGGTCCTTCGCCTCCGAGTAGTCGACCCACCGCGCGCGCGCCTGCAGGTCCATAGGACTCAGCTTCCAGCGCTTGCTGGGATCGTTGATGCGCCCGAGGAACCGGCGTTCTTGCTCATCGTCGCTGACAGAGAGCCAGTACTTGACCAGGATGATTCCCGAGCGGACCAACATCCGCTCGAACTGCGGGCAGGTCCGCATGAAGTCCTCGTACTCCTCGTCTGTGCAGAAGCCCATGACGTGCTCGACGCCCGCCCGGTTGTACCAGCTGCGATCGAAAAGGACCATCTCGCCGGCCGAGGGCAGATGCGCGATGTAGCGCTGGAAGTACCACTGCGTCCGCTCCCTTTCGGTCGGGGCAGGGAGGGCGACGACTCGAACGAAGCGGGGGTTGAGCAAAGCCGTCATCCGCTTGATGAGGCCGCCCTTGCCGGCGGTATCCCTGCCTTCGAACAGCACTACCACCCGAAGGCCGCGGTGCCGGATCCACTCCTCGAGCTGGAGCAGCTCCACCTGGAGGCGGCGGAGCTCCTTGTCATAGTCCTTTCGGTCAAGAACGCCCTTGTGCGGGCCCCGCTGTCCGTCCTTCTTGTGCTTCAGCTTCGTTGCCTGCGCCATGGGCAGCAATGTAGCAAGCGACTGGCGCTCCCGGACCTAGAATTTTGGTTCTTGGTCAAGTTCAACGGCACGCTGACCGCGACGCCGCGGGGTGGGGGCGGCACCCTGGTCCCGGTCCCGCGCGACGTCGCCGCGAAGCTGGGCCTCAAGGGGATGCCCAAGATCCAGGCCGTGATCGCGGGACAGCCCTACCGCGGTTCGCTCATGCCGATGGGCGACGGCACGTACTGCCTTGGCGTCTTGAAGTCGATCCAGGAGGCTGCGGGCGTGGGTTTTGGCGACACGGTCGAGGTCTTGCTGGAGCTGGACACCGCACCGCGGACCGTCGAGCCGCCGCCTGACCTTGTTCGCGCGATGGCGCGGGACAAGAAGATGGTGGCAAATTGGGAGAAGCTCTCCTTCACGAACAAGAAGGAGATGGCGCTCAGTCTTGAAGAGGCGAAGAAACCGGAGACTCGCGAGCGCCGGCTGAAGGCCGCCATCGCCAAGTTGCGGGCTTGAGCATGCTTAGATCCATCAATCCGGCGACCGGTCGCTCCAACCAGGACCTAAGCCAAACGCCGTCAGGCGACAGGCTTCAAGCCCTCAAATCGCGCGCCATCTCGGCGAAGTTGTCCACGTAGCGCTGCACGTCCTCCTGGGTGTGCTGCACTGAGATCGTCCAATTCTCCTCGGCCCCCGGCGCCATGAGCACGCCCCGGTTGCACTGGTAGAGCCACGACAGGTATGCCGCCGGCTTGTCCGTTTGCAGATAGTCGCGATAGTTGCGCACCCTGTCCGCCCGGTAAGTGACACCGCCACGTGCCGCCAGGGTGATGACGTGGAACGGCAGGGCGTGCTCGGCGATCAGGTTGTCCAACCCACCCTGGAGCACCTCCGCCAGCGCATCGAAATGCGCGTACGCCTTCGGAGTCAGTACGTCGTGAAGGGTGACGTTGCTTGCCGCCATCGTCAGAGGATTCCCGTTGAACGTACCCATCTGGGCCACGCGCTTGTCTTCGATCACCGCCATGACGTCCTCGCGGCCACCGATAGCGCCGCACGGTAGCCCGCCTCCGATCGCTTTGGCGAGAGCGATCAAGTCTGGCCGGACCCCGAACCTCTCGGTCGCCCCGCCGGCTGCGATGGTGACACCGGTCTTGACCTCATCGAAGATCATCAACGCGCCATGGCGGTGCGCGAGCTCCTTGATCTCGCCCAGGTAGCCGGAATCGGGCAGGACGATGCCAAGGTTCATCATCGCGGGCTCGACGATCACGGCAGCGATTTCGTCTGGATGATTTTTGAAGGCCCGCTCCATCGCGGGAATGTCGTTGAAGGGCACCACGGTGACCAGCTCGACCACAGCGCGAGGGATGCCCTGGCTCTGCGGAACGGAGGCGGGGGCGTCGGCCGGGCCCATCTCGCTCGGGGGCGGTTCAACCGAGACCATCAGCGAGTCATGGTGCCCGTGGTAGGAGGCCTCGATCTTGATCAGGCGCTCGCGACCGGTGAATCCGCGGGCGACGCGCACGGCATCCAACGTGGATTCGGTTCCACTGTTGGTGAATCTCCACTGAGGCAGGCCGAACCGGCGCGCCAGCTCCTCTGCCACGATCGCCACCTCGGCCACCGGTTGGGCGAAGTGCGATCCACGCGCGATGCGCTTGCTAACCGCGTCCACGATCAATGGGTGGGCGTGGCCGACGACCATGACCCCGAAGCCGTTGTGGAAGTCGACGTACTCGTTACCGTCTACGTCCCAAACCCGGCTCCCAAGGCCGTGATCGACAAAGATGGGCTGAGGAGCAGCATCCTGGAAGGACGAGGGCACTCCTCGCGGGCTGAACTTTTGCGCTTGGCGCCAGAGCTTATCGGACCGCTGCCTCGCTACCCGGAAGCGTTCTTCTTCACGGGCGATCAGGGACTTCACCCGCGCAGCATCGATCGCGACCGGCACCTTTCTTTGGGCCATCACACTCTCCTCGATTTCGCATCGTAAGCGATGCCGTTCAGGGGCCGGTGCGTCTCCTCTTCTTTGACGGATCACGCCATTCGGTGCTAAATACCCTGGAACGGTCGCCGGCGGAAAGGGTTGGGAGGGGATCGAATGGCAGTCGCAACGATTGAGGCGGCGGGTACGCCTAGCTTGAAGAAGGGCGCGCTGGGGCTTTGGGACGACACGGTCATCGCGGTGTCGAGCACGGCACCCGCATACAGCATCGCCACCTCGCTCGGAGCCCTCGCGGCGGCAGTCGGCCTGGCCGGTCCGGCTGCGATCTGGGTTGGGTTCATCCCCGTCACCGGTATCGCGGTGGCCTATTACTACATGAACCGGATCGATCCCAACTGCGGCGCCGCGTACACGTGGGCGAGCAAGGCGCTGCATCCGTCGGTCGGCTTTCTCAACGGCTGGATCGTGATCGTGACCGACATCCTCTTCATGTCATTCGCCGCGCCTCAGGGAGGCCAAGCCATCCTCCAGCTGTTTAACGCCTGGGGCTTGAACAGCATCGGCGGGCTCGACCTGGGTGCGTCGGGTCCGAACAGCCAGGGTCTGTCGGTGGTCTTCGGCATCGTCTTCCTCGCAGTGGTCACTTACATGGTCATGGTTGGAATCAAGCTCGCCGCCCGCTTCCAGTGGGTACTACTTGCGATCGAGTACCTGATCGTGGTCGCCTTCTCGATCATCGGTTTGTTCAAGAAGGGAGGCAGCGGCTTCGACCTTGGATGGCTCAACCCTGCCTCGATGGGCGGTCTCGAGGGGCTGGCAGCGGGAGTCGTCATCTCGGTGTTCTTCTACTGGGGCTGGGATACCGCCGCCAACCTCAATGAGGAGACCGACATCCCGTCCGAGAACCCTGGGCGAGCCGGGATCATCGGGATGTTCCTGCTCCTCCTTCTGTTCCTGCTCGCATCCATCTCCATCCAGCAGGTGGTCACTCCAGCCGAGCTCCAGGAAAACTCAGCCAATATCCTGACCTTCTTCGCGAACAAGCTGGTCGGGCCGGAGTGGGGCTCCCTCGCCGTACTTGCCTTCCTGTCGTCCACAGTCGCAACTCTCCAGACCACCCTGCTGCCCAGCGTTCGAACCGCTTTCTCGATGGGACGAGACAACATGCTGGGTCGGGTTTGGGCCGTTGTGCATCCAGTCTGGGGGACGCCGTGGCTCGGCACCCTCATCATTGGGGGCATCTCTGGAGTCATTGCGATCGCCTCTCTCGAATTGGGCAGTTCGCTCGGCGCGATCGTCAGTGCCGGCGTGACCTCGATCGGTCTGCTGGTAGCCCTTTACTACGGCCTGGTCGGTATCTCGTGCACTTTCTATTACAGACGTGCGCTGACCTCCAACATCAAGGGATTCATCTTCGCCGGCGTGTTTCCACTCCTGAGCGCCTTGAGCTTGTTCGCGCTCGGGGCCTATCTCATCCACGCGGACTGGACCGCCACTGACACGTTCGCATTCGACGCGACCAACGGCAAGTTCCTCGTCGCAGTGCCGGTTGCCGTCGTCTTGAGCGCAATCCCTGCGCTCGTCTACACCATCGTTCGCCGCCACCCCAAATACATGAGCATGCCGACCGAGGCGGCTCCGGCTGACGCCCTCAGCTCACGGCGTTTAGGCTCGCACTGACAGCAGCAGATTTGCCGGCGGGCCTCAACCTCGCCGGCAAAGCCTTGACTCCGGGCGCGCAGCGAAGCTGGTGGCTGCGCGAGGCTCTTGCCGACGAGACCGCGAAGGCGTGCCCCCCGCTGACCCAAGACCTCAACGCGGACGTGGTCATCGTCGGGGGCGGCTTCACAGGGCTTTGGGCCGCCTACTTCCTTACCGAGGCCAATCCCGACCTCCGCGTCGTGATCCTGGAGCAGGACATTTGCGGCGGGGGGCCCAGCGGCCGCAATGGCGGCTTCGCCAGCGGCTGGTGGGACGAGCTCCACAGTCTGATCGCGCTCTACGGCGCCGACGACGCCGTGCGTGCGTGCCGGGCGCTCTCCGACAGCATTTCAGGCATCGGCGGATTCTGCCGTGCTCATGGCATAGACGCCTGGTTCACACACGCCGGCTACATCTTCGCCGCGACGTCGCCCCACCAAGAAGAGGTTTGCGCGGAGATGGTCCGCGTGGCCCATGAAGTCGGCGCCCCCGACGAGCTGCGCGCGCTCACCAAGGAGGAGGTGGGGGCCAGGTGCGCGTCACCCGCATTTCGCGGTGGGGCCTTCATGAAAGATGGCGCCTCGGTGCAGCCGGCGCTCTTGGCGCGCGGCCTTCGGCGCGTGGTGCTTGACCGTGGGATCACGATCCACGAGCGCACCACCGTCACGAGAATCGACGCCGGACCGCCGGCGATGGCTGTATCCGAACACGGCAGCGTTCGCGCGCCGCGCGCCCTGCTGGCTGTGAACGCATGGGCCACCGGCTGGCCACAGCTGCGCCGCCAGCTCGTCGCCTGGAGCAGCTACATCGTGCTGACCGCCCCGGCGCCGGAGCGGTTGAAGGAGATCGGCTGGACCGGCGGCGAGCTGATCACCGACCTGCGCACGTCTATCCGCTATTTCAGGACCACGCGTGACGGCCGGATCGCCTTCGGCGGTGGCGGCGGGCGCGCGTCACAGAAGATCGGGGATTCCTTCACCCACGACATGCGCGCAGTGGTGGAAGCGGCCCAAGGGTTTCGGCTGCTCTTTCCGAGCTTCTCGGAAGTTCCTCTCGAGGATGCCTGGGGAGGGCCGATCGACGTCTCGACAACGCACCTGCCGACGTTCGGGAGCGTCGAGCCTGGAAATCTGTACTACGCGCTGGGCTACACCGGCAACGGCGTTGCGCCGTCACATCTCGCCGGGAGAGTCCTCGCTGATCTGATGACAGGGGCGGACACGGAATTGACGCGGTTGCCGATGGTCAATCGTAGGCCCGGCATGTTTCCCCCGGAGCCATTTCGCTCGATTGGCGCGGCGGTGGTACGGCGGGCCATCATCGCCAAGGACACGGCGGAGGAGCGAGGGCTTCGGCCAAGCCGGCTGGCGTCGGCCGTCGCGGGGCTGCCGCGCCGCATGGGATACCTGTTGGGCCCATGAACAAAGGCCGCCTTCGCGAAGCTGTGGGCCTGAGAGTCGTTACCGGGCGAGGCTCCGTTTGGCGGTCCCGGTTTTCCGCTCGATCAGACGGTCCGTTTCCTTAGGTGGCGCCGATTCGACTGATGTATCGCGAGCATCGGCCAATCCTTGGACCAGTTTCACCGCCGTCAATCCAGCGGCAAAGATCATCGTGTAGAGGCTCACCGTCGCTGCCGCCTCCGCGATGCTCCTGGTCTGCCAGACCATGCCGGCTGCATCGGCGACGGACCTGTTGGTGCCGAACGCCATGTAGGCCAGGACATATGAAAGCCCGAGCACCGCATACATGACAACCGCCTGAGCGTAGTAGGACCTCGGCAAGGTCCTCATCGTTTCCTGACCAGACCGGCGGAAGCGGATGACGAGAGCGAACAGCTGCAGGAAGACGTACACCGTGAAAAACCACCCCAGATAGTTCGTCAGGGGTACCCCAAAGTAGCCGCCGCCTTGCTCCCAGATCCAGAAGTGACGGACTGTTGAAAAGCCTGGGTCAAACGACAGGTCCCACATGGCCATGAGAAAGGCACCGACAAACGGGACGGCAAAGGTCGTGAATGCACTGGCTCCGCGCCGGACATCACCCACCAGCACGTTGGCGAGAACCCAGGCGAGGTAGCCGGTGGCGACGTAGGCGGGACCGATGAGCAGCGGCACCAGGAAGAGCTTGGGGCCGAGCAAATCGGTGTAGTGATAGTGGCCGAACGGAAAACCCGTGAGGATGCTGGTGTTTTCCAGGATGTTGCTGACCACGAGAGAGATCACGATGAACGTCACGATGCCGCTCCAGCCGTAGCGCACCGCTCCATGAATGAGCGCAAAGAGCACGGTTATCAAAAGCACGACCGGAATGGGGATGGAGACCAACGACAGCGTGTTGGCAAAGATCACGGCCGCGTAAAGCGCGACGAGAACCCAGAGTGTGGTTCTGGACAAGTTCGTGTTTCTCATGCCATTTCTGGTCTGGGACATGGTGGATTTGGTCCTCCTTCGAATCCGGTTAATTACCAGGTGTCTATTTCTGTAACACTATTCGATCTATGGGCATTCCAGCCAAAAAGAACAAACCGCCGGCCCGGGCCGCCCCACGGGGACGGGGCCGCCCGCGCGCCGGGAAGGAGATCGATCTAGACCGGCTCCTGCGGGCCGCCCTGGACGCGTTCGCCGAGAGCGGCTACGACGGGACGTCGGTACGGGAGCTGAGCAGGCGCCTGGGCGTGAGCCATGCACTGCTCACAGCGCGCTTCGGCTCCAAGGAAGGCTTGTGGTTCGCTGCGATGGAGCATGTCCTCGCCCTGACCGAACAATCCTGGCGCGAGGTCGCCGCCTCCCCTTCGCTCGACGACCTCGAAGCGCTCCGCCAAGGGGTCGTCCGGCAGCTGATCTTCTCGGCGGCGCACCCTCAGGTGCTTCGGATCATGAGCCACGAGGGAGCGATCGACAGCCCGCGCTTGCGCTTCGTCATGGACCGCTTCGTCAACCCGCTGCGCCCAGGGGTTGAACGGCTTCTCGGCCGGCTCGTCGCGGCTGGACGGATACGGCACGTCCCCTACGCAACGCTTCATTTCCTGACCATTCACGGCGGTGGCGCGCCCTTCGCCAACCCTGTCGAAGCCGAGCTGCTCGGCGCGCCCGCGCATCCCCACGCGGAGGACATCCGCGCCCAGGCCGAAGCCGTGGCGGACCTGCTCATCGCAGGCATCGTGTTGCCACCACCCGTCCGGAATCCGACCGTTGGCGACTAGCCTCGCCGCATCAGAGCGTTATAGCGCGAACGGGCGGAAGCTGCGGCCCCCGAGTGCCAGAATGCTTGGAACGTGGTCGAGTCCCAGGGCAGGACGCTTACGCCGAGCCGTGGCGCCGGGTGCCTCAGCTGGATCCTCACCTCCGCATCGATCGTCTTCGGCGTATTTATCTTCCTGACCAGCGTTCTGGGAATCTACTTCGGGACTCGGGAAATGGGATTGCTCGCGATTCTCTATGGCTTGCTCGGCATGAGCATGGGCGTCGCCGGCATCGTCGCCGCCTGGGTCGAGCAGCCGCTCCGCGGAGCGCTGCTGGGTTGGTTCCTAGTAGGGATAGCAAGCCGGGCAATCGCAGAGACCGATGTTTACTCCATGTACGTGAGCGTGCCAATTGCGGTGCTCCTGCTCGGGGCGTTCGTGTTTGAGATGGCACGCCGGCCGTCGGCCGCCGGCACACGTTCTGCACTGGGAGGCGGCGCGCTCGCCATCCTTTCCCTGGTCGCGCTTGCTTTTGTGTCGCCCTATCTGCCAGTCATATGTCCGACGTTTGGGACTGAGAAGTACGGGTTCGCGATTGCCTATCCCGCCAGCACGTATCTCTTTGTAGGCACCGAGTCGCGAATCTTCGTCCAGTGCACCGGCTAAGGCCCCGGGTTCGGATTCGCCGCCAGCTGGCCGACGAGTAATAGCGTCGTCGGGTAGATCCCGAGCAGGATCGAAGCCATGCCGCTCAGCGCCACGACCGACCTGGTAGTGAGCGACGAGGGCACTACGTCGGTCCGGGTCGAGACCGACCACACCGGGATCAGCACGCGCACGTAGTAAAAGACCGACACCACGCTCATCAGCACCGCCAGTACGACAAGCCATGTGTAGCCCGCGCTCACACCCGCGGTGAACAGGAACAGCTTGCCGAAGAAGCCCACGGTCGGGGGGAAGCCCGCGAGCGACAGCATGAATATCGTCATCAGGACCCCCAACACCGGATTGCGGCGCCCCAGGCCTTCGAGGTCTGCAAACGAATCCCGGTCTCCATCCGGTCCCGCCAGCAGCGTGATGACCGCGAACGCGCCGAAGTTCATGAACATGTAGATGAACAGGTAGTAGTTGACCGCGGAGAGCCCCGCATCGCCGCCCGCGATCACCCCGATCAAGATGTAGCCCGCTTGCGCAATACCCGAGTAAGCGAGCAGTCGCTTCAGGCTCGACTGCGCGATCGCCATCACGTTGCCGACGATCATGCTGGTCGCCGCGACGAAGGCCAGCAGCACCTGCCATTCCGGCGCGAGGTGGGGGAGACCGCCCGCGAAGACGCGAACGATCATCGCGAAGGCCGCGGCTTTGGTCCCCACCGACATGAATGCGGTGACGGGAATCGGCGCGCCCTGGTACACGTCGGGAGTCCACATGTGGAAGGGCGCGGCGGAGACCTTGAAGGCGAAGCCGACACCCATCAGCACGATACCCAGCAGGATCAGCGGGTTGCTGGATGAGGACGAGGTGAGCCGGGTCGCGATCTCCGGTATGACCGTGGTGCCGGCGCCTCCGTAGATGAGCGCCATCCCATAAAGGACGAAGGCGCTGGCGAAACCGCCGACCAGCAGGTACTTCGCGCCCGCCTCCTGCGACCGGCTGTCCGTCCGCACGAATCCACACACGATGTAGAGAGCGATCGAGAGGAGCTCCAGGCCGAGGAAGACGGTGACCAGCGAAGTGGCCGAGGCCAGGACCATCATGCCGATCACCGCGGCCATGATCAGGATGTGGAACTCGCCTTCGAGGAGTCCGCGCTTCTTCAGGTACGAGTGCGACAGGGCGACCGTCAGGATGCCGAGTGAGGCGAACAGGATCTCGAAGAAGAGAGCGAAATTGTCTCCGGTCGCGAACCCGTGATAGGCGGGCCCACCCTGCCCGTAGAGCCAGCGATAGACCGCTGTCCCGAGCGAGTACGAAAAACCGACCGCCGCGACGATGGCCACGGCGTTCCCGCGCCGCGCCTTTGGCAGCACGAGGTCGACGACGATCGCGAACAGGAAGAAGCCGGTGAGAGTCGCGATGGCAGCGATCTGGCTGAGGTCGGCCAGCGCCTGCGCCCAGGTGTAGCTGAGGTCTGGATTCATCTGGCCAACCCCGGCATGCCGACCGCCGACATCAGGCTCGTGAGGACGTTGGGATCGAGCCCGATCACAAACATCAGCAGGACCAGAGGTGCAACCAGGACGAGCTGTCCCGTGTAGATGTCCGATTTCGGCTCTGGGCCCGCCGGCGGGCCCTGCATGACGCCCTGGAACAGCCGCAGCATGTAGACCGGCGCCAGGATCAACCCGATGGCACCGAACAGGGCCAGGGCCGGCGCGCGTTCCCAGGCGCCGAGCAGCGTCATGAACTCGCCGGCAAAGCTGTTGAGCCCAGGCAGCCCGAGCGCGGCGAGGGTGACGATGAAGAACACCGCCGCCATCACCGGCATGCGAGCGGCCAGGCCGGCCATGGCCGAACGGTCACGCGTACCCGCGCGATCGGAGATCCAGGCCACGATCAGGAAGAGCGCCGGCACGATCAAGCCGTGGTTCACCATCTGCAGCACGGCGCCCTGCTGGCCCTGCACGTTGTAGGCGAAGATCCCCAGCACGATGAACCCCATGTGGCTCACGCTGGAGTAGGCGACCAGCAGCTTCATGTCGCGCTGCGCGATCGCCATCAGGGCGCCCCAGATGATCGCGGCGACCGCGAGCACGGGAATGACCCAGCGCCAGTCCCACCAGAGCACCGGGTTGGGGAACAGTGGTACAGCGATACGCAGGAAGCCGTAAGCGCCGGCCTTGCCCATCACGCCGGCGAAGAGGACCAGCATCGGAGTGGGCGCAGCCATGTAGGCGTCGGGGAGCCAGCTGTGGAAGGGGAACAGCGGGGTCTTGATCGCGAACGCGAGCGCGAAGACGAAGAAAAGACCGAACTGGATCGAAGCCGAGGGCGGCATGGTCGCGAGCAGCGCCAGGTCGAAGGTCTTCTGTCCGGTGAAGACGTACTCGCCGATGACGCCGACCAGCATCAAGAGCGAGCCCGCCAGCGTGTAGAGCACGAACTTGATCGCCGCGCGGCCCGGCCGCTCGCCCTCGCCGAAGATCCACAGCAGGAAGTAGGCGGGGATCAGCATCGCCTCCCAGAACACATAGAAGAGGACGAGGTCCGTCGCCATGAACACTCCCGCCAGCCCCGCGGACATGGCGAGCATCAGCGCGATGAAGCGGTTGACGTGACGGGTCGTGAGTGGCGTCGCAAGGATCGCGATCACGGTCAGGAACGCGTTGAGGACGACGAGCCACAGGCTGATGCCGTCGACGCCGAGGCGGTAGAAGATGCGCAGCTGCGGGATCCATGGCTGCGACTCCGTGAACTGGAAGCCCTGTGTGCCGGGAACGAAGATGGCGGCCACACCGATGGAGATCGCCAGGGCCGCCAGAGCGATGGTCACGCCCCAGAACTTGGCCAGACCCGGCGGCATGAAGGCGATGAGCGCGGCGCCGACCAGCGGTAGCAGCCAGACGACGGTCAGCAACATCAGGCGGTCCTCAGGAGCAGCAGCACCGCCGCCACCACCGCGCCGCCGACGAACACGAGCACGTAGTTGCGGAAGTAGCCGCTCTGGGTGAGGCTCAGGCTTCGCGCCGCGGCGACCGCCGCGTTTCCGGTGCCGACGACGGCGCCGTCAAGCACGGGTCCTTCGATGTCGCGCGCGCCCCAGTTCGCGATCGCATCCATCGGGCGCACGACGGCGGCGTCATAGATCTCGTCGAAGTAGTACTTGCGCTCGAGGAGCCGTTGCGCCCAGGGCGCGTTTGCGCTCCACGTCTTCCACGTGCGTTCGACGTAGAAGCGGTAGGCGGCGAAAAACAGCAGCGTTGAGAGGATCATCGTGATCAGGCCGACGACGACAGCGCCGGCGTTTTCCTCCCAACGCAACGGGCCCACGGCCGAGGCGAGGAAGTCCGAGACCACCGACGGGCCGATGCCCAACGCGCGGGTCTGGATGAACCCGCCGACCACGGACAGCGCGGCGAGGATGAGGACTGGGACGAGCATGACCGGGGGAGCCTCGTGCGGGTGCTCGACGGGTCGTTCGGGCGATGGCTTGCCGGCGAAGGAGATCCACCACATGCGGCCGGTATAGAAGCCGGTGATCAGGGCTGTGGCGGCGCCGATCACCCAGACACCGAGCGCGAGCGGGTCGCCCTTAGAGAAGGCGGCGCCCAGGATCTGCTCTTTGGAAAAGAAGCCCACGAGTGGGATCACGCCGACGAGCGCCAGCGAGCCGATCAGGAACGCTCCCCCTGTGCGGGGCAGCTGGCGGAACAGGCCGCCGTACTTGCGCATGTCCTGCTCGTCGTGCATCGCGTGGATGACGTTGCCGGCGGCCATGAAGAGGAGGGCTTTGAAGAAGGCGTGGGCGAGGAGGTGGAAGAAGCCGGCGGAGTAGGCGCCGATGCCGACCGCCAGGAACATGTACCCGATCTGGCTCATCGTCGAGTAGGCGAGCACGCGCTTGATGTCGGTCTGGACGATGGCGATCGTGGCGGCGAAAAGCGCGGTGACCGCGCCGACGATCGCGACCGCGCCGTGCGCGTAGACGGCGATGTCGTAGATGGGGGCCATGCGGCCGACCAGGTACACGCCCGCGGTGACCATCGTCGCGGCGTGGATGAGGGCGCTCACGGGGGTGGGGCCTTCCATGGCGTCCGGCAGCCAGGTGTGGAGGGGGATCTGCGCGGACTTGGCGACCGCGCCGACCAGCAGCAGGAACGCAGCGAGCTCGAGCGGGAAGCTGTCGCTGTGAAAGGCCTTGTCGCAAAACGCGCTGGGGCACCAGTTGGTCGCAATTGCGAAGATCCCAACGTAAGTCGTCTGGTGATACGTAAAGAAGAGGACGAATGCGGCGAGGATCATCCCGGCGTCGCCGATCACGTTCATCACGAACGCCTTCCGCGCGGCGGCCACGGCGGACCGGCGCTGGTACCAGAAGCCGATCAGCAGGTACGAGCTGAGCCCGACGAGTGCCCAGCCGACGATCAGGAAGATGAAGTTCCCAGCGAGGACGAGGAGCAGCATCGAGAAGATGAAGATGTCCATGTAGGTGAAGAAGCGCGCGTAGCTCGGGCCGTCCTCGTGCGCCATGTAGCCGACGGAGTAGGTGACGATCAGCCCGCCGACGCCCGTGATGACCAGGCACATGAAGACCGCGAGGTTGTCGACCAGCAGGTTGAACGGCACCTGGAACGTGCCGCTCTGGATCCACGTCCAGTACGTGAAGTCGTAGTTCGAGGACAAGTAGCAGATGTCATTAGGGGCTGCGCACCGGTCATTGAGGTGGCCCCACAAGAGAGCCACCACACAAACGAACGAGGCCCACACCACGCCCGGGCCGACGATCTGCGTGACAATGCGCGGCAGCCGCCAGCCGCGCCCCGCGAGGAGTATCGCGCCGGCGGCCGGGAAGAGGAGGACCAGCAGCGCGAGCTGGCTTGCGCCCATTAAAGGGGTCCTCATCCCTTCATCTCGCTGAGCTCGTCGACGTCCTCGACATCGCGCGTGTGGAAGATGTCAACGAGGATCGCGAGCCCAACCACCGCTTCGGCCGCGGCGACGGTGATCGACATCAGCGTGAAGAGCTGGCCTTCGAGGTTCCCCAGCTGGCGCGAGAAGGTGACCAGCGTGAGGTTGACCGCGTTCAGCATCAGCTCGATGCAGATGAGGATCACCAGCGGGTTGCGGCGCACGAGCACGCCGACCGCGCCGAGGGTGAAGAGGATCGCGCTGAGGATCAGGAACCAGGACGCATCGAGATGCGAGCCGCCGAGGGTCATATCGCTCACTTGTCGTCGACCTTCTTGCGGCTCAAATAGATGGCGCCGATCGCGGCGACGAGCAGCAGGAGCGAGGTCAGCTCGAACGGGTAGAGGTAGGTCGTGAACAGGCCGACGGCGATCGACTGCACGGTCCCGAACGTGGAGAGATCGGTCTTGTCGGGCTGCCTGTACTGAACCCCGGCGAGCATCATCCAGATCAGGACGAGGAGCGCGAAGACGAACACGGCGGAGAGCCAGGACTGGAACCTCAGGTTGGCGCGGGCGAACTCGCGCGCGGGACCGAAGAGCGCGATCACGAAGAGGAACAGGACCATGACCGCGCCGGCGTACACGATGATCTGCGCGACGAAGACGAACTGCGCGCTCAGCAGCAGGAAGAGGATGCCGAGGGCGATCATCACCACGACCAAGCTGAGCACGCTGCGGATGGGTTCGCGGAAGCTGATCACGCCAACGGCACCCGCGATTGCCATCAGGGCGGCGATGATGAAGACGGCGATCGCCAACTACTTTGTTTCCTTGGATTTGGAGTTGAGCCTCGCCTCGACGTCAGGCGGCAGCGGCTCCAGCAGCTTCTCCTTGGTGAAGATGAACTTCTCGCGGCTTGTGTCCGACAGCTCGTACTCCGGTCCCAGCACAATCGCCTGCACCGGGCATGCGTCCTCGCAGTAGCCGCAGAAGATGCAGCGCAGCATGTTGATCTCGTACGTCTTGGCGTACCGCTCGCCTGGAGAAACGCGCTTCTCCTCGGTGTTCTCGGCCGCGATCACGAGGATGCAGCCAACAGGACATGCGGCGGCGCACAGCTCGCAGCCGATGCAGCGCTCGAGACCGTTGTCATACCGGCGCAGGTAATGCCTGCCTCGATACCGCTCCGACCGCACCGTCTTGTCCTCTGGGTACTCGGTCGTGACGACGGGCTTGAAGAACTCGGACAGCGTGGTCTTGAGACCGCCGGCAAGCGCGGCCACGTCGCCGATGACACTCGGGTGCTCACCCTCCGGTTTCGGCGGCACGGGTTCGCCCGGGCGCCGGAGTGGCGTCGGATGCTCGGGTTGCTTCATGTCCTCTTGGTCCGGCATTACAACCCCTGCGTCGCCACGATGATGATTCCGGTGACGATCACGTTGACGATGGCCAGCGGCAGCAGCACCTTCCAGCCGAGGCGCATGAGCATGTCGTAGCGCAGGCGCGGGAAGGTACCGCGGAGCCAAATGTAAAGGAAGAGGAACAGCACGACCTTGATGAAGAAGGCGAGCACCGGCGGGACGAACCACAGGTTCCACCCGCCGAAGAACAGGATGGCGGCCAGCGCGGAGACCGTGATCATGTTCACGTACTCGGCCAGGTAGTACATGACGAATTTGAGGCCCGAGTATTCGGTGAGGAATCCGCCGATCAGCTCCTGCTCGGCCTCGGGCAGGTCGAACGGGGCGCGGTTTGTCTCCGCCGTCGCCGCGATCAGGTAGATCACAAACCCGAGCGGCGTGAGGAGGATGAGCGGGATCGGCCCGTTGTACCAGCCCCAGCTCACGGAGTACTCCGCGATGTCGCGCAGCCGGAGCGACCCCACGATCATGAAGGTCGGCACGAGGGAGAGGCCGAGCGCCATCTCGTAGCTGATCAGCTGCGCCGCTGAGCGCAGACCGCCCAGCATCGAGTACTTGTTGTTCGACGCGTACCCGCCGAGCACGATCGCGTACACGTTGAGCGAGCTGAAGGCGAAGATCAGCAGGATGCCGATGTTCAGGTCGGCGATCCAGTACTGGACGTTGTACCAGAGCCCGATTGGGATGACAGCCCACGAAAGGAACGCAGCCGCGACCGCGATCGTCGGCGCGATCACGAACAGGACCTTGTCGGTGTCAGCCGGGACGAAGCTCTCTTTGAAAGCGAGCTTCACGCCGTCGGCGGCGAGCTGCAGGAGCCCGAAGGGACCCACGCGGTTGGGGCCCGGGCGCCGCTGGATCCGTCCCAGCGCAACGCGCTCGAACCACACCGTGTAGGCCGTAGCGGTAAGCACTACGAAGAGCAGGGCCGTGATCGCCACGATGACGACGACCCAGTGCCCTATGGGGTTGTTGTACAGCTCGTTCACGGGTGCGCGGGCCCGATCAGAACCGGCGTCGGTTGAGGCTCGGGGTCAGGCGCCTGCGCGAGGGCGGCGAGCGCGGGAACTACCGATGCGATTTCGCGCTGGATCGGGAAGATGCCGGTGTAGTCCAGGTTGAGCCCGAGCGCGACGCTCAGCTCCACCAGCACGTCCCACGCCTCGCGAAGAGGAGGGGTGATCGCCACCGGCGGGCGCAGGAACTGGACGGTGCCTTCGAGGTTGGTGTAGGTGCCCTGCCGCTCGGCGAAAGTGGTTGCGGGCAGCACGACAGCGGCCCTGGCGTACTCAGGTCGGGGAAGGTGGTCCCACGCGGCGAGGAACCGAACCGAGGAAGGGATGCCGGCGGTGGGCGGCGGGCCCCAGCTCAGCAGCGCTTCGACACCCTCCAGCGAGTCCCACCCGGCGACGCCGATCGCCAGTGCTCCGCGCTCGTTGGTGGCGCGATACAGGGGCATCTCCTTGCCTCCAACCTTCTCCGCCAGATCGCCGCACGCGGTGGCCAGCTCGTTCATGTCCTCGGTGCCGAGGCCATCGCCGAAAAGGATCGCCACGAGTCCGCCCGGGTTTTTCAGAAGCTCATGCGACGCGAGCTTGCGCACCTCGGCGGCGGCCGAGCCCGGTTCGTTGCGGATGTGGACGGTGTTTGGGTTGCGGTCGAGGTCGACTCCGTCCGGGTGGATGACGATCAACTTCGCGCCGCGCTTGCTTACTGCCTTCTTGACCCGGAGGTTGACGATTGGCACGTCGTTCTCCGTGTCGGAGGCGACGATGACGATGACCTTCGCGTCATCAATCTCTTTGATCCTGAGTGTTTCGCCGGCGGGTGCGGGGATGGCGGTCCGTCCGTGCATCTTCACCTTGGCGCCCCGCAGGGGTCCATCGAGGAGGTGCTTGAAGAGGAATGCCTCTTCGTTGGTCAGGTCCGCCGGAAGCGAGATGCCGAGCTTGGCTCCCTTGCCCTTGATCCCGACCGCCACGCCGGCCAGCGCCACGGCCCAGGTCGTCCTGGCGCCATTGACGGTCGGAGTGCGGAGGCGGGTCCCGTCGTTGACGTCCGTGTAGTCGAAGCGGCCGCGGTCGCAGATCCAGCCCTCGTCGATGTCGTCGTTTTCGCGCGAGGTGATGCGCACCAGCTGCCCGCGCCGCTGCCACATCGTCACGTTGCAGCCGACCGCGCATTTCGAGCACACGCTCGCGGTGTGCGTCATGTCCCACGGGCGCGACTCGAAGCGCCAGACGCGTGAGGTGAGGGCGCCGACGGGGCAGAGGTCGATGATGTTGCCGCTGAAGTTCGACTGAAGCGGCTGATCGAACTGGCTGGTGATGTATGACTGAACGCCGCGCTGGCCGACTGTCAGCTCCTGCTCCCACGCGACCTCGTCGTAGTAGCGGGTGCACCGGTAGCAGAGCACGCAGCGCTCGCGGTCGAGCGCGATGTTCTGGGACAGCGGGATCGGCTTGCGGAAGTGGAGGCGGGGTCCGTCGATCCGGCTCGTCGGATACCCGTGGCGGAACGTGAAGTCCTGTAGCGGGCACTCGCCGCCCTTGTCGCAGACCGGGCAGTCGAGCGGGTGGTTGACGAGCTCGAACTCGAGAATGTCGGCGCGCGCCT